>Ga0194137_10000828_pt1 | contig 19611 bp, 19 predicted proteins | sample TARM_MetaG_T3_14_FD_134025 | JGI IMG/M metagenome (GOLD analysis project Ga0194137, IMG submission 134025) | Freshwater microbial communities from Pennsylvania, USA, analyzing microbe dynamics in response to fracking - TARM_MetaG_T3_14 (version 2) | ecosystem: Environmental > Aquatic >... | reverse complement strand
GGACAGCGACGCGGTCGAGCGGGAATGGACCGCGCCGCAGCAAGAAACCGCTGCCGTCAGCCCGTTCGCGGCGCTGGCGGCGCTGAAGAAACCTTCGTGACCGGCGCGCGTCCGCCGGTGCGGACGGACGGAATCGGCGGCTCCCGCTGCCCGGTTCGGCCCGGAACCTGACCCGACGCAACCGGGGCCGGCTGCAAAAGGCCTCATGCAGGAACACGATTCACCCCGGCGGCCTGATAAAATCCGCCCATCCGACTTTGGAGCAATCCCATGGCTGTCCAGAAATCCCGTGTCACCCCGTCCCGCCGCGGCCAGCGTCGCGCCCACGACGCCCTGTCCGCCAAGCAGCTGTCGACCGACCCGACCAGCGGCGAGACCCATCTGCGCCACCACGTCACCGCCGACGGTTACTACCGTGGCAAGAAGGTGATCGCGACCAAGGCCTCGGCCGTCGAAGAAGATTGATCCGGGCTGCGGGCGCGTCGCGTCCGCATCTGATGTACCGGATGGACACTTCTGCCCCGCTCCGGCGGGGCTGCGCACAACAGGAACCAGCATGAGCGAGCGTATCTACTCGAGGATCGCCGGCACCGGCAGCTATTTGCCCGAAAAGGTGCTGACCAACGACGACCTGTCCAAGTTCGTCGATACCAGCGACGAGTGGATCCGCAGCCGTACCGGCATCTGCGAGCGGCATATTGCCGCCGAAGGCCAGACCACCGGGGATCTCGGTGTCGAGGCCGCGTTGCGCGCGCTCGAGGCGGCCGGCGTCGAAGCCGGCGACCTCGACTTGATCGTGGTCGGCACGACCACGCCGGATCTGGTGTTTCCGTCCACCGCGTGCCTGATCCAGGCCCGGCTCGGGGCACTCGGCTGCACGGCGTTCGACGTCAACGCCGCCTGTTCGGGCTTCATCTACGCTTTGTCGGTGGCCGACAAGTTCATTCGCAGCGGCGATGCCCGTACGGCCCTGGTGATCGGCTCGGAAACGCTGACCCGCATGGTCGACTGGAGCGAGCGCACCACTTGCGTGCTGTTCGGCGACGGTGCCGGTGCGGTGGTGCTGAAGGCCGATCGCGAAACCGGCATCCTCGGCACCCATTTGCATGCCGACGGCAGCAAGAAGGAATTGCTGTGGAATCCGGTGGGCGTGTCGGTCGGTTTCAAGCCGGGCGAGCCCAATGCCGGCGTGCGCATCAACATGAGCGGCAACGACGTCTTCAAGTACGCGGTCAAGGCGCTGGACGGGGTGGTCGACGAAACCCTGACGGCCCACGGGCTGGCCAAGCACGACCTGGACTGGTTGATCCCGCACCAGGCCAACCTGCGCATCATCGAGGCCACCGCCAAGCGGCTGGACATGCCGATGGAGCAGGTGGTGGTGACGGTGGACAAGCACGGCAACACTTCGTCCGGCTCGGTGCCGCTGGCGCTGGATACGGCGGTGCGCGACGGGCGAGTGCAGCGCGGCCAGTTGCTGTTGCTGGAAGCCTTTGGTGGCGGTTTCACGTGGGGTTCGGCGCTTTTGCGCTATTGATGCCTGCATCGCCGCCTGCTCCGATCATTCGCCGCAGCGTCGGCGAGGGCAGAGGTGATTGAATGGCAGAGCCCATCTATTTCGGCGGCCAGCGTGCCTGGCTCAAGCGCTATGGCGTCGGTTCCCGGCGTGCGGCGCTGGCGGCTTTGCGTTTCGTGGCCGACCGTCTGCACCTGCCGGCCCTGCGCCCGCCGCCGCATCGTGCCGGCGGCGCGGCGCTCGAGGTCGAGGCCCGGCGCCTGTCCGAGCTGGAAGCCCAGCAGGTCAACGTGCCCACGGTGATCGGACAGGCGCGCGACACGCTGGTGCTCAGCGATAACGGCGACTCGCTCAATGCCCGCCTGCGGCAGGTGCGCAATGATCCCGCCCTGCTGGACGCCATGGTGTCCGCCGCGCTGGCGGCCATTGCCGATGGCCACCGCAAGGGCGCGTATTTCGGCCAGCCGGTGCCACGCAACATGACCTGGGCCGAAGGCAGGGTCGGGTTCCTCGATTTCGAGGAGGACCCGCTGGAGGTGATGAGCTTGCAGCAGGCGCAGGCACGCGACTGGCTGATGTTCGGCTACGGCGTGGCCGGCTTCTACGACGATCGCCCGGATGCGTTGGCCGCGCTGATGCGAGAGGCCATGCGCGGCGAAGAGGACGAAGTGCGGCGACAGGCCGGCGAGACTACCGCGAGGTTGGGGCGGGTGGCGCGTCTGTCCTTGCGGCTGGGGCGTTCGGCGCGTGCCTTGGCGCATGCGGTTTTCGTCGTGCATTCGGCCAGCACGCTGCCGTTGCTGATTGTCGCGGCGATCACGTGCGACTGCCTGCTGGACGGCGAGCTGGATCTGCTGAAGCCATTCATCTGAGCCCGGAGACTCCTCCCGGCATACGCCCGGGTACAGACGTCCGGGCGGTTTGGCACGTATCATCGCCGCTTGTTTTCATGCAGCTGGACCATCGAGTGACCGATACGACACTGGCGTTCGTGTTCCCGGGGCAGGGTTCCCAATCCTTGGGCATGCTGGCGGAACTGTCCGAATTGCACCCGGTGGTGCGCGAGACTTTCACGGAAGCCTCCGAAGGTGCCGGCGTCGATTTGTGGGCGCTCTCGCAGGGCGGTCCGGAGGAAATGCTGGGCCGTACCGAGTACACCCAGCCTGCATTGCTGGCCGCAGGCATCGCCGTGTGGCGCGTGTGGTTGCAGCAGGGCGGTGCCAGGCCGGCACGTCTGGCGGGCCACAGCTTGGGCGAATACACCGCATTGGTGGCTGCCGGTGCGTTGTCGCTGAAGGACGGCGCGCATCTGGTCCGCCTGCGTGGCCAGCTGATGCAGGAAGCCGCACCCGAAGGCACCGGGGCGATGGCGGCCGTGCTCGGCGCCGACGAGGCGCTGGTCAAGGAAGTTTGCGAACAGGCTTCGGATTCGCAGGTGGTGGTGCCGGCCAACTACAACTCGCCCGGCCAGATCGTGATCGGCGGCGACGTGGCGGCGGTGGATCGCGCGCTTGCGTTGCTCGCCGAACGCGGCGTGCGCAAGGCGGTCAAGCTGGCGGTCAGCGTGCCGTCGCACACGCCGTTGATGCGCGAAGCCGGCAACCGGCTGGCCGACGCCATTGCCGGGCTTGATTGGCATTTGCCGGAACGGCCGGTGGTGCAGAACGCCGATGCCCGCATCCATCCCACGCTCGATGGCATCCGCGAGGCGCTGGTGCATCAGCTTTACCAGCCGGTGCGCTGGAGCGAATGCGTGCAGGTGCTGGCCGATGCCGGCGCACGGCGCATCGGCGAGTGCGGCCCGGGCAAGGTGCTGACCGGCCTGGTCAAGCGCATCGACAAGGCGCTGGATGCGCGCGCGCTGGGCACGCCGGGCGACCTGCAGGCCGCATTGGACGACTGGGCGGTGACGGCATGAGCGCCGTGCTTCCGTTGCAGGGCGAAATCGCCCTCGTCACCGGTGCCAGCCGCGGCATCGGTGCCGCCATCGCCGATCTGCTGGCCGCGCAGGGCGCCACCGTCATCGGTACCGCCACCAGCGCTTCCGGTGCCGCCGCGATCGGCGAGCGGCTGGCCGCGCACGGTGGTCGCGGGCGCGAACTCGACGTCACCGATCCGGCCGCGGTCGAAGCACTGGTGGAGTCCATCGCCAAGGAATTCGGGCCGGTTTCGGTTCTCGTCAACAATGCCGGCATCACCCGCGACAACCTGCTGATGCGGATGAAGGACGAGGACTGGCAGGCCATCCTCGACACCAATCTGTCCAGCGTCTATCGCACGTCCAAGGCGGTGTTGCGCGGCATGATGAAGGCGCGCAAGGGGCGTATCGTCAACATCGCTTCGGTGATCGGCGTGACCGGCAATGCCGGGCAGGCCAATTACGCCGCAGCCAAGGCCGGCATCATCGGTTTCTCCAAGTCGCTGGCCAAGGAAATCGGCTCGCGCGGCATCACCGTGAATGTTGTCGCGCCCGGCTTCATCGACACCGACATGACCCGCGGCCTGCCCGAGGATGCCAAGACGGCGATGCTCGGACAGATCGCGCTGGGCCGCCTGGGCAGCCCGGAAGACATCGCCCAGGCGGTGGCCTTTCTGGCCGGCCCGACGGCCACTTACATCACCGGCGAAACCCTGCACGTCAATGGCGGCATGTACATGCCGTGAGCCCGCACTGGCGGATTGACCTGCAAGTCGCTGATGTTGCGGCACTTTCCGGCGTCTGCCCGGATTTGCCGCTTTCCACTACACTATCCCGCGCGGTCATCGCACGGCGATGGCGTTCCGTTCAACAACCACACTCCGTCTGGAGCGATATCACATGAGCAGCATTGAAGAGCGCGTCAAGAAGATCGTCGTCGAACAGCTTGGCGTAAAGGAAGATGAAGTCACCAACAGCGCGTCGTTCGTCGACGACCTCGGTGCGGATTCGCTGGACACCGTCGAGCTGGTGATGGCGCTGGAAGAAGAGTTCGAGTGCGAGATTCCGGACGAAGAGGCCGAGAAGATCACCACCGTCCAGCAGGCCATCGACTACGTCTCCGCGCACGTCAAGAGCTGAGACCGGTCGCCTCCGTCGTGCATCCGGCCAACAGCCGATGCGCGGTGGCGAAAACCGACATGGGGCCGCGTTCGCGGCCCCGTGCATTTCGGGCGCGGATGCGCCAGCCAGGGTTTTAGGGAGAATCCAATGAGTCGTCGTCGCGTCGTCGTCACCGGCATGGGCATCGTGTCGCCGCTGGGCAATGATCTTGCCAGCAGTTGGGACGGCATCGTCAACGGGCGTTCCGGCATCGGCCAGGTCGACAGCTTCGACGTGTCCGCCTATGCCACGCGCATCGCGGGGCTGGTGCGCGATTTCGACCCCACCGTCTTCGTGTCGGCCAAGGACGCCAAGAAGATGGATCCGTTCATCCACTACGGGCTGGCCGCCTCGCTGATGGCGCTGGACGATTCGGGGCTGGAAATCACCGAGGCCAACGGCGAACGCATCGGCGCGATCATCGGTGCCGGCATCGGCGGCATCCACGGCATCGAGGAACAGACCATCCGCCTGCACGAGGGCGGCCCGCGCAAGGTGTCTCCGTTCTACATCCCCAGCACCATCATCAACATGCTGCCGGGGCAGTTGTCGATCATGAAGGGCATCAAGGGGCCGAGTTTCTCGGTGGTGTCCGCGTGTGCGACTTCCAACCATTCCATCGGCGTGGCCATGCGCACCATCCAGTACGGCGATGCCGACATGATGGTGGCCGGCGGCGCCGAACTCGGCTCGTCGCCGACCTCGATGGCCGGCTTCTGCTCGATGAAGGCCATGTCCACCCGCAACGACGAGCCGGCCAGGGCTTCGCGTCCGTGGGACAAGGAGCGCGACGGCTTCGTCCTCGGCGATGGCGCCGGCATCCTGATCCTCGAAGAATACGAACACGCAAAGGCACGCGGTGCGCGCATCTACTGCGAGCTGGTCGGTTTCGGCTCCAGCTCCGATGCCTACCACATGACCGCACCGTGCGAAGACGGCGACGGTGCCGCGCGCTGCCTGTCGGCGGCGCTCAAGGATGCCGGCCTCAATGCCGATCAGGTCGGCTACCTCAATGCGCACGGCACCTCCACGCCGTTGGGCGACTTGGCCGAGACCATCGCGATCAAGCGTGCGTTCGGCGAGCATGCCTACAAGACCATGGTCAGCTCGACCAAGTCGATGACCGGCCACCTGCTCGGCGCGGCCGGCGGCGTGGAGGCGGTGTTCTCGGCGATGGCCCTGTACACCGGCATCATCCCGCCGACGATCAACCTCGACGAACCGGGCGAGGGTTGCGATCTCGACTACGTGCCCAACGTGGCCCGCGAGAAGCAGGTGGATGTGGCCGTGTCGAATGGTTTCGGCTTCGGCGGCACCAATTCCTCGCTGGTCTTCCGCCGTATCTGAAGGTGTGGTGCGGCGCCATTGCGGCGCCGCGCCCCGACCTCGGCAGGTCCCGACGTTCACGCCATGTCGCTGCTCGCGCTGCCCGCCGATACCGACCTGCTCGCGCTGCACCGACGCGCGCCGTCGCGTTATCCGTTGCTCATGGAGTCGGCTGCCGCCGGCACGCCGCAGGGGCGCTACGACCTGTTGCTGGTGGCCGACGGCGGTGGCCTGCGTCTGGATGCCGATGGCGTTGCCCGGACACTGGGCGGCGCCGCGCCGGCCGGTGTTTGCATCGGCGCGACGTTCCTGCAATCGCTTGACGCGGCATGGCACGCGGCGCGCGATGCAGTCCCGCACGGGCATGGCCTCGATGCCGCGCCGCGCTGGCCGTTCTGCGGCGGCTGGGCTTTGTTGCTGGATTACGAACTCGGCGCACAGATCGAGCCAGTGCTCGACTTGCCCGCGCGCCGCGACGGCTTGCCGTCCGCGCTGGCATTGCGTTGTCCGGCGGCGGTGTTGCGCGACCACGTCACCGGCGAGTGCGTGGCTCTCGCCGAGCCGGGCGCGGAGTATCTGCTGGAGGCCATCGTCGCCGACATGGCGGCCCCGCTGCCGCCGTTGCCGGCGTGGCAGCAGCCGCAAGTCGTGGACGAGGATGCGCCCGGGCACTTCGTCGCCGGCGTCGGGCGGGTGCTCGCGCATCTGCATGCAGGCGACGTCTTCCAGGCCAACCTGTCGCGCGGCTGGCATGCGCGATTCGCCGAGGCTCCCGATCCGGCACGGCTGTACGCACGTTTGCGGGCCGCCAATCCGGCGCCGTTCGCCGGCCTGTTCAACCATTCCGGGCGGACCGTGGTCAGCTCCTCGCCCGAGCGGTTGGTATCGGTGCAGGGCGACCTGGTGCAGACGCGGCCGATTGCCGGCACCCGTCCGCGCTTTGCCGGCGACGACGATGCCGCGCGCATCCGCGAGCTGGCCGGTCACCCCAAGGAGCGGGCCGAGCACGTGATGCTGGTCGATCTGGAGCGCAACGACTTGGGCCGAATCTGCGCGCCGGGCAGCGTCGAGGTGGACGAGCTGATGACGGTGGAAAGCTATGCCCACGTGCACCACATCGTCAGCAACGTGCGCGGCCGCCTGCGCGCGGGGACCACGCCGGGCGAGGTGATCGCGGCGACGTTCCCCGGCGGCACCATCACCGGTTGCCCGAAAGTGCGCTGCATGCAGATCGTCGCTGCCGTCGAAGGCCGCGCGCGCGGCGCCTACACGGGCGCGTTCGGCTGGCTCGGCCTCGATGGCGACATGGACCTGAACATCCTGATTCGCAGTGCCGAAGTGCACGGGGGCGAGCTGACGTTCCGCACCGGCGCCGGCATCGTCGTCGACTCGGACCCGCAGCGCGAGTTGGACGAGACCCGGGCCAAGGCGCGCGGGCTGCTGAAGGCGTGGACGTGACGGGCGCCATGCCGACGCGAAGTGACGGACGTAAGCCGCGCGCGGCGGGGTATCCTGAGCGGCCAAATCGCGCAACGAAGTGCTGATCCGCATGTCTTTCCGACGTTCCGCCCTGCTGGTCCTGCTGCTGGCCGTTCTCGTGGCGCTGGCCGTGGCGGCCGGCGCCTGGTTCGGCTATCTGCGCTTTGCCGCGGCGCCGATTGCCGGCCCGGCGCCGGGGGCCGGTGTCGTGGTCAGGCGCGGCGACGGTTTCCGTGCCGTGATCGGTCGCCTGCGCGAGGCCGGCGTGCATCAGGGCCGCGATTACGAATGGCTGCTGCTGGGGCGCATGACCGGTGCCGCCGGGCACATCAAGGCCGGCGAGTACGCGCTCGTGCCGGGTTTGAGCCCGCGCACGTTGTTGCAGAACATGCGCGACGGCCGCACGATCCAGCACCGTTTCACCTTGGTGGATGGCTGGAACATCCGTCAGCTGCGCGCCGCGCTGGCGCAGGCCGAGCCGCTGCGCCATGCCTCCGCCGGCATGGACGATGCGGCGCTGATGCAGGCCATCGGCCATGCCGGCCAGCATCCTGAAGGACGTTTTCTGCCCGAAACCTACTTGTACCAGCGTGGCGACAGCGATCTCGACGTGCTGCGCCGGGCCCACGCCGCGATGGACAAGGCGCTGGCCGAGGCCTGGGACGCGCGCGCACCGTCGCTGCCGCTGAAAACGCCGGACGAGGCATTGGCGCTGGCCTCGATCGTCGAGAAGGAAACCGGTGCGGCCGACGAGCGGGCGAAGATCGCCGGCGTGTTCGTGCGCCGCCTGCAGAAGGGCATGCTGCTGCAGACCGACCCGACCGTGATCTACGGCATGGGCGAGGCCTACGATGGCAACATCCGCAAGCGCGACCTGCTGGCCGACACGCCGTACAACACCTACACCCGCGCCGGGTTGCCGCCCACGCCGATCGCGATGCCGGGTCGGTCCGCGTTGCAGGCGGCCACGCATCCAGCGCCGGGCGATGCGCTGTATTTCGTCGCCATCGGCGACGGCAGCGGCCGCCACGTGTTTTCGTCCAGCCTCGATGCACACAACGCGGCGGTGGCTGCCTATCTGCGCAACCGTCGTGCGGCGGGGCCGGCACCGTGAGCGCTGGCATTGTCAGCCACCCGCATTTCATCTCGCTCGAGGGCGGCGACGGGGCGGGCAAGAGCAGTGCCCTGGCGGTGATCCGCCAGACGCTGGCCGAGCACGGCCACGACGTGCTGTCCACGCGCGAGCCGGGCGGCACGCCGCTGGCAGAGCGCATCCGCACGCTGTTGCTGGCCGGCGACGAGGACACCGAACCGCTGGCCCCGAAGGCCGAATTGCTGCTGATGTTCGCCGCACGCGTGCAGCACGTGCATGCGGCGATCCGCCCGGCCTTGCGCGAAGGGCGCTGGGTGGTCAGCGACCGCTTCACCGATTCCAGCTACGCCTATCAGGTCGCCGGGCGCGGGCTGGAGGCGCGGCTGGTCGAGCAGCTGGAACACGAGGCGGTCGGGCTGAAGCCGGGGCTGACGCTGCTGCTCGATCTGGACGTGCGCATCGGCCGCGCCCGCGCCGCCGGCCGCGACCTGTGGCCGGACCGGATCGAGCGCGAGCAGGACGATTTCTTCGAACGCGTGCGCGAGGGCTTTTTGCAGCGCGCTGCCGCCGACCCGGCCCGGTTCCGGGTGATCGACGCCGGCCGCAGCCTCGACGAGGTGGCCGCCTCCGTGCGCGCGGCGGTCCAGCGACATCTGGAGACATTGGCATGAGTGCCGCCGCGCTCACGCCCTGGCAGCAGCGCGTCTACGACCACGCCGCCAGCGTGCTCGACGCCGGCCGGCTCGGCCACGGCCTGCTGTTGTGCGGCCCGGCCGGGTTGGGCAAGCGCGCCGTGGCGAGCCGCCTGGCCTGGCGCCTGCTGTGCGGGCTGGATACCGCCGCGGCGCAGACGCCAACCAATGTCCGCTGCCGCCAGTTGCTCGAAGCCGGCACGCATCCAGACCTGCAACAGCTGTCCTTCGTGCCGACCAAGACCGGCGACAAGCTGCGCACCGAGATCGTGATCGAACAGATCCGCGAGCTGTCCGAGCGGCTGGCGCTGACCTCGCAATACGGGCAGGCGCAGGTGGCCATCATCTCCCCGGCCGACGCGATCAACCGCGCCGCCGCCAACGCCTTGTTGAAGACTTTGGAAGAACCGGCGCCGGGGCGTTACCTGTGGCTGGTGTCGGACGACCCGATGCGTCTGCCGGCGACCATCCGCAGCCGCGGCCAGCGGCTGGAGTTCCGCTTGCCACCGCATGCCGAGGCGCTGGCCTGGCTGGTGGAACAAGGCCATGCCGAGGCGCAAGCCCGCGAGGCGCTGGAGGCCGCGCGCGGTCATCCGGGGCTGGCCGACGATTGGTTGCGTCACGACGGGCTGGCGCTGCGACGCGACGTGGCCGGCGACCTCGACCGTATCGCGGCCGGCAAGCTCGGCACGGTCGAAGCGGCGCAGCGCTGGAGCGGCGACGAGCATCTGGACCTGAGCCTGCGCCACGCCGCCGAGCTGGCCCGCGAGCGCGCCGCGCAGGCCGGCTTGACCGATCCCGTGCGATTGCACAAGCTGGCCGCATGGTTCGATTCGGCCAACCGCACCCGCGACTTGCTGCGCACCACGGTGCGCGCCGATCTCGCGGTGGCGGAATTGCTGCTGGCCTGGCGCGATGCCCAACACGCGCAAGCCGCGCCAAGGGGATGAAGTAATGAGTGCACCACACGGACGCCAGGGCATCCTGTCGCTGGCAGTCAAGGACAAGGCTTCGCTGTACAACGCCTACATGCCCTTCATCAAGGGCGGCGGCATCTTCGTGCCCACGCCCAAGCGTTATTTCATCGGCGACGAAGTATTCCTGCTGCTCACGCTGCCCGATTCCAGCGAGCGCCTGCCGGTGGCCGGCAAGGTGGTGTGGGTGACGCCGGCCGGCGCGCAGGGCAACCGCGTGGCCGGCATCGGCGTGCAGTTCCCGGATGGCGGCGAGGGCGAAACGGTGCGCAACAAGGTCGAAACCCTGCTTGCCGGCGCACTGGGTTCCGAGCGCGCCACCCATACGCTGTGAGCTTCCGGCCCGTGCCGGTGAGTCTGGCTGGAGGAGTCATCATGCGTCACGGAACGCTTGCCGCTTCCGCGCTGTGCCTGTTGCTGGCCGCCTGCGTGCACGAACAGGTCGTCGTGCTGCCGCCGGGGCCGGCGTGGATCGATCCTTCCAGTGCCGTGCAACTGGCGGCCGCCGCGCCGCGCGACGGCGTCACCGGCGTGTTCGCGATGACGGTACGCGGGGTCGGGCGCGACGGGCACGGCGTCTACCTGAATTCCGAACGCGACTACCGCGACCAGCGCAACCTGACGGTGGTGCTGTCGCCGGACGTGGCCGCGCAACTGGAAGGCAAGCTGGGCGGCCCGCTCGAACAGCGCCTGCGCGGCCATGCAATCCAGGTCAGCGGCACCGCGCGTCGGACGAAGATCGTGTTCTTCGCCGATGGCCGGCCGACCGACAAGTACTACTACCAGACCCACGTGCGGGTCACCAAGGCCGGGCAGATCCGCCCGGTCTGATCGTTCCGCCGCATGCGGTCGGGGCATCGCGTGGAGACAAGCGTGCCGGGCATCCGCCCGGCACGTCGCATCGCCCTTGTCACACCGCCGGTTCGCGCAGGGCGGGGGCATCCCAACCCGGACGCGGGGCGAAACGGTCGCCGTGACGGGCCTGCAAGGTCTTCAGGCGTTCGAACAGCGCGTCGGCGCCGGTGGCGCGGACATGCATGATCGGGCCGCCGCGGAACGGGGCGAAGCCGGTGCCGAAGATCACGCCGGCATCCAGCAGGTCGGCATCGGCCACCACGCCCTCGTGCAGGCAGGCCACCGACTCGTTGAGCAGCGGCAGGATCAGGCGGTCTTCCAGGTCTGACGGCGCCTGGTAGCCGGCGGGGACGTCCGGCTTCACCGCGCGGCTGCCCTTTTCGGTCTGTGTCCACTTGTACAGGCCCTCGCCGTCCTTCTTGCCGCGCTTGCCCGGCTCGACGGCGGCCAGCGCGGCCGGCACCTGCAGGCCGAGGAAGGGCGACAGCTCGGCGGCGACGCCGGCGGCCACGTCCAGGCCCACGGTGTCGATCAGTTCGATCGGGCCCATCGGCATGCCGAACTTCACCGCCGCCTTGTCGATCACCGCGCCGGGGATGCCTTCTGCATAGGCGGTGGCGGCTTCGAGCAGGTACGGGAACAGCACGCGGTTGACCAGGAAGCCCGGCGTGCCGGCCACCGGCACCGGGAACTTGTCCAGCGCCTTGCAGAACGCGGCCAGCCGCTTGACGGTGGTTTCGTCGAGGCGGTCGTGCCGGACGATTTCCACCAGCGGCATCAGCGCCACCGGGTTGAAGTAGTGCAGGCCGGCGAAGCGGGCCGGCGCGGCGATGTGCTCGCGCAGTTCGTCCAGCGGGATCGACGAAGTGTTGGTGGTCAGCAGCGCATCGGGCTTCAGGTGCGGCTCGACGGACTGGTACAGCGCGCGCTTGGCTTCCGGGTTCTCGATGATGGCTTCGATCACCAGGTCCGCAGCGGACACGCCGAAGCCGTCCAGATCGGACTTCAGGCGCGCGGCCACGGCCGGGCGCTTGCTCTCGTCGCGCACCTTTTTGGCGAACAGCTCCTGCGCGCGGCCGAGTGCGCCGTCGATGAAGCGTTGTTCGCGGTCCTGCAGGGTGACCTCGAAGCCCTTGTACGCCGACCATGCGGCGATGTCGCCGCCCATCACGCCGGCACCGACCACGTGCACGTGCTTGATGCCGTGGTCCTTGCCGCCCAGCCCCTTGAGCCGCTCGGTCAGAAAGAAGATGCGGATCAGGTTGTGCGCCGTCGGCGAACCGGCCAGCTTGACCACGCCGCGGCGCTCGGCGTCGAGACGGCCCTGGATGCCCTTGCCGCCGGCGTTCTGCCAGACGTCGATCAGCGCGAACGGCGCGGGGTACTGGTCCTTCTTCGCCTTGCGCGCCACCTGCTTGAGCATCTGCGGCGCCAGCAGCTTGCGCGCCAGCCATGTGTTGCTGGCCCATGCAGTAGCGCGCTGCTTGAACGGGCGCTGCACGCCGGTGCGGGCCAGTTCGATGGCGGCGTCGAGCAGGGCTGCCTGTTCGACCACCTTGTCCACCAGTCCCATCGCGCGCGCCACGCTGGCCGACACGGTGCGGCCGGTCAGCATCAGGTCCATCGCCGCCGGTGCGCCGATCAGGCGCGGCAAGCGTGCCGTGCCGCCCCAGCCCGGGAAGATGCCCAGTTTCACTTCCGGCAGGCCGATGCGGGTGGACGGGTCGCCGCTGGCCACGCGGTAGCGGCAGGCCAGCGAGATTTCGGTGCCGCCGCCCATGCAGAAGCCGTGGATCGCCGCGACGGTGGGGCAGGGCAGTTCGGCCAGTTTCTGGAACGTGGCCTGGCCGCGCCGGATCGCATCGTTGGTGGTGCCCTTGCGGTCGTATTCCTGGAATTCCTTCAGGTCGGCGCCGGCGATGAAGCCGCTGGGTTTGGCCGAACGGATCACCACGGCCTTGGGCGGGTCGATCGCGATGCGCTCGATCAAGTCGCCCAGTTCGATCAGGGCATCCTGCGAGAACGCATTGACCGAAGTGCCGGCGCGATCGAAGGACAGCACGACGACGCCGTCGTCACGGATCTCGGGCACCCAGTGGCTGAATCGAAGCCCATCGAAGCCTGCGAGCATGGCAGCACCATCCGGTCATGTATGGAAAGGTCGTTATCATCCCGAGCTTGTTTCGGTCGCGTCAAATCCCCATAGGTGAAGGCGGGGTGCGCCGGTGCGGGCGCGGCACGGCCCGCGGCTGAACGCCCGGCATCGAGACGATGCTGGGCAGGCCGAACTTTTCCCGCCCGGGATGGTCACAGCAACCGGCCTTTGCCGGGCTTTGCAGGGAGCGCGGTCGGCATGGCCGAGGATTGGACACAACGAGGATCGACCGAACCGCAGGACCTTGACCTGGTGCGGCGCGTGCAGCGCGGCGACAGCTCGGCCTTCGACCTGCTGGTGCGCAAGTACCAGCACCGCATCGTGGGCTTGATCGGGCGCTACATCTCCGACTGGAGCGAGTGCCAGGACGTGGCCCAGGACACCTTCATCCGCGCCTACCGCGCCATTGGCAATTTCCGCGGTGACGCCCAGTTCTACACATGGTTGCACCGCATCGCCGTGAATACCGCCAAGAACCATCTCGTCGCCCACAACCGCCGTCCGCCCACCGACGACATCGATGCCGCCGATGCCGAGCAGTACGACGTGGGTTCGCGCCTGCGCGACGGCGACACCCCCGAACATGAACTTTTGCGCAGGGAGATGGAACAAACGGTGATGCGCGCTGTCGAAGCATTGCCGGAAGAATTGCGGACCGCCATCACCCTGCGCGAGATGGATGGCCTGAGTTACGAGGAGATCGCGCAGAAGATGGGCTGCCCCATCGGCACCGTGCGCTCGCGGATCTTCCGCGCGCGCGAAGCCATCGATGCCGGGTTGCGCCCGTTACTGGACAGTACCGACAGTGCCACACGCGAGCATGCACGACATGAGCGATAACAGGATTTCCGAACAGCCAGGCCCCGGGCAGGACAAGCTGGATGCGCATTGCCGCCAGCAGCTGTCGGCGTTGATCGACGGCGAGCTGTCGCCCGACGAGGCGCGCTTCCTGCTGCGCCGGCTGGGGCACGACCGCGAGCTTTCCGCCTGCTTCGACCGCTGGCAGCTGGCCGGCGACATGCTGCGCCGCGTGCCGTGCCGCGCGGCGCCAGCCGGATTCGCCGACCGCATTGCCGCCGCAGTGGGGGCTGAATGTGCCAAAGCCGATGGCCGCAGCGCGAGGCGCTCGTCGCGCCGCGCTGCCGCGTGGCTGCGCTGGAGCGGTGGCGCGCTTGCCGCCTCGGTGGCGGCCGTGGCCCTGTTCGTCGCCCGTCAGCATCTGGGCGGGGTGGAGCCGGAAGCGCCTGCTTCCGATGCGCCCCGGGTAGCGGCCACCACGATGCCGGCAGCCGCCGAAACCGTGGCCGATGCGGGCGATGTCGCCGCACCGGGCGTGTCCACCGCCGCCGAGGCCGTTGCGGCCGCATCGGCGCCGCTGGTGGCGGCAGCGTCTTCCCGGCAGGTGGCCGATGGCCTCCGCCGCGGCAGCGCGACGCGCAACCAGCAGGCGGCCCGGCGTGTCGTGGCCGTGCGCGAGGAGCCGCGCATGGTGGCCAATGCCACGGCATCGCCGGGCTACACGATGCCCGAGGCGACGGCGGCCAGTCCATTTGCCTCGCCTTCGGCTCTCCGTGCCAAGCCGTGGCCGCGCAGCGTGCTGGGCACGGTCACGGATCATCCCTTCAGTGCCAGCGTGCAGGTGGGCGAGGGGGGCGGCCGGGCGTTCTATCCGTTCGAGCCGAACCTGCCGGCCGCCAGCGAGTCGCGTGCGGCCGATCACCCCGCGCAGCGTTGACTGCCATCCGGGCCGGCTCCGGACCTGCCGCGACCCGTTCCGTACAGCGCGTTCCGGCTTTCGGCCTGGATCACGCCCTCGCCGTGCCTCGGGTACGAAGCCCGTGGCCGGACGCATCCCTTGTGAATTCCCTCGTGAGACAGGAGGCCCCGCATGACCCCAGCCCTTTTCGTCCGTTACGCCAGCCGCGCTTCGCGGCATGTCCGCCATGGTTTCCTGAGCCTGATGCTGCTGACCTTGCCGCTGGCAGCCTGCGCGCAGGCGCCGTCGGCCGCGCCGCCCAGCTTGGCCGCACCCAAGACGCCGGCTCCGCAGCTGGTCACCGGCCTGCCGGATTTCACCGGACTGGTCGAGCAGGTCAGCCCGGGCGTGGTCAACGTGGAAGCCAAGATCGACCCCAAGCCGGCTTCGCGCGCGCAGACGGCCGGCGATGACGAGATCCCGGATTTCTTCCGTCGCTTCTTCGGCCCGGATTTCCCCGGCCCGAATGGCCGCGTGCCCTCGCCGGGCAGCCGGGGCGGCAAGTCGCTCGGCTCGGGTTTCATCATTTCGCCCGACGGTTACGTGCTGACCAATCATCACGTCATCGACGGTGCCGACGAGGTGACCGTCAAGCTGGCCGACCGTCGCGTGCTCAAGGCCAAGGTGGTGGGCAGCGACAAGCAATACGACGTGGCCTTGCTGAAGATCGACGCCGGCAACCTGCCCACGGTGCGCATCGGCGATTCCAACGCGCTCAAGCCGGGGCAGTGGGTGGTGGCCATCGGCTCGCCGCTGGGGCTGGATCACTCGGTCACCGCCGGCATCGTCAGCGCGCTCGGCCGCAGCACCGGTGCCGATCAGGCCTACGTGCCGTTCATCCAGACCGACGTGCCGATCAACCAGGGCAACTCCGGCGGGCCGTTGCTGAACACGCGCGGCGAGGCAGTGGGCATCAATTCGCAGATATTCTCGATGTCCGGTGGTTACATGGGCATCAGCTTCGCGATCCCGATCGATCTGGCAATGAACGCGGTCGAGCAGATCAAGAAGACCGGCCATGTCAGCCGTGGCCAGTTGGGTGTGGCGGTGCAGGAAATCACCCCGGACCGGGCCAAGGGCTTCGGCCTGCCGAATACCGGTGGTGCGCTGGTCAGCGACGTCACCGCCGGCAGTGCCGCGGCCAAGGCCGGGCTGCAGGTGGGCGACGTGATCACGTCGGTGGACGGCAAGACGGTGGGCACCAGCTCCGACCTGCCGCCGCTGATCGGCACGCTGGCCCCGGGCTCGAAGGTGACGCTGGGCGTCGTCCGCGACGGCAAGCCGCGCACGGTGAATGCGGTGCTCGACAACCAGCGCACGGCTTCGGCACCGGGCGAGGACGATGATGCGGACGCCACCGCCGGGGTGGCCGCGCCGGCCACGGCTGAAACCGCGCTCGGGCTCGGCGTGGCCGACCTCGACGCGGCCACGCGGCGCCAGCTCGGCCTGAATGCCGGCGAGGGCGTGCGCATCACCCGCGTGGCGCAGGATCTGGACAGTGATGTCCAGTTGGCGCCGGGCATGGTGATCCTGCGCGTCGGCAACACGCCGGTGGGCAGCGTGGCCGAGCTGAATCGCCTGATCCGCGGCACCAAACCGGGCGACGTGGTGATGCTGCTGGTGCGCTACCAGTCGCAGACCAGCTTCGTCGCGGTGACCGCGCCCAAGCGCTGAGGCCCGCTCCGCCGGCCGGCATCCGTGGCGATGCCGGCCGTGCGGCGGCCCTGGACTTCCGGGGCGGCCGGTCCGGCGCGGCGGCGTGCGATAATGCCCCGTTATCCTGACGACGGTTGCGCCGCCGCCCACCTCATGCCATCCGAATCGATGCGGAATATCCGCAACTTCTCCATCATCGCCCACGTCGACCACGGCAAGAGCACGCTGGCCGACCGCATCATCCAGCTTTGCGGTGGCCTCGAGGCCCGCGAGATGGAGGCGCAGGTGCTCGACTCCAATCCGATCGAGCGCGAGCGCGGCATCACCATCAAGGCGCAGTCGGTGTCGTTGCCGTACAAGGCGGCCGACGGGCAGGTGTACCAGCTCAACTTCATCGACACCCCCGGGCACGTGGACTTCAGCTACGAGGTCAGCCGCTCGCTGGCCGCCTGCGAGGGCGCACTGCTGGTGGTGGACGCCGCGCAGGGCGTGGAAGCGCAGTCGGTGGCCAACTGCTACACCGCCGTGGAGCAGGGGCTGGAAGTGGTGCCGGTGCTGAACAAGATCGACCTGCCCACCGCCGACATCGAGCGCGCCAAGGCCGAAATCGAAGCGGTGATCGGCATCGATGCCTCCGATGCGGTGGCGGTCAGCGCCAAGACCGGCCTGAACGTGGGCGACGTGCTCGAGGCCATCGTGCACCGCATCCCGCCGCCGAAGCCGCGCGACACCGACAAGCTGCAGGCGCTGATCATCGACTCGTGGTTCGACAACTATCTCGGCGTCGTGTCGCTGGTGCGGGTGATGCAGGGCGAGATCAAGGGCGGCGACAAGCTGCTGGTGATGTCCACCGGGCGCGTGCACCAGGTCGATGCGGTCGGCGTGTTCACCCCCAAGCGCAAAGTGCTGCCGAAGCTGGCGGCCGGCGAGGTGGGCTGGGTGACGGCCAGCATCAAGGACGTGCACGGCGCGCCGGTCGGCGACACGCTGACTTCAGCAGCCGCACCGGCACCGGCGCCGCTGCCGGGTTTCCAGGAAATGCAGCCGCGCGTGTTCGCCGGCCTGTTCCCGGTGGACGCGCAGGATTACCCTGCCCTGCGCGAAGCGCTGGAAAAGCTGCGCCTGAACGACGCGGCGCTGCGCTTCGAGCCGGAAAGCTCCGAGGCCATGGGTTTCGGTTTCCGCTGCGGTTTCCTCGGCATGCTGCACATGGAGATCGTGCAGGAGCGTCTGGAGCGCGAGTACGACCTCGACCTGATTTCCACCGCGCCCACCGTGGTGTACGAAGTGCTCAAGACCGACGGCAGCATCGTCTCGCTGGACAACCCGGCCAAGTTGCCGCCGGTGAACCAGATCGAGGAAGTGCGCGAGCCGATCATCCGCGCCAACATCCTCACGCCCGAGGCCTACATCGGCAACATCATCAAGCTGTGCGAAGAAAAGCGCGGCGTGCAGATCGGCATCCAGTACATGGCCAGTCAGGTGCAGATCAGCTACGAGCTGCCGATGGCCGAAGTGGTGCTGGACTTCTTCGACAAGCTCAAGTCGGTCAGTCGCGGTTACGCCTCGCTGGATTACCACTTCGTGCGTTTCCAGGGCGGCCCGTTCGTGCGTCTGGACACGCTGATCAACGGCGACCGCGTGGATGCGCTGAGCCTGATCGTGCACCGCAGCCAGGCCGACCGCCGTGGCCGCGAGCTGTGCGAGAAGATGAAGGACCTGATCCCGCGGCAGATGTTCGACGTGGCCATCCAGGCTGCGGTGGGCTCGCAGATCATCGCCCGCTCCACGGTCAAGGCGATGCGCAAGAACGTGCTGGCCAAGTGCTACGGCGGCGACGTGTCGCGCAAGAAGAAGCTGCTGGAGAAACAGAAGGAAGGCAAGAAGCGCATGAAGCAGGTGGGCCGGGTGGAAATCCCGCAGGAGGCCTTCCTCGCCGTGCTGCAGGTGGACAAGTGATGCCGGCCGTCGTGCCATGCTGGTGGCCGATCAGGCCGGATGTTGACCCGCAACCCCGCTGCAAGGAATCGGAATGAAATGGTTTGAAATCATCCTCGTCGTGCTGACCCTGGGCTCGGGCTTGGTATGGCTGGCCGACAAGCTGTTCCTGGCCAAGCGCCGCGCGGCCAACGCCGGGCTGCTCGACGAGGAGCCGGTGATCGTCGACTACTCCAAGGCCTTTTTCCCGGTGCTGGCGATCGTGCTGATCCTGCGCAGCTTCGTGGCCGAGCCGTACAAGATTCCATCCAGCTCGATGATGCCGAACTTGCTGATCGGCGATTTCATCCTGGTCAACAAGTTCGCCTACGGCTTGCGCCTGCCGATCACCAACACCAAGATCGTGCCGGTAGGCGAGCCCAAGCGCGGCGACGTGGTGGTGTTCAAGCCGCCGCATGCGCCGGACGAGAACTGGATCAAGCGCGTGATCGGCTTGCCCGGCGACCATATCGGTTTCCACGGCGACACGCTGTACATCAACGGCAAGCCGATGACCTACACCAAACTCGGCGATTACGTCGGCACCGGGCGCGGCGCGCCGGAAACCGGTGCCGCGCTGCTGCGCGAGGACCTGCCGGGCAAGCCTCACACCGAACTGGAATGGCTTGGGCAGGCCAATCCCGCAGGACAGGGGGACTGGACCGTGCCGGCCGGCAGCTATTTCGTGATGGGCGACAACCGCGACAACAGCGAGGACAGCCGCTTCTGGACGTTGACCCATTTCCTGCCGGAGGCCAATCTGCGCGGCAAGGCGTTCATGATCTGGTTCAACTGCAGCAACTGGTTGTGCAAGGACGGCTTCGACCCGTCGCGGATCGGCACGCGGATCAACTGATTCCAACCGTGGTTCATCGGCATTGAGGGGATACTCATGAAGCTCAAGCGCAATCAGGACGGCATGACGCTGATGTCGTTCATCGTGGTGCTGGCCGTGGTCGGTTTCGCGTTGTACGTCGGGATGAAGCTGTTCCCGATGTATGAGGAGTACTACTCGATCAAGATGGTGCTCAAGGGGATTGCCAGCGAAACGGC
>Ga0194137_10000825_pt1 | contig 19667 bp, 15 predicted proteins | sample TARM_MetaG_T3_14_FD_134025 | JGI IMG/M metagenome (GOLD analysis project Ga0194137, IMG submission 134025) | Freshwater microbial communities from Pennsylvania, USA, analyzing microbe dynamics in response to fracking - TARM_MetaG_T3_14 (version 2) | ecosystem: Environmental > Aquatic >... | reverse complement strand
GTTTTTTGGTTGCATACGTTCCGGCAATTACAAAAGCCACGTAACCATCTTCAAATGCCTGCGGCAATTGAGATTTATCAAAAACCTCATTTTCAGGAATAAAAAAATCGAGCCCTTTCCCGTCATTTTTCACATCGAAAACCGAGAGGATTTCAAGATAGCGATCGACAATATGCTTTTGGGGCAGCCTGTTAATTTTAAACTGAACCAGCAGGAATTTTTGAAAGTTCAGTTTATTAAATGAAAACGCAGGAATTTTCAGCCGGCTTTTTATGCGGTTGCTCCTAAAATTCTGATGAAGATCGACAACGTAATCAAACTGCTCTTTTTCCAGCTCATTAATCAGTTCGTTAATATTGCCTGAAAAAGTGTGCACTTTGTGAATATAGGGATTGGCAGTAACAAGAGCAGCATGTTTTTTTTTGGTTACAAAATGGATTTCGGCTCCCTCAACCTGTTGTTTAAGGCAACGAACAACCGGCGATGTTAAAACAATATCACCAATTGAACTAAACCGTATGACCAGGTATTTTATTTTCATGCGCTTAAATAAAAACCACGGGGAAACCTATCACCGGGGCTATGCGTAAAAGTTACTGTAATTTAAACCGATTCAAGCAACACAATAATTTTATTTCTTTTATTCTCCACTACCCCACCTTCTACTTCAAATTTATGCTTTTTATTATCCTTGTCAATTACCCTGATGGTTCCTTTTGCAAGGGTAGAAATGATGGGAGCGTGGTTATTTAAAATTTCGAACAAGCCGTTGCTTCCCGGGAGCCTGATACGTTTAGCTTCTCCTTCAAATATTTTTTTATCGGGTGTAATTATTTCGAGAAACATAGGAAAAATATTATATGTTATTTATCGGCCAGCAATTTTTCTCCCTTTTCAATGGCTTCTTCAATGGTACCAACTAGGTTAAAGGCAGCTTCCGGATATTTATCCACTTCGCCGTTCAAAATCATATTGAACCCTTTGATGGTATCTTCAATTGAAACCAGCTTTCCTTCGAGGCCGGTGAACTGCGATGCCACAAAAAACGGTTGTGATAAAAACCGCTGTGCACGGCGCGCCCTGTGAACTACCAGTTTGTCTTCTTCCGAGAGTTCTTCCATTCCCAAAATTGCAATAATATCCTGGAGTTCGTTGTATCGCTGTAACAACTGGATGACATTTTGCGCACAATTGTAGTGCTCGTCGCCAACAATTTCAGGCGTAAGAATCCGTGAAGAAGAATCGAGCGGATCAACCGCCGGGTATATTCCAAGCTCCACAATTTTCCGGCTCAGAACCGTTGTGGCATCCAGGTGTGAAAAAGTTGTTGCGGGAGCGGGGTCGGTAAGGTCATCAGCAGGCACGTAAACGGCCTGTACAGAAGTGATGGAGCCATCTTTGGTAGAAGTAATCCGTTCCTGCATCAAACCCATTTCGGTAGCCAGCGTGGGTTGGTACCCGACTGCCGACGGCATTCTGCCAAGGAGTGCCGACACTTCGGAACCCGCCTGGGTAAAACGAAAAACGTTGTCGATAAAAAACAGAATATCGCGGCCCCCGCTTTGCGAAGTTCCGGCATCGCGCAAACTTTCGGCAATGGAAAGACCCGAAAGTGCTACCCTGGCACGTGCACCGGGTGGTTCGTTCATTTGACCGAAGACCATTGCAAGTTTCGATTTTTTCAGCTTTTCCTTATCCACTTTCGACAAATCCCAGCTGCCTTCCTCCATCGACTTTTTAAACTCTTCTCCGTAATCAACAATGTTGGCTTCAATCATTTCGCGCAGCAGGTCGTTTCCTTCGCGGGTACGTTCGCCAACCCCGGCAAAAACCGAAAGTCCGCTGTGGGCAAGCGCAATATTATTTATCAATTCCTGAATTAAAACGGTTTTTCCAACCCCGGCACCTCCGAAAAGCCCAATTTTTCCTCCTTTTGCGTAAGGCTCAATCAGGTCGATTACTTTAATCCCTGTGTGAAGAATTTCAGACTCTGTCAGGAGATCTTCATATTTTGGCGGTTCGTTGTGGATGGTTTGCCCGTCTTTAGTGAGCGATTCCATTCCATCGATAGAGTTGCCCACAACATTTAAAAGCCTGCCAAGAGCTGCTTCTCCCTTAGGCATAATAATTGGCTTCCCTGTGGAAACGACTTCCATTCCGCGGGTTAACCCATCGGTAGAATCCATTGCAATGCACCGGATTGTATTTTCTCCAATGTGTTGCTGGCATTCAATAATCAGGTTGTCTTTCCCTTCGCGGGTAATTTCCAGTGCATCATAAATAGATGGAAGATCATGGCCTTCCTTTTCAAAACTCACATCGACTACCGGCCCAATGACCTGGATAATTTTTCCTTTGACTTGATCCATTTATTTTCAGTATTTTTTTAAAGCGGCTCAAAAGATACCGTTTTTTTTTAGTTGAGCAAAGTTAATATTGTTTTGAATTAATTGTAAACTAATTAACCTGAATTATTTAATGATTTCGCCCCAGCATATTGTTGCTTAATTCTTTCAGTGGTTGCTTCCTTTTTCCTTCAACTGGCATGGCATCGAGTATTTTGGAGGCTAATGTGAAATAGGAGTCAATTTTTCGTTCAGTAAGATCTTTTATTTTTAACTGGTTAAAAATGTCTGACACAGTCTCAATTTTTTCGTTGGGATCAAATTTTTTGGGTGCCATCCATTTTTCAAGCTTTTCGCGCTGATCATCCGATGCGTTTTCCAAAGCTTTTATCAGCAAATATGTTTTTTTGTTGGCCAAAATATCCCCGCCAATTTTCTTCCCAAATGTGTTCGGGTTTCCAAATGTGTCGAGCAAATCGTCTTGTAACTGAAATGCCAGGCCAAGGTTAATTCTGAAATCGTAAATGGAGGAGGTGATTTCATTTCCGGCACCGGCTAGTATAGCTCCTGCTGTCAGGCTGCTTGCAATCAACACTGCGGTTTTCAGCCTGATCATTTCAATATATTCCTTTTCTGAAACATCCCTGCGGTCTTCAAAATCCATATCGTACTGCTGCCCTTCACATACCTCGAGGGCAGTATTTGTAAATAAATGAACCACATCAAAAAGCCGGGTTGAATGGCACTTCAGCAAATAGCGGTAGGATAAAAAAGCCATTGCATCGCCCGAGAGGATAGCATTGTTCTCACTAAATTGCATGTGCACGGTTGGGTTGTTGCGGCGCACTTCGGCATTGTCCATAATGTCGTCGTGCAAAAGGGTGAAATTATGAAAAATTTCAACGGCAACAGCTGCTGGCAGCGCATCGTTAATATCATCAGTAAACATGTTATTTGCCATAAGCAACAACACCGGGCGCAGCCTTTTCCCCCCCATGTTGAGTGAATATTTCACCGGCTCGTATAACCCGCCTGGTTTTTGCCCTGTCAGTTCATTGTTTTGCGCAACAAGCTCATTATGAATTAGTTCCTGCAACTTCTCGGTTGAAAACATCGTATTAATGCTATTTGTTATTATCGGTAATTTTTAATTCTTCCATTTCAATATCTTCATCTTCATCGTAAATATTAAGCATCGGCTTTTTAAACGATTCAGTTGTGGTAAGCCTTTCGAGCCCAGTGAGCAGCGAAGGAAGAAGAATTAAGTTTGATGTAACAGCAACCAGCAATGTTAACGAAACCAGAACTCCCATAGCTACCGTACCTCCAAAGCCCGACAACGCAAATATACCAAATCCGAAAAACAAAACCACCGATGTGTAAAGCATACTCACCCCGGTTTCTTTTAAAGCCATTACAACCGACCGGCGGATGTCCCAGTTCGTTATCATAAGTTCCTGCCGGTATTTTGCCAGAAAGTGGATGGTGTTATCTACCGAAATACCAAAAGCAATGCTAAATACAAGGATGGTTGAAGCTTTGATTGGAATGCCGGTGAATCCCATAATGGCTGCCGTAAAAATAAGTGGTATTACATTGGGCGTTAACGACATAAGCACCATTCGCCACGATGAAAACATGATGGCCATAAAAAATGAAATCAGCAAAATTGCCAGACCTAAACTTATAAACAGGTTTTTCAACAAATACTGGGTTCCCTTAAAAGATGTAATACTGGAGCCGGTTACAGTTACATCATAATCATCAGATGAAAACACGGAGTCGATATCGGCATTAAAATCTGCATACAATTCCTCCATCCTTTTAGTTCCTACATCCTTCATCCTAATGCTAATCCGTGTTACCTGCTCCGCACTGTCGATAAATGAATGAAGTAATCCTGAATCCTCTTCTCCAATATCGGCATATTGTAAAATAAAATTCTTTTCGCGGTTATTCGGTAAACTGTAATAGTTTTCATTGCCATTGTAAAAAGCCTGTTTCGAAAACTTAAGCAGGTTCAGCAACGAAAGCGGCGGTGAGAGTTCAGGATATTGAGCCAGCCGCTGCTCAAGCTGGTCAATTTTGCGGAAAGTGGAAAGCTGCATCACCCCACCGGGCTTTTTTGTATCAATCATAATTTCAAGCGGCATGAGCCCGTCGAAATTGGATTCAAAAAATTTCAAATCTTTGTAAATAGGATCACTCTTCGGAATATCATCCACCATGTAGCCAGAACTTTTCATCAGTGTAATTCCGTAAACTCCAATTGCCAGCACAGCAACTGCAACTGCATAAACTGCTTTTCGGTTATACTCGGTTATGTGCACCAGTTTTCTGATAATCCCTTTTACAAACCTGTTATTAAGATGATTCACATGCTTTGAAGAGGGTGGGCCGATAAAACTGAAGATAATGGGAATCAGCAACAACGAAAGCAAAAACAGCCCCATAATATTAAGCGAGGCCACAATTCCAAATTCTTTCAGAATATCGCTTTTTACAATTACAAACGTAGCAAAACCGGAGGCAGTGGTAAGATTGGTTAAAAAAGTAGCATTGCCAATTTTAATGATTACACGCTGCAATGCTTTTATTTTATTGCCGTGGCTTACATATTCATGATGAAATTTATTGAGCATGTAGATACTGTTGGGAATCCCGATTACAATAAGCAACGGAGGTATCATCCCGGAAAGCAGCGTAATTTTGTAGCCAAACAGCGAAAGCATTCCCAACGCCCAAACCACCCCGGTAACAACAATAAGCACCGGAACAAAAACGGCTTTGAACGAGCGGAAGAAGAGAAACAGGACAACAATACAGATAGCAAGAGCCAGAACACTGAAAAGATAAAGCTCATTTCTGATTTTAATGGCATTTACAACCCGGATATACGGCAACCCTGAATATCGTAATTTAACATCCTGCTTTTCCTCAAAATTCCGACAAACAGCCTGGATGGATTTGACCATCTGCTCACGCTCCCTGGTCATCATTTTGTCTTTATTCACAGTAATGGCAAGCAGGTAGGTATTGGTTTCGGCATTATAAACTGTTTTCCGGTAAAAAGGCAAGCTTTTAAATTCAGCGGCAAGGCTATCCAGTTGCGCCTGGGATGAAATGGTATCCGGAAAAATCTGCTTAATTTCAAAAGTCCGTTTTTCAGTGTTTTTCTCCAGGTCATACGTGTTAGTCACCGTGAGCAAATCTTCAACACCTTCCACTTCAGAAAGATTTTCGCCCAGTTTTTTCCATTCCTGAAAATGTTGCAATTTGAAAAAGTCAGGATCCTGAATGCCAATAATTATGAGGTTTCCCTCTTCTCCAAATTTTTCCACAAATTGCTGGTAATCTTTATAAGCAGGATCTTTTGACGGGAGCAGCGAGGCATATTCATAAGACATCTCCACCTTTTGGGCATGATAGCCTAAAAAACCAGTAATAACCAATAAAATGCCAAGTAAAAGTATTTTATTTCTGAGGATAATGCCCGAAACCTTCAGCCACATAAATTTGATATAAAAAAACGCCGCGAAAATAAGAGAAATATTTGGATTATAAAAAGGAATGGGGCTTCTGTAAACATAAGGTGATCAACGTTTTTTCCCTTCGGTATCGAGCATTGGAACAAAACGCACGGGTAAAATATTTTTTTGCTTCAATCTGCCACGTTTTTTTGAGAGAAGAACAAGCTGCTGAACTGCATTCCCTCCAACGGGAATAACCATTCTTCCGCCTTCGGCAAGTTGATTTTTCAACGGTTCAGGAACTGCTGTCGGGGCGCAGGTAACAATAATGGCATCAAACGGTGCATGTTCAGGCCAGCCTTTGTACCCATCGCCAATTTTAGTATAAATATTTTTGTAGCCCAGTTCATCAAATAAACTTTTCGCTTTATTTCCCAGTTTTTCAAAAATTTCGATGGTATAAACAGAATCGACAATTTCGGCTAAAATGGCCGCCTGGTAACCCGAACCGGTCCCGATTTCAAGCACTTTGTCATCTTTTTCAAGATTTAGCGCTTCTGTCATGTAAGCTACAATGTAGGGTTGCGAAATGGTTTGGCCTTCGTCGATTGGAAGCGGAGAGTCCTGATATGCCATTGAAATATAGCGCGGCAATACAAACTTGTGGCGTTCCACTTTCCGGAAGGCATCCAAAACTTGTTCATCATCAATTCCACGGGCCTCCAGCTGGTTCCTGACCATTTGCTCGCGCAATCCGCTGAAATTTCCCTCCTGCGGCACGCAATATGAAACCGAACAAAACAAGAGGATTAATGTTAGTGAAATCCTTAAATGACTGACTATCTTCCGAAAAACTTTCATATCTGAACCTTTCTTTTTTTAAATTCAACGGAACATAATAGGAAAGGTTACTGAATGAACCGGGCAATTAATTTTTCAGAATAATTTTGCGCAAAGCAACTATTTTGCCTTTTTCATTTAGCGCACGAAGCAAATAAATACCCGGAGTTAGAGAACTTAAATCAATCTGATTTGAAAACGGAAGTGAGAGAACGACAGACCCCAAAATGTTTGTTATTGTCAGTTCTTTGATATTTTGTGAAGCGCGGATGTTAAATAATCCATTCCCCGGATTGGGAAAAACGATGAATGAATTTTCAGCATCTTTTATTTCAGAAGCATTGGTTGAAACTGCCGTAAATTTAAACCAGTTAATGTTGAATCCTGATGTAACTGCTTTTAGTTGAATGGTGTAAACACCGGCCGGGAGCGTGACAGTATTCGAAACGGTTTCCCAGCTTTGCCAGCCCGAAGTGTTATTCAGTGTTTGAGCGAGAATCTCTTCACCGTCTACAATTAAACTTATTACTGAAGTTTGGTTTGATGCAATCCGGAAGTCAATGGCATAAATTCCGCTGTCGGGCACTTCAATTTTATACTCCAGCCAGTCGCCTGCATCGATGTAACCCACATTGGCAAACCCGGTTTCATCGGCTGTTTTTTCTATCCGTATGCCATTCATTCGGTTGTATTCTTCGGCTTCGATGGTGGCCGGAATTTGTACCACGCGGGTTTCGTCATGCACCGGCATTTTTTTGTAGGTTTCACCCAGCACTGTCAGCTCACCGTTTGAGGCAAGAAGTTCGATGTGCGGGTAGTTATTGATTCCGTTCCATCTTCCGATAAACCATGAATAGCGGAAGACATCGGGATCCGATTCCAGAAAGTCCACAGCACCAATCATATAGTTCAATTGCTGTTCCAGGCTGAAATTCTGGTTGTCTTCCCAGGCATTAAACTCCGTAAGCCAGATGGGTTTGTCGTATTTTTTAAATTCACCGATGTACCATTGAAGCGCTTCTACGGTATTCATGTAGCCGTGTACAGCAATATAATCGACCCTACACCCTTCGCAGGCTTCAAAAAAATCATCCAGGTACTCAAAGGGGTCGTAATAAGTGGTTCCGTTTTCGGTAACACAATTGCCGCAAAAATTAACTGCCGGGCCCACAATTTCGAGATCAAATTCATTGGCAATCGCTTCCAGTCGGGGCCAAGCAGCAGCAGCTTCAGTTGGAGTCATATTTGCCTGCTCCAAAAAATTGGGCTCGTTAAATGCAAGAATGTATTTTGTTTCAGGATGTTCGGCAAGAAATGCCCGAAGCTGTGCCTCGTTGTAATTTCCGTTCCATGTCATCGGGACAAATTCAAAACCGTAATCCTGAAAAACACCAGCAACAGAACTTTCAGGTGTTACTGCCCAGTTGTACCACCAGGTAACGTCGGGTGAGAGCGCTTCCATATCCTCCGGAGAGTGATTTCCGTAGGCAATACCGCGTTTCCCGGTTTGTGCAACGGCAGAAACAGAAATAATTGTTCCCAGAATAATAATCAACAACCGGATAACATTCATTTTAATTCGATTTAAAAATGGAAGAAAATATTAATTCCTCATTGGAGTTATCGCTTTTTTCCCTTCCACGGGGACTGGATTTTTTTTATAAACCCTGACGTAATCAATTTCCATGGTTGCTTCCTTCAGGTTCGGGTCAATTCCCTGTGCGCCACCCCAGTTTCCGCCAATGGCAATGTTCATTATCAGGTGAAAACGTTTATCGAACGGCCATTCCTTGTAAGTTTTGTTGGGATTTTCAATCCGGTAATATTCATCCCCGTCCACATACCAAATAATTTCATCCTCGGTCCAGTCGATGGCGTACACATGAAATTGGGTGGAAACATTTTCCACTTCCACCGATTTTCCCAGTTGTGTTCCAATGGAATGGTTGAATGCTTCGGTATGAATTGTTCCGTGAACAGTACCAAAATCGTAGCCCACGTGTTCCATGATATCGATTTCGCCGCTCGCGGGCCATCCGCCGTATTCCCAGTCGGTGGGCAACATCCAGATGGCTGGCCAGGTTCCAACGCCTTCGGGCAGTTTGGCTTTTACTTCAATGCGGCCGTAAAGCCAGTCGCCCTTTCCTTTGGTAACCAACCTTTCAGAAGTCCAACTCCCGTTTGATTTTACGGCTTTGATGGTGAGTTTTCCATCCTGCACAAAAGAGTTTGTCCTTGTATTGGTATAATATTGAAGTTCATTGTTCCCCCAGCCGTGGCCGCCAATATCGTAGCCCCATTTTTCACTGTCGGGTGCGCCGGTATATTCAAAATCATCGGACCAAACCAGGTAAGAACAGGTATCCTGGGCCCCCGCAGGGAATCTGATTAAAACAAGAATGATGATCAAAAAACTAATTTTATTCATGTCAATTTAATCAATTCCATTATCGAGCCCAAGCCATACATTATTTTTCCTGTCGGAAAAAACACTTAGAACCGTGTTGTTTTGCAGCCCTCTGGCGCGATTGATGTGCTGCAAAATATTACCATCGGTATCGGTAATAACAATTCCATCCAAAATCGTCCCAAATACAAATTGGTCATCCATAATTTTTGAGCCGCTGAATAACTTATTCTTTGAAATTAATTCATCAGCCGGAGTAGCCCATCTGCTAAGTATTCCGTTTTCAAACTTGTAGATCCCGTTATTTCTTGTTCCAATTAGCAGGTGGTTATCCTTTATTTCCAATATCGACCAGATTTCAGTATTTTTCAAATCCCCTGCCCAAGGAACTTTATTGATCATTCCGTTAATATATTCAAACAGCCCAACTTCAGGTTCATGTAAAAACAGACGACCGTTAACATTAAAAGAAAAATGAAACCTGCTTTGGGGTTCTATGACTTCAATTTGATTATTGTTGAGTAAGAACAGGTAATCGAAAGACTGGAAAACAATTCCCTGCGGGATTTCATGAATTTTCCAAATTTCTCCAAATTCAATATCCGGGTTGGGCAGCAAGTGCCGGAGGCTTTGAAAAGAAGGAGGATTTGTACCGTTTTGCTGCAACACGCCAAAATCGTTATTCAGGCCTGCAAACACGCGGTTTTCTTCATCAACAGCAATTGATCTTACCGGGGCGGACCGTGAAATTTCAATTAAATCCCAGTGGAACCCGTCGAAACGTAAAATGCCATCATTATTGGCAAAGTACATAAATCCATTCTCATCCTGCGCAATTCCCCAATTTTGGGTGCCTGCGCTGTACACACTTTTATTGTAATTAACAACGTAGGGTGTGCCAGTGGTTTTTACCTGGGCAACCGTTTTAATTGATAAAATGAAAAGTAGTATTATAATTGCTCTCTGCACCTGAAATATTCTTTATTGCTGCTGAATTAATTCTTAATCTTACTGCCCGTGCTACCAAAATGACTGACACAATGCCTGAACTATATTAACAGACTACAATAAAGATACAAAGTTAAATTCACCTATGATAAATATACAATAGACTGGACAAAAATTCCCAAATTTTGAATATCTCTATTCTATCCCTTTGAGGTAAAATTTCTTCGTATTTTATATTGAACTAAACTTCAGACACATAGACTTGTTTTGAAAGGCTTTGACAAACAGAATGATAACAAATCTCCAATGTTAATAGTTTAATAAATCTGCTTTTAAACATTTTCTAATCCCACATTTTTTCGGAATACTTTTTATTACTTTGTCCTACTAAATTGATAGGATAAATAGGATGAATAGTAAATTAAATTTTATAACAATGAAAAAGAATGCTTTCAGATATCTCGCATTGAGCATTTTAACCGCAACTTTCTCGATAGTTGCAACCGCTCAGCAAGATTTTATTTTAGACAAAGAGAACAGTGAATTAACAGTTTCGGGGACTTCTAACTTACACGACTGGGAGATGGTAGCTGAAACTTTTAGTGGTGAAACCAGCATTACAATGAATGAAGGTAACATCACGGAAATTTCGTCGGTGTACTTTACCTGCGCAGTAGCAGACATTTTGAGCGACAAACGGATAATGAACAACAAAGCACACGATGCTTTAAAGGAAAAAAAACATCCGGAAATAAAGTTTCAAATGAACCGGGGCAATGCAGCAAAACTTGCGGACGGTAAAATTGATTTGACCGGAACGTTAACCATTGCAGGTAAATCGAAAACAGTGAATGTCACTTCCGACTACCAGCTCGATTCAGGCAACAAGTTATCTGTAATGGGAGAAGCCACGTTAAAAATGACCGATTTTGGCATTGAACCTCCAACAGCCATGTTTGGTGCAGTAGAAACTGACGATAAAGTTACTGTGAAGTACAGTTTCAAATTCAATAAAAGCAGGGATGAACTTTCTGCGAAAAACAAATAAAATTCAGAAAACAGAATTAGTACAAAACAATTAAAATTTAAAAGGAAGATGAACACAAAAATGATTTTAACCGGCCTGGCCGTTTTGTTTAGCCTTGGCGTATTTGCACAGCAATTTGAAAAACCGCAAATAGATGACAAAGAATTTGAAAGCCTGAAAGTAAAAATAGGAGGTGATTTTGCCTTACAGTTGCAAATGCTCGACCACGAAGCACCAGTTGAGTTAATTGATTTGAAAAATAACTTTAACCTTCCAACTGCAAATCTGAATATCACTGCAGATTTGGCTCCAGGTATCCAGTTGTATATCAATAACTACATGTCATCGCGCCACCACAACGATGCATGGGTTGAGGGCGGTTATCTCACCATCGACAAATTTCCGTTTTTGCCATCGGCCAACAACCTGATGAAAAATTTTACCATAAAAGCTGGTGTGATGATGCCCAACTATGGCGATGCCCATTTTTACCGCAGCAACAATGCTTTTGTAATTAATAATCCGTTTGTGGGCAACTGGATTATGGATGCCTACACTACAAACCCCGGATTGGAAATTCTGTTTCGCAAAAACGGTTTTCTGGCGCTTGTGGGGACCAACAACGGGCGCATGAACTACGGACGCGGAAATGATATTGGTGAAGACCTTGTTTTTAACTGGAAGCTGGGATACGATAATTACCTTACTGACGACCTGAGAGTGCGGGGCACCCTGTCCGGATATCATGTTGGCGAAGGCCACAGTGGTTCATACCTGTGGGACGGCGACCGTGCCGGTGCACGCTATTACAATGTAATGCAAACGGCAGATGCCGAGGGAGACAATTTCCGTTCAGGAAGATGGTCGCCCGGAAGCGGACAAACCGAAATGAACAGTTACATGGCCAATTTATTTCTACAATTCCACGGCCTCGAACTGTTTGGAATTTACGAAAACATGAAAGGTGTTCGGGGTGGAAACGACCAGCACTTTACCCAAACAGCCCTGCAGGCTATCTACAGATTGGGAAGTTTTTATGTTGGCACTCGCCTCAACAAGGTATCAGACAATAACGATTCATCAGTAAACCGGTTTAATATTGGTGGCGGCTGGTACATGGTAAACAACGTGTTGGTGAAGCTCGATTACGTGAACCAGGAATACGAAGGTGCTGCACATGGCGACATCGACGGAGGAAAATTCAATGGGCTGGTGCTCGAAGCAGCCATCTCATTTTAAAAATAAAGAAAATTGAAGGGTTGCCCGTAAAATCAACGGGCACCCCACTTAATTTATCAGAACAATCATTTTGAGATTGAAATTCATAACATATTATTTCCTGCTTGCAATTTTTGCTTCAATGCAATCCTTAAGTTTTGCATCAGGCAGAACTGATACCGACAGGAAAACCGAATATGAAAATTATATTTCAATAAAGGGGTCATCAAATGTAAATGAGTTTGAATTAATAAATGTCAGTCCCTCAATCAGCGAAGCTTCGGAAACTGCCACAAAAAACGGTTCTTTTAGAGAAATACAAATAGCAGTTGATGATTTTACAGGCCCTAATGACCGGATGATTCAAGATTTTAAAGAAATGGTGGATGCAGGCAACTACCCTTTCATCAAAATTTTTATTGAACAAAAAGAGCTGGCCGATTTCGACGAAACCACCGGATTAACCAATTTTAAAACTGAAATATCAATAGCAGGTGTGTCACGTGAATATGTTGTCCCATGCCGGGTTGAATCAAATCTTGAAAAAGGTTATTTACTCGGTGGTAGTTTTACTCTAAAACTGACTGATTTTGAAATTGACCCGCCACAGAAACTTATGGGGCTGGTGAAGGTTAAAAATAAGGTTTTTATTAACTTTGTTTTCAATTTCGACACCGAAGAAATTTTAACTAAAAAAATGTAGCTTTGAAATTTAGCACAAAAACAAGATATGGAATAAGGGCAGTTCTTGAAATTGCATTAAACGCCAATGAAAAAGGCATTTACCAGAAAGATATTGCAAAAAATCAGGAAATTTCATACAAATACCTCGACCATATTTTAAGCTCACTCAAAGCCACAGGAATTGTAACAAAAGCACACGGCCGCAAAAGTGGTTATGTGTTAACGCGAAAACCATCTGAAATTACAGTTTACGACATACACAATGCTTTTGAACCTGGCATTTGCGTGATTGACTGCATTGCACCTGAATTTGAATGCAATCGCGAAAATAACTGTGCCCTGAAAGGATTTTGGGGACAACTGAACAACCAGATTATCGAATATTTTAAATCGACAACCATAAAAAATTTAATGGAAGAACAGGTTAAACTGGATGACATGGCAGAAGTACAACATTATTAAGTCGTGTTCCGGAACTGAACGGCTCAAAGCCGGTTTCCGGACGTTAGCAGATCCAGGAAAAAATATTATAACATTTTCTCAAAATTGTGTAAAACAATCAAAGGCATAAGATGTTACTTTGTTACATGATAAAAATAAATGATTAAAAGTTTCAGCCATATTACCCTTTCGTTTTTGTTGCTAATTGCAACAACAGGGATGACTGTATCTCAGAATTACTGTGGCGATTTTCTGGTTTCCACCTCGTTTTTTGACGAAACCAACCCCTGCTGCGATTCCGGTGAATGCTGCCACAACGAATCAAACTTTTATCAGTTAGGCGAAGATTTTTCACCACCGCAAATTTCAAAAATTCCGGTGTTCAAACAGCTCAGTGTTTTTGCAAATTATTCCTCTAACACCAATTGGAAACTTCCCGAATCAACTGTTAAAAAGGCATTTAGTTTATTTGGATCTCCACCTCCACTCACTACGCTCAAAGCACTTTCACTAAGACAGGTATTTCTTTTATGATTTTATTATGGTTAACAGGCAGCCACTGGTAAACAACTATGCGGCGGCTGAGTTGTTGTATTCATAAAACAATAAAATCATAATTGAAGTTACATGTTAAATAAAATCATTCGTTATTTTCTTGAAAACAAATTAGTTACCATACTGGTATTAATTTTTTTTGTAACATGGGGCATTGTTACCGCCCCTTTTGGCTGGGAAATACCCGGCCTGCCATCTGACCCTGTTCCGGTGGATGCCATACCGGACATTGGTGAAAACCAGCAAATCGTTTTTACCAAATGGCCAGGCCGTTCGCCGCAGGATATAGAAGACCAGGTTTCATATCCTTTAACCACCTATTTGTTGGGTATCCCGGGCGTAAAATCTATCCGGAGCACCTCGGTTTTCGGGTTTTCCAGCATCTTTATCATCTTCGAAGAGGATATTGAGTTTTACTGGTCGCGATCCCGGATTTTAGAAAAGCTGGCATCGCTGCCGGCTGGGTTGCTGCCCGAAGGGGTGCAGCCCGCACTCGGACCCGATGCCACCGCGCTCGGGCAGGTTTACTGGTACACCATAGAGGGACGCGATAAAAAAGGCAACCCCACCGGCGGTTGGGATTTGCACGAAATACGTACCGTTCAGGACTTTTATGTAAAATACGGATTGAATGCCACCAAAGGTGTTTCAGAAGTCGCTTCCATCGGTGGTTTTGTGCAGGAATACCAGATTGATGTTAATCCTGATGCTTTAAAAGCCTACGACATCCCACTTCACAAAGTGATGATGGCGGTGCAGAAATCGAACCGCGATGTAGGGGCCAAAACCATCGAAATCAATCAGGCGGAATATTTAGTCCGTGGCCTGGGATATATCAAAAAAGTAGAAGATATCGAAAAAGCCGTTGTAGCCGTTCAGGAAAATGTGCCTATCCGTATTCAGGATATAGGCGTGGTAAGCTTAGGTCCTTCCACCCGTCGCGGCGCCCTGGATAAAGACGGCGCCGAAGTGGTTGGCGGCGTTGTGGTTGCAAGGTATGGTGCAAATCCGCTACAGGTTATTAACAGTGTAAAAGAAAAAATCAAAGAAATTGCACCCGGCCTGCCTAAAAAAACCCTGGCAGATGGTACAGAAAGCCAATTGACCATAGTGCCTTTTTACGACCGTTCAGAATTGATTCATGAAACACTGGGCACACTGGAAGAAGCTTTAACGCTCGAAATACTTGTAGCTATTTTGGTGGTGATTGTTATGGTGTTGAACCTTAGGGCTTCGTTTCTGATTTCAAGTTTGCTGCCCATTGCCGTACTGATGGTTTTTATCGCGATGCGCTATTTTGGGGTGGACGCAAATATTGTTGCGCTCTCAGGCATTGCCATTGCTATCGGAACCATGGTCGATTTGGGGATCATTTTATCCGAAAATATTATAAAACATATTGACGAGGCTTCACCGGGGCAAAAACTGATCACTACGGTTTACAATGGCGCGGCCGAAGTGAGTTCAGCTATTTTAACAGCCGTTTCCACAACCATTGTAAGTTTTATCCCGGTGTTTACCATGAAGGCCGCCGAAGGAAAACTTTTTGGGCCACTGGCTTTCACCAAAACTTTTGCCCTTGTTGCTGCACTTATTGTTACGATGTTATTTCTGCCCACACTTGCCCATTGGGTTTTTGGGGCTCAAATAAAGAAGAAGAATATTGTCAGATGGCTGAATATCGCTATCATTCCCGTGGGAATAATTGTGCTTTTTACAGGCTATTTATGGGGTGGCTCCATACTGGTTGCTATCGGTGTATCCGGACTGCTCAATCAAATATTCGGGGGCGGCGAAAAAGAATCGCAAGGAAATACAGGTTCAAAAACAATAATTTGGCTGAAAAAATTTGCGTATGTTGTGCTAAAACACGCCAGCGTGATTATTGCTGTGATCGCCATAACCTGGTTGCTGGCAAAATACTGGCTGCCGCTCGGAGCATCACGGAGCCTGGTTACCAACTTTATTTTTGTATCCGTAATGGTGGGCTCTGTCCTTGGCAGCTTCCTTCTTTTAGAACATTACTATAAACGCATCCTCAACTGGTGCCTTAACCATAAAATCACATTCTTGTCGCTCTCCTCTTTCCTTATGCTTGTTGGAATAACATCATGGATAGGCTTTAACAGCCTTTTCGGATTTGTACCAAAAGGGTTCGATAAGTTGGGATGGAATATACGGTCAACAGAAGTTTGGACAGGGCTAACAGAGGCCTTCCCTGGAATTGGTAAGGAATTTATGCCCTCTTTAGATGAAGGGAGTTTCCTTCTGATGCCCACATCAATGCCCCATTCCGGTATTGAATTCAACCGGAAAACCGTTGGGCAACTTGATATGCTGATAACCAAAATCCCGGAAGTTGAACTGACCGTAGGGAAGTTGGGAAGGGCCGAATCGGCTTTGGATCCGGCACCCATTTCGATGTATGAAAATGTCATCAACTACAAACCCGAATACATGCTGAATGAAAAAGGGCACCGCACCCGGTTTAAAGTAGATGATAATAATCGGTTTATTCTAAGAAATAACGATACCCTCACTAATCAAGAAGCTTTGCAAAGAGGAATTCTCAGGGAACAACTGATTCCGGATGAAAACGGAAATTATTTCCGCAACTGGCGCGATAAGATCAAATCGCCCGATGATATCTGGGCAGAGATTATAAAGGTAACCAAAATACCCGGCTTGACTTCCGCTCCAAAACTACAGCCCATTGAAACACGGCTGGTCATGTTGCAGACCGGCATGCGTGCGCCCATGGGGATTAAAGTATATGGGCCGGATTTAACCACGATACAGGATTTTGGAATAAAACTGGAAAATATCCTGAAAACGGTTCCCTCGGTTAAAGCCGAAGCGGTATTTGCCGACCGGATAGTTGGGAAACCCTACCTCTTGTTTAATATCGATCGCGAAAAGATTTCACGCTATGGCCTGAACGTGGAAGATGTGCAGCAAACGATAGAAACCGCCGTGGGCGGGATGAAGGTAACTTCCACCGTGGAAGGGCGCGAACGGTTCCCGGTGAGGGTGCGTTACCCGCGTGAACTGCGCGATGATCCGGAATCATTGAATAAAATCCTGATTTCAACACCAACAGGGGCACAAATCCCTATTGGTCAGATTGTGGATATCGAATACCAGCGGGGGCCCCAGGCGATTAAAAGCGAGGAAACCTTTCTGGTAGGCTATGTTCTTTTTGATAAACGCGACGGTTTCTCAGAAGTTACCGTGGTCAATGATGCCCAAAAAGTGATCCAAAACAAAATTGATTCCGGGGAATTAGATGTCCCTGCGGGTATCAGCTATAAATTCTCAGGAAATTATGAAAACCAGGTACGTGCAGAAAAAAGACTGTCAGTCATCGTTCCTATTGTGCTGATCATTGTCTTTTTGATTCTGTATTTCCAGTTTAAATCGGTCTCGACCTCACTGATGGTTTTCTCAGGAATTGCCATGGCTTTCAGCGGGGGATTCCTGATGATATGGTTATACGGACAAGGCTGGTTTGCCGACTTTTCGGTATTTGGCGTTAACCTGCGGGATCTCTTCCAGATACACACCATTAACCTCAGTGTGGCCGTGTGGGTTGGTTTTATCGCCCTCTTCGGCATTGCTACTGACAACGGGGTACTGATAGCCACTTACCTCGACCAGAGTTTTAAACGCAATCTCCCGGCAAATTTGAAAGAAATCAGGGCTTCTGTGGTTGAAGCCGGGGTACGAAGAGTCAGGCCGGCCCTGATGACGGCAGGCACCACCATGATTGCTTTGTTGCCGGTGCTCACCTCCACCGGAAGGGGCTCGGATATTATGATCCCGATGGCAATCCCTTCATTTGGCGGAATGGCGATGGCCATTATCAGCATCTTCATGGTGCCGGTGCTGTACAGTTTAAGGGAAGAACAAAAAATTAAAAAACAATAGTCATGCGAAAATATATTTTTATATCCATTTTATTAATGGTAGTGGGTTTCGGGGCAAAGGGCCAAACACTGGAAGAATACTTCAGTGAGGCCGCCGGAAATAACCCTGGTTTGCAAGCGAAATACAAGGATTTTGAAGCAGCCCTGCAAAAAGTGCCCCAGGTAAGCACACTGCCCGATCCTGCTTTTTCTTTCGGCTATTTTCTTTCGCCGGTAGAAACGCGGGTAGGGCCGCAGCGGGCGAAGTTTTCGCTTAGCCAGATATTTCCCTGGTTTGGGACGCTGGAAGCCAAAGGCGATGCTGCTTCCCTGATGGCCGAAGCCAAATACCAGGCGTTTCTGGATGCCCGTAATAAATTGTATTACAATGTGGCTGCAGCGTATTATCCGTTATATGAATTGAACCGGTTGAAAGAGATTGAACGCGAAAATATCGATATCCTTCAATCGTATAAAACCATTGCCATTTCGAAGTTTAGAAACGGCGCTTCACCAATGACAGATGTGTTGCGGGTGGACATCATGCTGAAAGATGCCCAAACCAACCTCAGCATTCTCAACAAAAAGGAAAAGCCGCTGCTCGTTGCATTTAACAATCTGCTTAACAGGGATGAAAACGCTGCTGTTGATGTTCCTGATTTATTAACAGCGGAATACCTGCCGGAAAATTTCAGGAAAGATTCCCTGCTGGCAAATCCCACGCTAAATGCACTCGATCTGAAAATTAAAGCGAGTGAAGCCTCTGAAATCGCCGCGCAAAAACAGGGATTGCCAAAATTGGGAGTCGGACTGGATTATGCAATTCTTGGGAAACGAAACGATATGAGCGTGACAGATAACGGTAAAGATGTACTGATGCCGATGGTTTCGGTAAGTATCCCCATTTTCAGGAAAAAATACGATGCTGCCGAAAAAGAAGCACAACTCATGCAGCAAAGCTATGCGAATCAAAAACAAGAAGTCGAAAATACACTTATCGCTGAGTATGAAATGGTTTGGTATGAGATTGATCGGCAGTTGCAACTATTGTCACTTTATGAACAGCAAATCAAGACCACCCAACAATCGTTAAACTTACTTTTTACTTCGTATGGTAATTCCGGTAAGGAATTCGAGGAGGTTTTGAGAATGCAGCAACAATTGTTGAAATACCGCAAAATGAGGGCAACAGCCCTTTCTCAATACGAAATTGCCATTGCTAAAATTAATTACTTAACATCAAAAACATATTAAAATGAAGACGACAAACAAAAAAACAATAATAATTGCGGCAGCCACGCTGATTGTTGGTGTGCTGGCAGGATGGTTGATTTTTGGCGGCTCCGGTTCTGTAATGAAGAACGGCAATACGTCTCAAGAAGAAGGCCACGAACACGTTAAAACTGAAATAAACGGAGAGACTGTCTGGACCTGTTCCATGCACCCGCAGGTACGTCAAAACGAACCGGGCAACTGCCCAATATGCGGCATGGAGTTAATCCCGCTTGAGGATGACCAAAACGAAGATATTGACCCTGAAGCCATAAGCATGTCGCCGACGGCCATGAAGCTTGCCAATGTGAGTACGGCAATGGTGGGAAAAGTGCATCCCGTTAAACAAGTACGGCTCGATGGGAAAATTGAAGCCGATGAACGGTTAATATTTTCGCAGGCATCGCACATACCGGGCCGAATAGAAAAGTTAATGGTCAATTTTACGGGCGAATATGTGAGCAAGGGAGAAATCATTGCTTATGTGTATTCACCCGAGCTGGTCACTGCCCAGGAAGAATTATTTGAGGCACAGAAAATAGCTGAAACACAGCC
>Ga0194137_10000824_pt1 | contig 19675 bp, 21 predicted proteins | sample TARM_MetaG_T3_14_FD_134025 | JGI IMG/M metagenome (GOLD analysis project Ga0194137, IMG submission 134025) | Freshwater microbial communities from Pennsylvania, USA, analyzing microbe dynamics in response to fracking - TARM_MetaG_T3_14 (version 2) | ecosystem: Environmental > Aquatic >... | reverse complement strand
GCTGGCCACCGTGCAGAACAAGGATGCCGAGTCCATTCTGGGAGAGTCCGGATTGGCAGGTCAGCTCAAGAAGATGCTGGCTGAGCGCATGCTGGCGGCCGAACTGACCCACCACCTGGCTAGCGAAGGCGAGTCCAGCAAGAACCACCGCAACGGCACGTCACCCAAGACGGTACTGGCACCGGGTGGCGAACTGCAGCTTGATGTGCCCCGTGACCGGCTCTCGAGCTTCGAGCCCAGGCTGGTCGCCAAGCATCAGCGGCGCATGCCCGGCTTCGACGACCATGTCATCAGCATGTACGCACGCGGCATGACGGTGCGGGAGATCCAGGGCCACCTGCTGGAGCTCTACGGCACCGAAGTATCACCAGACCTGATTTCCACCATCACCGACGAAGTCATCGAGGAGGTGACGCACTGGCAGCAACGGCCACTGGAGGCTACCTATGCCATCGTGTACTTCGATGCCTTGCGCCTGAAGATCCGTGACGAAGGAACGGTCAAGAACAAGGCGGTGTACCTGGCACTGGGCGTACGTGCTGACGGTCGCAAGGAAGTGCTGGGCTTGTGGATCGAACAAACCGAGGGTGCCAAGTTCTGGCTCAAGGTCTTCAACGACCTGAAGAACCGTGGCTTGAACGACATCCTGATCGCCGTAGTTGACGGCCTACGCGGCTTCCCGGAAGCCATTGAGGCGGTCTATCCGCAGGCGCAGATCCAGACCTGCATCGTGCACCTGATTCGCAACTCGACCACACTGGCAGCATGGAAGGACCGCAAGGAGTTGGCTGCGGCGCTCAAGCCGATCTACCAGGCGGCCAACGCGGACCTGGCAGCGGCGGCGCTAGAGGAGTTTGCCGCTGGCCCTTGGGGCAGCAAGTTTCCGACGGTGGCGGCGATGTGGAAGCGTCAATGGCAGCAAGTGATTCCGTTCTTTGCGTATCCCCCTGAGGTCAGGACCATCATCTACACCACAAACGCGATCGAGAGCTTGCATATGCGACTGCGCAAGATCGTCAAGAACCGGGGCCACTTCCCCAGTGACGAGGCCGCGACCAAGCTACTGTTCCTGGCCTTGCGCAATATTGAAAAAGATTGGAAGATGCCGCAGCGGACGTGGAAGCAGGCCGCCAATCAGTTCGCCATCATGTTTGGGGAGCGCTTCACCAACGCCATCAACTAACCTGGCCCCGCACACAAAAATAATGACAGGTCCCAAAGGACCGGCGTTGGGCAGAGTATGTCTATGAGTTTAGTCACGAGTTGCTTCATATCCTTGCAGGCTACGACCTTCGTTCACCATCACGTAGTGCAAGGCATCAGTGGTTTGAGGAGATGCTCTGCGAGACCGCCTCGTTGTACATGCTCAAGCGCTATGCATTGATGTGGGATGTACTGGCTCCCCGACCGGAATGGAAGGGATACACAACGGAGATGCAACGATTTGCGAACCGTGCTTTGTCGGAGAAACACCGACATCTTCCTCGCAATATCACCTTCGACGAATGGTTTCAGAAAAACGGACCGAGTCTCGCTACAAAACCTTACTTGCGTGAGAAAAATGACCTCGTCGCAATGATGTTCCTGCCATTGCTTGAGGATATGCCTGATTGGCGAGCAATCGAGTACTTGAATATCGAGAACCATCCCGGTGAATCGACTTTGTATGACTATCTTGAGCGATGGTACCGACAAACACCGACTTCACAGCGACCATTAGTAAAAAGCGCATTTGGAGTGTTTCGCTACAATCTGCCTGCGGATAATGCGGCGCCAAGAACTGCTGACATACACGCGATCACCCAACGAGATTCATATCCTGACGACGCAGGTCCTGCAGGAAGGCGCGGACGATGACGTTGGCGCGCAAGTCGATGCAGCCCAAGGCGTCATGAATTTTACTTTGTAAGTCGCCTGTAGCGTGCCTATACTGAGCTACCCGTTGCCTTGCGGGGTATTTGCGCCAATGGTGAGTTTGACGGCCGAAATCCGGTCGATATAACTGCGCTACATACACAGAGCTGCATCAAAAACAGTGAAGCATGTTCTGTGCCCTTACTCCTGTACTCATTGAGCGAGGGTGATTTCCTTGCCAAAGGTAGCTTGCGACGTTCGTTCAGCCGCCCGCAACGGGCAATCGCGCAATTCGCGATTCTATGTGGTCACATATGGCCGCTTTTCGCGTGTGTCGACAACAGCTACGCGTTGCCTCCTAGATGAATTGCGGTCAGCAACTTTGCAGGAGATAAGCATGAAAGCCTCAAAATGGGTAGCAGCACTGTCCGGCATTATTACAATCACTTTAGGCGGCACAAGTATTGCGGAGGTAGGTGTGATGGATGGAAAGGATACTTTTACCAACTTCCAGTCCAGCAAAACGCGTTCGGAAGTGCATCAGGAGTATCTGGATGCACAAGCCCAAGGCTTATTGCCCCGCAGCGGAAATGCCGAATACGGAGCTTCAGACATATCAAGCATGGATATCGGTGCCCAGGGACCTGCTGGTGCGCGTTATCAATCGCGCACACGTGAGGAAGTGATGGATGAATTGCGCACCTACAAGCAAACACATAAGCCGAACGATCCTAACGACCTGTATTTTGGAGGCTAGCCGCGTGGTCGACGAGTGACTTTCAATGGTACAGATTTTCGCCAGCCTATGTCGATCACTACTGGACACGTTCAACACCCTGCAATTCGAACTCATCGCACAAATAGGTAGTCAACGCTCTTTTCGACATGACGAGGTTTTCATCATAGCGCGGAGAGAAGAAGTTACCGATGAACAGTGGGCGATCTGGAGCCGCTCATTCCGGCTCCCGTACGCCGGACAGATGGACGTGGCCGGCCAGTAGACAACGCCCCCATTAACGTAGGAGGGCCGACTTATATAAGCTATCCAAAAGCTTTTATAGGAAGCAGCTTGCAGAGGAAAAACGGTGTGGAGACGAGGTTCCATTGAATGAGGCCGATGATCTACATGGCGCACTGAAGTCACGGGCAATTCTAAAAATAACCTAGTGGGGTGAGTTGGAAATTTGCTGAAGGTAAATGTCTAGAAATCGGGTCGAGACAAGGAAACAAGCAAAGCAAAGCCGGCGCCTTGCGCGCATTGTTGACGCGGTATCGGCACGATTTTCGTCCATCATTTGACCAATAAATTTTTAACTCGCACCACTAGTCACCTATTCATTTCGGCCTAGAATTCAGGTGCCACGATAATCGGTTCCGAGCAATGATGTGGAACGCGAAGCGCAAATCCGGATACGCTCCCTGGATTGTTATCCTTGGCATCTATGTCTTTATCGGTTTTGGGTTGCCGTGGATAGCCGAACGTATTGACCGGTGGCGCTTTCCATGGGGCTATTCGGGCTCGAAGCCAAGTCTTACCGGAGTGTGGGTTGGGCCTCTGGTTACACGGAGCGGGCAGCAACTGGTGATGTTGCTTGACATGGAACTAGCACCGCTGGATCACGGGCGATCAAGGAATAGTTGGATTCGCACTCAACGCAATTATTGGCTTGAGGGGCGCATGCTGCTCTGTGCCGAGTCCGGCCGAGTGCAACATTTTCATTCTTCGGGAAAGCCAGAGGATACAGAACTGGCATCCCGCTTCCGTCTTTCCACAAGCCCAGTTGAAGAGGTGCCACCCGATGGCCTTGCCCCCAGTCATATCCAAGGAAAGTGGAATGGACAGAATTCCATCATACTTGGCGTGTCTTTCTATATGAGGAAAGGAAAGTCCGCCATCTCCGATTCGGATTTCCCCGATACGAATGGCGCAATCTCAGTGGCGCTGGTACGTGGAATGGAATCCGACTTCACATCATTGTGTAACAAGCTTGTCAAGTAAGCGAATCGCATAACGCGATGAAGACTGTATAGGGGTGCTTTCGTTTTTGCTGCTTTTTATTTTACAACAGTAGCGCGACCAAGCGTCCATGCGAGGTTGTGGAGAGCGCTGTTCAAATATCCATCATCAAATCAATAACTTGCTGTCCACCCCTGCCTAAGACGGTAAGATTCCGGTCCCTTCTTTTGGGGTACGCTCCTGTCGGGCGAAAAAAAAGACCCGCACACGATCGACAAGCAGATTGCCGCAATCGCTCTGATTCACGACCTGACTGTGGTCACAAGGGACAAGGACGAGGCGTTCTCACGGATCCGTGGCCTGAAGGTCTATAACCCCTTTATCGACACCGATTGCCCTGAATCCTAATCGAACGAGCATGCTCTTCACATGGTTCGAGATACACGAAGCTGCGGATCATGTGCGGCTGTGGCCCTATTGCACGACGGGCGTAAGAGTTGACCGGCTGCTAAAGGCTGAAGATGCGAATAGAATGGCAATTGCTCGATCGCCTCTCGCGTTAGCAAGTAGTAAGCAGGCTGGGCTGAGAACAGATTTACGCAGGTTTCGACATTGCCGTCAGGCTACTTACTCAATGCTCAAAGATTAGAGCCCATCCATTAGACACGGGAACTATCAAGAAACGGAGCGACGTAAAATGCTGACTCTGTTATTCATCTGACTCTGTCGCCTGATGCCCGTTTTTTACCATCTCAAGCAAATTTCGGAATGGCTGGACCTTTCTGCAGTATCGAAAGCGTTTAACAACCCGAACGCCGTCTCGAAGCTGCGCTGGATGTCCAACGATACGTTGGCGGGTGCCGTGCAGGGTTCCCGCAGCCGTCCATATGAGGTGCAGGTGTATTTCCACGATATCGACGAGGAAATGTGGATTGAAGGCGAATGCACCTGTCCAGTCGGATACAATTGCAAGCACGTTGCTGCGCTCCTCATTGCCGGCTTGTCCCACATGCCAAAGCCGTCACCTTCTAGCGTGCGCCCCGAGCTAGTGACCTGGCTCGAAGATTTTCGGATGAAACATGCGCGTGGCAAATCCTTAGATGACCGCAAGCCCGCAGCCGCCAAGGTCACGCATGTGCTTGCTTACGTGATTGCTGGATCGTATCGTGGAGCTCCAGAACTACTTCTCTATAAGGCGCGTGTCAGCGCCGACGGCGCGATCCGTTCGCTTGGAGAGGCGTGGCAGAACGTCGAGAGAGCCCTGGTTCAGCCCCCCAAGTTCGTTACGGAAGACGATTTGCCAATCCTGCGCGGGTTGTGGTTAGGCCGCACGCGAAGCTTCAAGAACTATGGAACTAGCTTCGAACTCCAGGGGGGCGTCGGTGCTGCTACCCTGGAAAAAATCGTTGAAACTGGCCGTGCGTTTATCTCGCCCATGGCGAGCGCCAAGCACTCTGGCGAGCCATGCGTTTTACACGCAGGCCCCTCGCGTCGTGGGCAGATCACATGGCACACACAGCCGGATACGCGTATGCGTCCGGTGCTGCAAACGGAGCCGCCCGCCAGTATGATCCTGACGACTGTGCAGCCATGCTGGTACCTGGATGCCTATTCGGGAGAGGCCGGAATCGTTGACGTGCCGTGGTCTGCAGGGCAACTTGACGAATACCTGTCCATGCCAGCCATCACGCTTGACGAAGCCACGCTCGTTGGCAATGTGTTGCGTGAGGTGGCACCGACTCTGCCCCTTCCGCCTACGCGTGGCACCTCGACCGTGCGCGTGATCGATACCTCGCCCATCCCTGTACTGTCACTCGATACGCTGCCAACCTGGGGAACTGGCTGGTCGTCGTCCGGGCCGAACGTGTTGGATTTCGCAACTGTCAAGTTTGATTACGCCGGCGAGCGCATCCATGCCCAAAGCAACACTACGCTTATACGTCAATCAAGCGGCGAAGTGGTTCAAATCAAAAGGCATCTCGATGTCGAACAGCGGTACCTACAAGACTTGCACAAAGCAGGGTTGAAAAAAATTCCGGCAGGCTGTGCCTATGGTCCTCAACCTTTTCCAGATGGCATGCTCGGGCTACAGAATGCCGATGACTGGGCCGCTTTTACAAAGACCGTCGTGCCCGCGCTTCGTCACCATGGCTGGCAAGTGATCATGAATTCGGCGTTTCGCTTCAATGCCATTGAGATTGAAGCGATCAATGGCAGCGTACGACAGGCTGAAGACGGGTGGTTCGATGTTGAGCTGGGGATTACCGTCGATGACAGGATTGTTCGCCTTGAGCCGCTACTAGCCGATCTGTTCCGGTGTGACCCGCGTTGGTTATCAGGTCAGCTCGACAGCATTGCCGACGATGAAACGATCGAATTGAAGACGGACCGTAACGAGCGGCTAAGGCTGCGCGCTGACCGGCTAAAGCCTGTTGTGCGCATTCTGATTGATTTGTTCGACACGTTGGGTGAGGGCGGTCTGCGGCTGTCACCACTCGATGCGGCGCGTTTCGACGCACTGGATCAGACTGGCCGCTGGCAATTTCATGGCGATACCTCTGTCCGTCAACTCGCCCAGCGCTTGTCGGCGGGGACCGGTGTCAGCGAAGTGCCCGTACCGGACGGGCTGCGAGCCGAACTGCGCGCCTATCAGCACCTGGGGCTTAGCTGGATGCAGTTTTTGCGCGAACATCACTTGTCGGGCGTACTGGCCGATGACATGGGGCTGGGCAAAACAGTTCAGACGCTGGCTCACATCCTGGCCGAAAAGGAGGCTGGCCGTTTGGATCGGCCTGCGCTGGTGGTAGTGCCAACCACCCTCATGCACAACTGGTGCGAAGAAGCGGGCCGTTTCGCCCCCGACTTGCGCATACTCGATCTGCATGGTCCTCAGCGCCATGAGCGCTTTGCTGCAATTGGGGAGCACGACCTGATTCTGACAACTTACGCGCTGCTGTGGCGCGATCAAGAAGTGCTCGCGCAGCACGAATATCACCTGCTCATCCTCGATGAAGCCCAATATGTCAAGAACGTCGCCACCAAGGCGGCGATCATTATCCGCGAACTGCGTGCCCGTCACCGCCTATGTTTGACAGGCACGCCGCTGGAGAACCATCTCGGCGAGCTATGGGCGCAATTCGACTTCCTGCTGCCAGGCTTTCTGGGTACTCGCCAAGATTTTACGAAGCGTTGGCGTACCCCGATTGAAAAGGGCGGTGATATTGTGCGGCGGGACCTGCTGGCACGACGCATACGTCCCTTCATGCTGCGCCGGCGTAAGGATGACGTTGCCTCTGAACTGCCGCCCAAGACAACGATGGTTCGGACTGTCGAACTCGACGGCCCCCAGCGCGACCTCTATGAGACGGTGCGCGCCGCGATGCATGAAAAGGTTCGGGCGGCGGTCGCAGCAAATGGCCTGGCACGCAGCCACATCATTGTGCTCGAGGCGCTGCTCAAGCTGCGGCAGGTTTGCTGCGATCCGCGGCTCGTAAAAATCAAACAGGCTGCACAGGTTAAGAAGTCGGCCAAGCTTGAACTGTTGCTCGACATGTTGCCCGAGATGATTCAGGAAGGGCGCCGCATCCTGCTATTTTCACAGTTTACCAGCATGCTCGCCCTTATTGCCAAGGCGCTCGACGATACCAAGCTGACGTATGTGACGCTGACGGGCGAAACAGTGGACCGTGTTACACCGATCAAGCGTTTCAAGCAGGGGAAGGTTCCGCTGTTCCTGATTAGCCTGAAGACCGGTGGTGTTGGCCTGAACCTCACAGCGGCCGACACCGTCATTCATTATGATCCGTGGTGGAACCCGGCCGTTGAAAACCAGGCGACCGATCGCGCCCATCGTCTTGGGCAGGACAAACCTGTTTTTGTCTACAAACTGATTACTGCCGGCAGTGTAGAAGAGAAAATTGTCGCCATGCAGGCGAAAAAGGCAGCGCTGGCAGAGGCCATCCTGTCCGATGCTGCGGGTAGTTCGGTCAAGTTTTCGGCAGACGACGTGGAAGCACTGTTCGCACCGATTCCGCCCTTGTCGTCTACAGCATCAGCAACAAAAACACGTTCACGTGCGAGCACGGGCGTACGTAAAAAATGACGAGATATGGCAATCTCGCGAAGCGAATCGAGAGAAACCCCTGCCATGTCAAGCACAAGTATACGTCGACACAATAGTTCCTTATTTGCTGCCTACTCGTATTCGTTCGACTGCGAGTAGATTTCACCAAGAATGAGTAGTCGAACGTTTTTTTCTAGCTGTCAGCGAATGAACTCACGGCATCCCAAAAAATGGATCGAGTTCCGCCGCAGACCTGCGGACGATCTTGTAGGTCTTCAGCCATTGCTTCAACGCTTTGGGGTCTTGAAGCAATTCCACGTCTGCTTTGATGCCAGCGACATCTCCCCGAATCTGGGCGATGTCTCTTTCCAATACCCTAAACGCCATGGTCGGTGACAAGAACCCATAGTGATAAATCAAAATACGTCCGGAAGGACATCTCGACCATGTCGAGTTCCTGCTGCAGTTCGGCTGACTGCTCTTTCAAGACCTTGTTATAGTGTTTCAACCGGTCTTCCGAGATGGAGTTGATCGCGGCCTGGTCGATCTGCTCGATTTCCAGTTGCAGCTCCAATAGCGCGAGCAAATTGTTGTTGCTGTAGGCGCTATTGACCCTCTGCATCAGCTCGGTTTTGCGCGTGCGCTCTTTTGGGTCTGGCTCTTTATCCGGATGCAGCGTGCTGGCCAGTTTTCGAAACACTTCCCGGATGGACTGGCTTACCTGTTGCGCTTCGGCTTGCAACCGCGCTTCCTTCGCCAGTGCCTTGGCCGATTTCTTTCGGCTGCTCCGCGAAGCAGATGGGTTTTCCAAGTCCTGCGCATCTTGCTGCAGTTTTTCCTTCAGCTGCCTGCTGATCTGGTCGATGAAATCATCCGGGGTACGCACGTCAATATCATCGCCCAGTTCGACGCCCAACATGCTTTCCATCATGGACTTGATCTCTTGATTGTCTTCCTCTTCTTCCGCGTCGTAGTCGGAGCCACTGTACCGGTTATAGGTCTCTTTCAGTTCTTCATGGCCACCAGAATCAAGCAGATCGGCGGCCATTGCGCAGATAAGGTGTTGCAGCTTGGTTCTGTCGGTCTTGCTGAATATCTTGTCGGCATAGAGCCGATCGAAGATGTGCACGAGCTGGACACGGTAGTCGTCAAAGCTTTGCAGGAGCGGATCGAATTCTCGTGCGTACTTTTCTTGATAGAGCGGGATGGTTGTTTGCCAAGCACTCAGTTGCTCACGTTGTTTGGCAATCTTCTTGCTCAGCCGATTGTAGGTTTTTTGCGCGTTGGACAAGGAGGACGTTGCCTTTTGTTCAACGATGCGGACGTTGCCCGAGGAAGAAGCCATGGCGACACACCACTACGATTGAAAGGGCGAATGTACCGCAAATGACGAGAAATGCAAGTATGGTGGCGGCATGAACTGTTTTCCACCTTATACTTCTGTCATGCCGTATCGCTGGCTAGGGCTGCCAATAAGGCGACAGTACCTTGTAGACAAATTTGTTTTCTGGGAAAGCGGACAATACGGCGCGGATTTCACCACACGTCATTGCGTCTTTCCTTTTCGCTGCCGCAGAAGCCTTCATTAGCGCCGAGTAGGCGTCGAGCACATCTGTTCCCGTAATGTCATAGCCATTCCCTTGAACAATGTGGCGCAACGCCGCCATACCTGCGGCGATCGCGAAGTTAGGTTGCACTGTCGCGTAATCTCGGGCTGCACGTGCCAGAGTGCGAGGGTCGGCAGGACTTTGGCTGACCAGCTCAATGGCCAGATCGAACAAGCCTGCATCCTTCGCCGCTGCAAACCACTTGCCTTCTTGTCCGGGACGACGGGCAACGAGATCACGTAAGATGGTTTCAGCAGGCATGCCTGGATATTTCTTTGCAATAGCGCGAAATGTCGCCAGATGCGTTGTACCTTGATTCGCATCCATCGCGTATCGTTTGTACGCGTCGTCTGCAAAACCGGATGAGAGCAGAATCGCCTCGCATGTACAGGCAATGTCCTGCACAGGTGCGTTCAATCCGTTGGACTCTTCCGCATAACGAATGGCCTCGGCATGTCTGCCCATGGCGACCAGTGACTTCACGCCCCACCGCCTGTTCGGCCACCATTGAAAACGCGCTTGCTCCAGCAGTGCCAGTAATTGCTGATGCCGGCCGGCTGTGTAAAGCGCGCTCAGGCAAGCGCTCGTGCCCTTAAAGTAGCGGAACTCAGAGGCATCAGGATCCCACGCGCGCTCAACTAAAGGAGTAAATTTATCGGCCCATCTGGAGGCGATTTCTGGTGTCGCGCATAGCTCTCCCCAGAAATCTCCCAGTAATTCAAAATACGGGATCGCGTCATCCTCGACGGCGCACCATAGCCGTTCCAGCCATCGTTGGCGCGTCTCGTGTGCTACCTGCGTATTAGCGATGACCGCCACCAGGGATTCAATCGCACGATTGACAGCGGTGCCAATAGCGCCAGACGAACTGTCGACGTGCTCGATTGCAGGTGACAGCTTTTCGAGGAACAGGATTGCCCATTCAGCGGCGAGTCCTGGCTCTTTGCGGACGACTTGTCTGATCTCGGATACCGCTTCCTTGATACGCAGGATGGCGGGTTGCGACTTCCAGCCAAAAGCATGGCGCCTAAAGCGCGCGGAGAATTGCCATTTGTAGGTGGTGGTCATAGGGAATGGACTGCCACTAATGTGTGACGCCGTCTAGTTGCTTACGCTTTTCCAGTATCAGTATTCAACGCATAAAATTCATGCAGCTTGGCCTGTAGTAATTCCTTATCCGGCAGTTGGGTCTGATTTTATGCATTCCTTATTGTGGTATTCATCCATGGAGTAGCAGGACGTGGGTGTCCGAGCAAGAAACCTTGTGCCTTGCGCACCTGCAGATTACGGAGAACCTGGAATTCCGAAGCCGCTCGACGCCCTCTGCAATAATCTTGCTGCCTGTTTCAGCCGCAAACCGAATGAGCGCCGCCGACAGCGCCCGAGCGTCCTGATTGCAGTCTATGTGCTGGATAAGGCTGCTGTCGAGCTTGATAATGTCTGGCTTGAGTTTCAGGATATGGCGAAAACTCGCAAAGCCTGCACCGGCGTCATCGATGGCCACTCTTAGCCCTCGCATCCGCAACGGCGCTAGCTGATTGGATATGGAAATCGGAGACAACTATAACTGCGGACCAATCATTCTTGCGACTCTAGATCCACAAATCACTGCAACTCCTTGTCAAAGAAGGAGTTTTTGAGAAATCCACATTGTCTGTGGACAACATTGTGAATAACCGGGGCTTGACACCGGAAACGCTTAAGTACCATGCGGGTTCTAGCTAGATTGCCTTCTTCTTGAGCACGTTTTGGAACTGATATAAATCAATGACTTACGGAAAGTGGGTCGTTCCTAGGTGCAAGATCTTATAAATAACCAAAGATATTTTTCATCATGCTGTTGAGTGTGCACAATCCTAGTGCGTCGGCAGAATGTCAAGTCCCAAATAGCGTATTTACAGCGTTGAGAATGACGTTGTCCGCTACCGCAATGTGCTTGGTGAATTTAGCAGCTAGACAGGCCGGGCGATCTCAGCCAGTGCAGCATCAATACAGCCACGCATTACCCGATCCGTCATGTAGGTACGCAGGAATGAATTCCGTTTTGCGGCAGCAGTCAGCGAGCGACCGCTGTCTCCTGGCAGATCCGGATTGGCACCAGTGCCAAGAAGATAATCAACCGCCTCGATGATGCCGCGTTGGCCCGCCTGGAAAAGCGCAGTCTCCCGTTTCTCATTGATCGCATCCATATCGGTGCCTGCGTCAATCAATAAGCGCATCTGGTCCACTTGGCCACACCGTGCCGCTCCAAACTGGGGCGTTTCGCCCTCCTTGTTACGTGCATCGGGGTCCGCTCCCGCAGCCAACAGCATTGCAGTCATCGCCGCCGTTATTGCCGCATGCAGAGCCGTGGCCTGTTTTCCGCCAAGGGCGTTGGGATAAGCGCCGGTATCTAGCAGGCGTCGCGCCATCTCTGTCTTGCCGTGTCGCGCTGCCATGATGAAGTGGTGTGTCGATGCTTGCTCGGCCGACGTTGACCTCGTCGCCGGCATTAATCAGCCAGTTGACGACAGCGACAAGACCCATACCGGCTTCCAGATGGAGTGCCCGCAATCCTCGTTTATTCTGGAGACGCCAGTCAATGCCGCGCCTGAGCAAGTAAAGGGCACAGTCCTCGAAACCATCCTGAATGGCATGGAAGAGGGCGTTTTGGCGGAAGCGATCAATGGCATTAAGGTCTGCCCCACGCTTATCCAGCAACAAGCCAAACGTGTCGAATGCGCCTGCCGAGGCAGCAGCTAGGAACCTCTCATTGTCGTCGCGTTGCCGGGTATGGTGACGTTTCTCGGTTTGTATCGATGAATCCGATTCAAAATCAGAAGCAGCAACAGACGTCGCTCCCTGCTGCGTTGGACTTGGCCGTTTGATCGCGCGGCGGCAATAACGTTGTTCAACATCCCTTTCGGCACTATCTTCTCGTCCAACGGTCATAATCCGTCGTTAACCAGTACTTGTCTCTTAAATTTGCTCAGCTATACTTTGCTTTGTCGAGAAGGAGACAAAGTTTCACTGACTCGATAGATCGCGCCTGGACCAGCTAACAAAAGCAATACTGGCCAAGGTCATTCAGCACACATGTGAAAGATTGTTATGGCAACAGGTACCGTCAAGTGGTTTAACGATGCCAAGGGTTTCGGTTTCATCACACCAGATCAGGGTGGAGAAGATCTCTTCGCCCACTTCTCTGCGATTCAGAGCTCGGGCTTCAAAACCCTCAAGGAAGGCCAAAAGGTTTCCTTTGAAGTCACCAAGGGTCCGAAGGGCATGCAGGCGTCAAATATCGTCCCCGAATAAGTTTGATCATTGAGCCCGCCCTGATCATGGTAACGAGATCAAGGCGGGTGGTCGGCTCGTTTTCAGGCTTAGAAGCCTAAAAAGGGGGATTTTTTGCCAAAGACCGAGGACATTGACCAACGGTCCTTTGCACTTAATGGATTACCGTTTTCTTTGAATAAAGCCGCGTACGAGCACTACCTTCTGCCATGATATCCCCATTTTTGGCCATGACGCTCAGAGCGTTGGACATGCGCTGCGTCAGCTTCTTACGGTCATCCGCATCCGGCTTGATGCCAAGGGCGTTGATCGCAGCTTTCAGCACCTCAGAGGCCGGTTGAGGCGTATCAGTCAATAATGTTGGCCAGAAATCCTTGCCGGTGGACGGCAATTTCGATTGCTTTGCGCCTTTGGCGGCAGTAGCCTTCGGCGTATCGGCAGTTTTTCCCTTGGCTTTGGCTGGGGCTGCGGTGCGAGTTCTAGTGCGAGTGCCTGTTGCCGGCGTATCGAGTGTGGTTAGCGTCTCCAGCACGCCTTCAAGGTTTTCAACAAGCTTGGCATAGTACTGCATACCTTGACGTGCATGGTTCAATTCTTGTTCGACGGCTTTTGCGGCGGGTCCGAGATTCGCCATGGTGAATGTCTCCATTTAAGTGAACGTTGCGTTAATTTAAGTTCCGTAATGGACAAGTACTTATTACGCTTTGTTCGGCAGCGCGGCGTGATAAATCTCAAATATCGTTACAGGCGGCTTCACTCCGGTCCCTAATTAGGGTCGCATATGTTCGCTATAGAACATAAGTCAAAAAAAAACCCGCAGACCAAGGGCTGCGGGTTTAATCCAATTCAAGGAGAGTTGGAGGAGACAGGTGTTACTATAATGCGATGCGTCATCACTGTCCTCTTTATTCTTGTTATAAGAGATATACAGTATGGTAATAAGGCAATAGCTATCTGTCCACTCAGCGATGAACAGGCAGATAACTCGCTGTTCACCCCGGTCTTTAGACTTGGATGGTTAGGACTATGGACTAGGTATTACACTCAACAATGAACATTGTAGATTCCTGTATCACGATGCCTGCCCTCGACATCATCAAATCTGCCTGCCAACAGGCGCTGGAAGACGCGAAACAGCGCGACGACTGGCATGCGTCATATTGTCGCGTTGTCGATCCGGCGTCTGTTATCGAACTCGTCGCACAGATTGAGGCGGCAAAGGATGTAAGCCTGGCTGCCGAGCGGGACGCCTTTGTCAAACTAGTCCGCGACCTCACCGGCTATATCAAGTTGGCGACAGGGGACAAGCCTGATCCTGTACGCGACGACCTGTTATTGCAGGCAAAGGAATTGATTGCGCAGAGCGGACATTAGCCGCCCGCCCCGCTGCTGGAGAATGCCAGCGGTACTAGCTGGCTAACGACGACACCAAACACCGTAGCTTGTCGCGCGCCTGATCGAACCCGTACTCACGGCGCCAGCGGTTGAGGTCAACAAAACCGGCAGCGCCAAGCGCACATGCGGCAATACTGATGCCCTGGAATGCCGTGCTGTCGAGTTCACCATCCAGGACACGAACGCAGAGAAAAGGGACTGCCCGCCGTTCGGGCTTGGATTTGGCGAGGCGCAGCAAATCAAACATCCTGCTTTCGGCAAAGTGCGTGCCGCATACGATCACATCGAATTCCCTGTCGAGAAGGCTTTCCGCCTCCACCATCGAGGTACAGAACGTCAATGAGAAGTGGTCTTGCCACGCCTCTTGCACGACCGGAATCACTGCCGGTACCTCCGCGACGAGTACGTTCAGTTTTGAATTTGCCATAGGTTGGTTGCTTTTATTGTTCTGGTACAGCACGTCTCTCCTTATTGGTGCATCATACGCGATGCTCGTTTCTCGAACGATCGTGCTATCCTTGCACTATTCGCTAGCCAGACCACTAAAGCGCACGTGCGCTGATGTTTCGCTACCCGCTTGCAAGGGAAGTCGCCGTCGGATCACACGGTTATACCATCTTGACTGTACGCAGGAACTTGATTAAGCCGTTTATGCCTATAGGCAGAAGATATGGCGCCGGCACAGCCACGGTGATACGCGTACGCCCGTCAGGCACGAAAGTCTGATTCATTGAAGACCTCCAACATTTACTGAGAAGTCATGCCTCGCAAACCCGAACCGGTTGCTGCTCCCGCCGTTATCAAGTGGACAGAAGAAGAATGGGAATTGATCGCCAGGCGGCTCCTTGACGTCAAAGGCCGTGATTTAGTGCAGTCAGCACAGCTTGACGAAGTCAAAGCCAAGGACGTGTTCCTGGCGCAGGATACGTTGCCGGAAGAGCGGCATCGCAAGCTGATTTCAATTTCGCAGGGTTTCCAGGCGATTCGGCAGCGCCTCCACGGTATCTTGCGCAAGGTAGGCAACAGGGAACAAACTAACTTGTTCTCCGGACCGGAGCAATCCGGTATCAATACGGATGCAACGCCTGCTGCAACGGTAGCGGATGAGCCGCCGCAGCGAAAAGTCCGTAAAAGCGCCAGGCAAGTCCAGCCAATCGACGCACAACCGAGTTTAGCCTCCACATCGGAGAGCGCCAAGAGCAGCAATGGCGACGAATCATCTTTGGTAGCGCCACGCCCGGATGATCAACCAAGCAGTGCTCTGCCGCTCCCAGCAGGAGTACAACCGGCACAGCATCCTGCCGCCAATGCACGACAGCCAGCTCTCCGCCAGAGTCATGGCAACCAATCCAGGCTGCGCGCTCAGGCAGTTCCAGCACCTTTGCCTGCGGCCACCGGTGATTTCATTGAAATGGCGCGCCCCTTCGTGTCGATGTTCTGCCAGGAGTTGGCTAGCGCGTTGGTCAACAAGTTGATGGAGCAGGGCGGAAACCAAGCGATGTCCTCGTTGTTCCAGGCAGCGTTCAGTGGGGCAGACCAGTTCTCGTCGCGAGAGCAGCCGCGCAGGTACGAGCAACCAGATAAGGCTTCGTACACGCGGGCATCGTATCAGGATGAGCAAGGAATGGCAGCTGAGGCGTCCCCGGTCCCAAGCCACGCGCATGAAGATGAGGAAGGTGAACACGCCGAAGCGGATGTGCAGCCGTTGTTTGATCCAAAGCTGCCGCCGTCGGCCAACAGTGCATTCAAACCCATGATCGCCCTGATCGGCACCAGTCCACGTGATTTCGAAGACCTGCAGCAATATTATCCGCAACTGGAACTGAAGGTAGTACCGTTGGAAGAGCTTCGTACGGCGCCATCGCTGCGCAGCTGTCAGCGCATGATGGGGTTAAGGGAAGACATTCCTGCACCGGTAGACGAGTACCTGAGAAAGACCTTCCGAAACCGGTATCTGCGTGTCATTGGCGGCATCAATCAAGTACGTGAACAACTTAACGCCTGGTTGTCAAATCCCGGCACCATCAATGAGCAGCCTCGGTGGCCACGCAAACAGGGTAACGGCAAGGGGCAGGGGACCGGTTTCCCCAAGAAGCGGCAGTTTCGCCGTCCTAAGCCTGCGCCATAATCCTGATCTCTAGTTCCAACCGCGGCTGACGAAACGTTCTGGTACAGCATTCGCAGTCGCGATCTTCTTTTCCAGTACTTTTAGCCAGGCTAGCTCAAGGAGCGATTGTTGGCCGAGGGACTGCGGCAGCGGACGGCCGGTAAGCTATAGCTTCTGAAACGTCTTCGTCCAGCCAGCGAGCCCAAAGCGTGGGCACGGCCCGTGAGACATACACAAGTGAGGGTTTGGCAGTCACTGTTGCCGCACAATGCGGACATTCGATGACACCCATACGCATGCCGCCGCTTCCAAAGCAAGGACTAAAGTGCTCGACTTCGTAGAGCCGACGGCATAAAGCATTGCTGCATCTTTCCAGATGAACTGACATGCGGGTCTCCGATATGGGTTTTGTTTGTCCGTGCTGCGAAAATGAGCATACATCGCAGCTTTGACGGAGCGCAAGCGGTAACTTTGCGTACCATTTTTAGTTCGTCGAGCCGAGCTGCTCCATCTACGACGACTAATATGTTGCTCAATTCATATTGCTGCCTGCTAAAATCGTTCCATCATCTGCTACATCGCCTTCCATGAACGAAGACCTGACTCGCCGGCTTAAAATTTGCACGTCATTACCCACGCCGCCGTCAACAGCAGTGCGCATCATTGACTTGGCAAACAGTCCAAACGCCAGCCTGATGCAAATCGCTGATGCGGTGGCATTTGACGCGGCACTGGCAACCAAAATGCTCAAAGTCGCTAACTCACCGTTGTATAACTCTCGCCGATCAGCCAGTAATGTACGACAGGCGATTAGTCTTCTTGGAACACATGCGGCCATCACCATTGCACTGTCGTTTTCTCTGGTGGGTGGACTGAAGACTTCGCGTCAGAGTGGTGAAGCGCAATTATTCTGGCAGCGCTCCATCCTATCCGCACTGGCATGCCGGGTGCTGGCACAGCACTTCAAGCTGCCCGCTGACGACTTGCTGCTGGCCGGACTGTTGCAGGATATCGGCATTCTTGCCATGCAAACGGCATTAGCGGAGAGCTATATACAAGCCACTGCAGAGGCGACAGACCATGATCAGCTATTGCAGGCAGAACGCGCCGCGTTTGGGTCCGGCCACGATGAAGTCGGGTACTGGTTGCTGAAACGCTGGCACTTGCCAGATCACCTCGCGGTGTCGTGCCTGACCAGTCATATTGAGCCGAAAGGCGAAATTGCCGTAAATCCGAATAGCTGTGTTGCCATATCCGGTTATCTGGCGGATGTCTTCCTGAAGCCGGCGGATTCATTGGTGACGCTGCGCGCAACCAATGCCGCTGCGAAGTGGCTTGGGATGGAAGCGCAAGCACTCACCGGCATCATCGATGGCATGCGCGAAGGCGTCAAGGAAGTCGAAGACCTCTTCGATCTGCCTCTGGTGGAAGCCTCACAAGCCGACGCGCTAGTTGCCGAAGCCAAGGAGCTAATCTTTATCGCGAATCTGCGCCAGTCTCGCGAAATGGAAGAGCGGGCACAACGTGACGCACTGACCGGGGCACACAATCGCGCTTATTTCGATGATGCACTCAACAAGGAATTCGATCTCGCAATACGGCATGGCTGGCCGCTGTCAGTCGCAATGCTCGATCTTGACTACTTCAAGCGCATCAATGACACCTATGGCCATGCGGTGGGCGATGCTGCCTTGCAGTCGGTGACACGCGTCATCCAGTCGCAAATCCGCAACGGTGACATCTTTGCTCGATATGGCGGCGAAGAATTTGTGTTGCTGTTCCCTGGTACACCCGGTGAGGCGGCTGCAAAGGTGCTGTTCCGGATTCGGGAAACCATCGCGTCCTTCCATCACACGGTGGATGCCGACACGTCGTTCAAGGTGACGGTCTCCATTGGACTGGCTTCCTATACGAATGGACAGGTTGCTATCAAATCCGGAATGGATCTGGTCAATGCGGCAGACCGGGTGCTGTATCTGGCAAAGGCGCAGGGGCGCCATCAACTCGTGCAGGCGACGCACTGATCGTGGACTGGACTTAACAATATTGCACTGCGCGATGACAAAGCCTAAAAATTGATAGAGAATCGGCGTGCAGTATAAAAATCCAGTCCCAGAGAGGACGGCGGGAGACAACTAAAAGCCCACAGTACATTGTGCTGTGGGCTTTTACCTATTGCGATGATATAAAAATCAGGAATGTCTGTCATTCGCATTCGAAAGAAGACAGCGCTGTTGTACATCGGTACTATGTGCTTGTCTCCTCCAACTCTTCTTGAATTGGATTCGCCCGCAACTTCCGCAAGGACTGCGGGCTTTTTTTTGTGCCAAGGCAGACACAGGTTGGCGGACTGTTATCTCCTTACAGAATAGAGCGCAACTGCGCGCCAAAGGATGAGAAATTGGTCATCGAGCAAACTGACGTCCTCTCCGCCCTCAGCCTTCGGCTGCCGCTTGCGCGGTAAGGACGGAGAATCCTACTGCCAGACGGCGACGTCCCGCCGCGAGAATGTTGCAAGCTGCATTCACGTCACGATGATGTTTCATGCTGCACTCGCCGCAGGTCCATTCCCTTATTCCACGACCTTCCTGACCACGCGGGCCAGTGCGGTTTTCACACACACTACAGGTCTGGGTCGAATACGCTTCGTCGACTTCCTCGACCCACACGACGGCGCGAGCGACCTTGTACAGCAGCATGGTTCGGAACGCGCTCCAGCCAGCATCCAGCACGGAATTCGCCATGCCGGTTTGCGACAATGCCTGCGCATTCACGTTGCCTACGAAGATAGCCCCATAGCTGTTGACCAGACCGGTGCTCAATTGATGATGAAAGTCCTTCCTGCGTGCGCTAATCCTGGCATGGATGGCCTTGACCCGGTCCTTCTTGCCAGCGCGCTGGGACATCGCCAGTTTGTCTTGCATCCTCCGATAGTACTTCTGCGCTTCGATCACCGCTCCGTCGCTGGTCGCAGCAAAGTCCTTCAATCCAAGATCGATACCCACGGCCCGGAGAACAGTTGCAACTGCACTTGCGGCGCCTGCCTGGGCATAGCACAGAGGTTGATATACCAGCGCCCATGCGCATCTTCACTGATATTGCCGGCGACAAGCTCGTAGCCGGACAGACCGTAACTGTCCCACACAGACAAGGCATGGCCCTGAAAGTAGATCTTGCCTTGCTTGTATTTGACCGGTTGCGCCTTGAATGGTATCCAGCCCAGCGAGCGGCGTGTGCCGGACGATTTGCGCCAGGACAGACAACGTTTCCTATGCTGCACGCGCCGCGACACATATGTAAGCGTCGGCTGAGAGCCGTGGTTGACGGCGACGTTTGGGTTATGCGTTTGCGTTGAAGGACCGGAGTTTGCTGGCAACGTTCCAAGGCAACAGGTCATCGATGCGGTTGATTCGATGGTC
>Ga0194137_10000820_pt1 | contig 19710 bp, 18 predicted proteins | sample TARM_MetaG_T3_14_FD_134025 | JGI IMG/M metagenome (GOLD analysis project Ga0194137, IMG submission 134025) | Freshwater microbial communities from Pennsylvania, USA, analyzing microbe dynamics in response to fracking - TARM_MetaG_T3_14 (version 2) | ecosystem: Environmental > Aquatic >... | reverse complement strand
TATATCCCGTCGTATTGAGATTGGCGATATTCGTCGTTACCGTGTCATGCACGCGCTGCTGGGCTACCATGCCTGCCGCTGCCGTGTACAATCCTCTGAGCATCCGGTTCTCCCCTTGCCTGTATGATGAAAGATGAAAGGATGAAAGTCTTATTGTTATATCGGCAGCGGCTGCCCATCCATGAAGAGCGGCCCGCCCTTCGCGCTCCGCAGCTCCGGAAGGAGCGGCTCGCGAGGGGCGGGCCTTCGGTCGCCGGACTCTAGAAGCGCGCCTTCTTGCGCGACATCCGGTCCAGATGGTCCAGCATGAATCCGGTGCCTTTCACGACGCAGTGCATCGGGTCTTCGGCGACGAGCACCGGCACCTTGAGCTCGTCCGCCATGAGCAGATCCAGCCCGTCCAGCAGGGCGCCTCCGCCGGTCAGAATGACGCCGCGGTCGATGATGTCCGCAGACAATTCGGGAGGCGTGCGCTCCAGCACGGACTTGGCGGCAGCTACGATGGAGGCGACGGAATCGTGCAGCGCTTCCCGGACCTCCTCCGAGTGGATGGAGATGGTCTGCGGAAGCCCCGTCACCATATCGCGGCCCCGGATATCAATGGCCTCGCTGCGTCCGCCAGCGTATACCGATCCGATGCGCATTTTGATGCTCTCGCTTGTCCTTTCTCCGACCAGAAGCTTGTACTTCGCCTTGATGTAGCGGGCAATATCGGAATCGAACGTATCGCCGGCTACCTTGATCGAGGAAGAAGTCACGATGTCGCCCATGGACAGGACGGCCACATCCGTCGTGCCCCCGCCGATATCGACGACCATATTGCCGCTAGGCTGATAAATGTCCATGCCGGCACCGATCGCGGCCGCCTTGGGTTCTTCTTCCATATAAACTTCTTTGGCTCCGCAGCGCTCGGCTGCCTCCCGGATCGCTTTCTGCTCCACCGATGTAATGTTGGTAGGAGCGCAAATGAGAATACGCGGACGGCTGTACCAGCTCCGTCCGCCGATGCGGTCGATGAAAGCCTTGAGCATCATTTCCGTAATTTCGAAGTCTGCGATGACTCCATCCCGAAGCGGGCGGATGGCGACGATATTTCCCGGTGTCCGGCCGACCATCCGGTACGCCTCGTCTCCGACGGCCAGCACCCGCTTGGTGCCGGTTTCAACGGCGACTACGGACGGCTCGTCGAGCACGACGCCCCTGCCTTTTACATGAATGGACACGTTGGCGGTGCCCAGATCGATTCCGATATCCTTGCTCAGCATACGTCCGAAGTCCCCTAACGAATAATGTGGAAGTTCATACCCCCATTATTCGCTAATAACCTCGTTTTTCCTCTGATTTTGTCAAAAAATTTTACCAAAAGGCCTCCCGTGAAAGGGGAGGCCGGAATGCGGCCGTTTTTACCTTTTTCCTGCAGCCAGCACCTCGCGGCGCTTGGTGCTTTTCTTGTACTTGATCTTGGTCGCCTCGCCGCCCCTGAGATGGCGGATGGACTTGTGGTACTCCAGGATGTGCTTCACTTGATCGGCCAGATCGGGATTGATTTCCGGCAGCCGCTCGGTGAGATCCTTGTGCACCGTGCTCTTCGATACCCCGAACTCCTTGGCGATCGTGCGCACCGTATGCTTGGTCTCCACGATGCACCGGCCAATCTTGATGGTCCGCTCTTTGATGTAATCGTGCACGTTCCCGCCTCCCTAACTCGTTTTAAGATTGGTACATTATATGAGAGGGGCGGGTAGATATTCTTTGTGGCCAAGCACTAGGTACTAAATCCGTCCAATTTGTTCGCAAATGGCCTTCCGGCGGACAGTCCGAGCCATGAAAAAACAATCCGGCTCCCTTGCAGAAAAAGAGCAGGCTGGCAGCCCGAAAGCGGCATTGAAGCCGGTCAGGCGCCAAGGCTTGCCGCCGTCGGCTGGCTGAGCAAAGCCGCACGCCGGACGAAGCAGCGGTCTTTTTCATCGGCATAAAAAAATCCCTGAAGCCGAGGCTTCAGGGATGAGGAACCGCTTATTCGGAATCGTCGCCCGATGCGGCGCTGCTGTCCTGGCTTGCTGCCGGAGCGAGCGCGGGCAGGACCGAATTCGGATTGACATGCTCGTTGTTTTTGAGAAGCGCGAAGTGCAGGTGTACGCCCAGATCTTTCTGCAGCTCGTTTTTGCCTGCCTTGCCGATTACCGTGCTTTGCTTGACGTCGTCGCCTTGCTTGACCGTCACATCGGTCAAGCTTTGGTAGACAGAGACGTATCCGCCCGAATGGGTGATCTCCACGACCGTGCCGTTGGTCGGCTGATCCTGCACCAGCGTCACTTTGCCGCTCAGCACGGCCTGCACGTCGAACGGCTGGTCGTCGCTGCGGGCCAGGTCGATGCCGGTGTTGGCGGAGAACGTGTTGCCCTGCTCGACCATCGCGGCATCCTGCTCGGCAGGAGTCGCGGCGGCATCGAAGTAGCCGCGCTTCACCGTGACGTCAGCCGTGCTGGCTACCGGCCATTTTGCCGTCTCGCCAGGCACCGGCTTCACGGTCACCGGCTCCGGCTGCTGCTCTCCGCCTTGCGCCACTGCAGTCGTATCGGGGATCTCGGTTGTCGAAGTCTTCTTGTCGTCTCCCTGATAGAGCCACATGACGGTTACGATGATTGCTGCCGCGGCGACGAACAGTGCCGGAGAGATCCACTTGCGCGACAGGGTCTTCTTGTAAGCTGAAGATGGAGCGGAGTTTCTTCCTCCCAGATTTGGTTTAGGAGGCTCTTGCTTTTGGTTTTTTTGATCTTGTTCATTCATTTTCTATCACCTCACTAGCCATTGTTGCCGGATCAGCTAGGTTTATACGTAGGGCGATAGAGAATTTGCGAGGAGGGAGGAAGATTCGCCTCCTAGCTGCTCATGCGGGGGAGATCGTTCTCCCTCACGACCGCGGTTCCGGTATAGTAGTGGGACAGAATCTGATAGGCGTTGCTGCCCTTCTTCGCCATGCCGTCGGCGCCCCACTGGCTCATCCCGACACCGTGCCCATAGCCATAGGTCGTAATCTCGATATTTTTGCCGCTGATCTTCCAGGTGAATTGGGAGGAGGCGAGTCCCAGCTTCTCCCGGGCTTCGCGGCCCGTGAACGTGGCGTCTCCCGCCGCCAGCTCGCGGATCCTTCTGCCGTCCGTCGTATCGAGCACCCGCAGGCTGCGGACCGGCGTGCTGCCGCTGAGGCCGAGCTTCCGGTAGAAGGACGCCAGCGGCATCGTCGTCGTCTCCTTGTACTCCGGAGACAGGGACTTGTCCCACGGGCTGGCCACGCTGCGGAGATAGGGAAGGCTGGCGTCCCAGTAATCCTCTGAATTTTCGGTATAACCGTTGCTGGTGGAAAAGAACAGAGCCTGAATCGGGCTTCCCTGATAGGTGACGATTTCTCCCCTCGTCCCTTGGACGGCTTCGTTCAGCTTCGTCAGATTCGCCTCCCGCTCCTTGCCGCTCCAGCGGGCCAGCAGCTGCTTCATCGGGATGTACACCTGATGGGCGGTCGTATCCGTGACATCCGCTCCCTTCACCGGCACGCCGCTGACGTCGCCGGAAGCGAGCCGCCGGACGATATACGTGCGGGCGGCGATCGCCTGCGCCTTGAGCGCTTCCGGCTCGAAGGAGATCGGCATCTCGCCGGCGATGACGCCGCGGATATAGGTCTCCATCGGCACCTTCTCGATGCGCTTCTCCTTCGTCACATAGACGCGCACCTGGGTCAGATCCAGCGCCGTCAGCTTCTTCGGCCCGGTAGAAGGCGCTGGCGCCGATTCCTCCGTTCCGGCCGGAGAACCGCCGCCAGCGCCTGCGCCGATTCCGGATCCTTCCCCCCCATCTGCCGGTCCTGCAGTCCCGCCGGCCGATTCTGCGCCGCTTCCGGATGCTTGTCCCCCATCTGCCGGCCCCGCAGCCCCGCCGGCCGCTTCGTCGGCGGCTGCCTGGCCGGTCTGCCGGGCGGCAGCGCTGCCGCCCGGCAGCTCCTGGCCGGATAGTTCCGGCACCGGAATCAAGGCTTGCTCTTGCCGGGCATTCGTCCGGCCATCCTGCGACTTGGCGACGATAAATCCCGGAATCAGAATCGCCGCCGCCGTAAGGACGCTTACGGAAGCCAGCGCCATTCCCGACATCCCCTGTCCTTCCGCTGCTCTGCCGAAAGGCTTTCCTCGCAGACTCGTCTTCCTCGTTCCTGTCGCGCGCTTCTTCATCTTCGATGAATTCCCTCCTCTATTACCCTGCCAAGGCAAATGCTCACGACCCGTCTCTAAAGACTATGAGCCGAGAAACATAGAATAGAACCGCGATAGGCCGCTTGAGAGAGAAGTCCCGCGAGAAACGAAAAAGCGATGCCGGATGGCATCGCTGCTGAAAGCCCTGCTGTCGGGCCGAGCCTGACGGCCTTTGAACATGCTGCCATGCAGCCGTCAGATCAGGGCTTCCAGGTAAAGAGATTAAGAAATGCCGGGCATTCCAGCCGGCTCCAGGCTTCAATCCTGTTGCTCGTCGGCTGCCGCTTCAGCTCCCGCTCCGCCAGCCGCACGCTGGAGGCAGAAGGAGAAGGAGCTGCCCCGGCCCTGTTCGCTGCGGACCGCGATGCGGGATCCGTGCGCATCCAGGATATGCTTGACGATCGACAGTCCGATGCCTGTGCCGCCGCGCCCGGAGCGGGCTTCATCCGTCTTGTAGAACCGCTCCCAGATGCGCTCCGTCTCCTCCGGCGACATGCCGATTCCTTCATCCCTTACCGTCAGGCAGGCTTGCTCCTCCTGCGCGTCGAGCGTCACATAGACGGTCGACCCTTGCGGCGAGAACGCCATGGCGTTCTGGATCAGATTGACCATCACCTGCTCCAGGCGGTGGGCGTCGCCTACGACCATCACCTTGCCGCTGCCGACGGCAAGGCCGTCGCCGGCTCCCTCGTTTCCCGTCCTGCTCCATGCCCCCTGAGTCTGGCCAGGACCGTCGCCGGCTCCCTCGTCTCCCATCCCGCTCCATGCCCCCGGAGCCGGGCCAGGCTCGGAATCGACCCGCCCCTTGATCTCGTACCGGACTCCGTGATGCCGGAAGGTGGATTCCATCCGCGCCAGCAGCAGCCTCACCGTCTCGGCCAGATCGAACTCCGCGGGCTGCACGTCGAATTGGCCGGACTCGATCTTGGACATGTCGAGCAGATCGTTCACAAGCTTCATCAGCCGGACGGTCTGCTCCTGGGTAATCCGCAAATAGCGGTCCGCCTTCTCCCCCGGAATCGTCCCGTCCAGAATCGCCTCCACATAACCGTGGATGGAAGTCAGCGGAGAGCGGAGATCATGCGAGACGTTGGCGAGGAAGTCGCGCCGGGTCTGCTCCAGCGCGCCGAGGTCTACGGCCATGCGGTTGAGCGAGCCGGCCAGCCGGCCGAGCTCATCGGGGGAAGCATCGCGGATCGGCGTATCGAAGTCGCCCTTGGCGAAGCGCTCCGCGCCGAGGCTCATGCGGCGGATCCGCGTCCTCATGTAGCGGGAGAACAGCCAGGAGAATACGGCCGATACAGCCAGCGCGACGGCGATGGCCAGCCAGCTCAGATTCTGCCAGCGGCGGAAGTCCCGCTGAAAGCCGGTCGAGAGCGAGACGACATAGCGGTCGATGGAAGGCACGTACTGGGAGCTCACGATCCATTTGCCGGACTCGTTCTCGATCATCTGGGAGCGGAACTGGCCGCTGGAGCCGATATTGGCCTCGCTGATGATGGACTTGATCTCGCTGGCGGGCAGCGGCACGTCTCCGACCTGCATATAGCGGCCGGTGCTGTCGATGACGAGAATGCTCTTCATCTGTGGCGGCACGACGACTTTGAGCGCCGTCCTGACCATGCTCTCGGTCCATCTTTCGGATGCGGCCGTTTCCAGCAGCTTGACCGTCCGCCGCAGCTCCGCCCCTTCCATGCCCTGCTGCCGGTCGAACATGTCGCGCCGGACCAGCTGCGTCGAAACCAGGTTGAAGACGAGGAACGTAACGCCGAGAATCGAGAGAGAAATGATCAGCACTTTGGCGAAGATTGTATTCAGCCCGAGCCTTGCGGCCAGACGGCTCATGACTGGACCTCGAACTTGTAGCCGACGCCGCGCACGGTGGCGATGCGCCAGGACGGATGCTCGCCGATCTTGTCCCGGATGCGCTTGATATGCACGTCGACCGTATTGGAATCGCCGAAGTAATCCATGCCCCAGATCTGCTGCAGCAGCTCCTCGCGGGTGAATACTTTGCCCGGCCGGGAAGCCATGCAATAGAGCAGCTCGACCTCCTTGGGAGCGCTCCCGACATCCTGCCCGCGCACCGTCACGCGGTATTCGTTCACGTCGACGACGAGATCCGGGAACACCGCCTGTTCCTTGTACAAGGTCGGATGCGTCCGCTTCAGGACGGCCCGGATCCGGGCAAGCAGCTCCTTCGGGTCGAACGGCTTGACGAGGTAATCGTCCGCTCCCATGGAAAAGCCCTTCAGCTTGTCGTAGCCGTCCCCTTTGCCGGTCAGGAAAATGATCGGCACCGTACTGGTCTGCCGGATTTCCTCGCAGACGCTCCAGCCGTCGCGGCCAGGCATCATGATATCCAGGACGACGAGATCGGGGATCTGCTCGTAGAACTTCCTGAGCCCGGCAGCGCCGTCGCCCGCCGTCGCGTACTGAAAGCCGTATCGCTGCAAGTACAGCTCCAGCAGATCGCTGATCAGGGAATCGTCTTCTATGATCAGGATATAAGGCATTTTCATCTGGCTACCTCCGAGAGCGGAATGTGACTGTCTATCCGTTGGTATGGGAATCAATCATGCCGGAGCGCGTCCACCGGCCGCAGCGACGCGGCTTTGTTGGCCGGGAACAGCCCGAACAGAACTCCGACCGCAGCGGAGAACAGAAACGCATAGAGGACGACCTGAAGCTCGATCTGCGTCGCCGTGGCGAAGTAGGCCGTCATGATCAGGCAGGCGCCATAAGCGCAGGCGATGCCGAGAAGCCCTCCGAGGCTGCTGATGGTCACCGCTTCGACGAGAAACTGGAACAGCACGTCGCGCCGCTTGGCGCCGAGAGACTTGCGGATGCCGATCTCCCTCGTCCGCTCGGTGACGGATACGAGCATGATGTTCATGATGCCGATGCCGCCGACGACGAGTGAGATGCAGGCGACTCCCGCCATCATCGTGGACATCGTCTTCGACACGGAGGTGACCGTCTCCTTCAAATCCTCCTGGTTCGTCACGCGGTAGGCGTTCGTATTGCCGCGGAAGATCTCGGTCAGCTTCGTCTCCAGCTGCGCGGTCACGGCGCTCATCTGATCCACCGTGGCGACCTTGAGGGAGACGGTGCGGACGCCGGCGGACTGGAACATGCGCTGCGCCGTCGTAATCGGAATGATGATCTTCTCGTCGTTGGAGCCCGTCAGGGAAGTGCCCTTGGGCTCGAGCAAGCCTACGACCTTGTATTTCACGCCGTTGAGCAGGATCGTCTCGCCGACCGGGCTGACTCCCGCTCCGAACAGCTCCTCCGAGGTGTCGACCCCGAGCACGGCGACCTTGTTGTACGCCGTCAGATCGATAGGGGCAATGAAGCGCCCGCTTTGGGGATGGAAGCTCTGCACATCTTCATAATCGGGAGTGACGCCCTCGACGGTCACCGCGGACTCGGTCTGCTTGCTTCCGTAGCGGGCCGTCACGCTGCCGCTGACGGTCGGAGACAAGCCTTCGATGCCGCCGACGCCGTCGCCGAGCGTCTCGGCTTGCGGCAAGGAGAGGGTCGTGTCGCTTCCCCTTCCGGTAATGTTGACCGACAGCATGTTGGTGCCGAGCCCCTTGAGCTGGCTGCTCACCTCGTTCGCCGAGCCCTGGCCCATCGCCACGAGCGCGATGACCGTCGCGACGCCGATCAAAATGCCGAGCATGGAGAGCACGGTGCGCAGCTTGTTAGCCAGTATGCTCTTCCAGGCCATGCGAATTCCTTGCGAAAGCTTCACGTCCGCCCCCCCTTTCCTCGCTCAGCAGTCCGTCCTTCATGAATACGGTCCGCTTCGCCCTGGCAGCCACATCGAGATCATGCGTGATGAGGACGATCGTATGGCCCTGGGAGTTGAGCTGCTCCATGAGGCCGAGCACATCCGCTCCCGTCTTCGTATCCAGCGCTCCCGTAGGCTCGTCGGCAAGCAGGATCGGCGGCTCGCCAGCGAGCGCGCGGGCGATCGCGACCCGCTGCATCTGGCCTCCGGACAGCTGGTTCGGCCGGTGATGCATCCGGTCCTGCAGGCCGACCTTGGCCAGCGCCGTCTCCGCAGCCGCCTTTCTCTCCTTCGCGGCGAGCCCGCGATAGACGAGCGGCAGCTCGACGTTCTCGAACGCGCTGAGGCGCGGGAGGAGATGGAAGCTTTGGAAGATGAAGCCGATCTTGCGGTTGCGCACCTCCGCCAGCCGGTTGTCCGACAAACCCTTCACCTCGATGCCGTCCAGCCTGTAGCTGCCGGAGGTCGGCGTGTCGAGGCATCCGATCATGTTCATGAGCGTGGACTTGCCGGAGCCGGACGGGCCGATGATGGCGACGAAGTCTCCGCGGGGAATATGCAGATTCACTCCATTCAGGATCTGCACTTCCTCTCCGGCCATCCGGTAGGATTTCCGGACGTCGCGGATGGACAGGAGCGCCTCTTCATGCCGTTCGGTCGAAGCGGCATCGGCTCTGGTGCCATCGCCTATCCGCTCCTCCAAGGCTCCGTCTCCGGCCTTCCGTTTGTCCCTCTTCATCGGGTTCCCCCTCCTCCGGTACGGGTCGAGCCGGCTCCGCCCATATTGCCGCCGAAGCCGCCCGTACCCATTCCGCCTCCGAAGCCGCCCGCTCCCATTCCGCCAAACTCGCGGGCTCGGGTCGTGCCGCTCTGGCCGGTGGATCCTCCGACGGTGCCGGTCGGCAGCGCGATCAGCACCGTATCGCCTGCGGACAGTCCCGACTTGATCTGCACGTACGTGTCATTGGCAAGCCCGGTCGTCACTTCCTTGAGCTGGCCGCCCAGCGTCATCCGGCTCATCCGGGATTCGGAGCCGGCTCCCGCTCCTGCAGCCCCTGCTCCCGCGCCGGCTCCTGCAGCAGCTCCAGCTCCTGCTCCGGCTTTGGCGCCTGTTCCCGACCGGCTGCCCTGCCCGGAGGCGCCTTCCGTTGCCCATTGGCCGCCGGAGCCGTTCCTTCCGCCTGTCCAGGACTGGCCGGCTCCGCCTTGACGGTTGTCGCCGGACTGGCCGCCCGGAACGTTCCCGGCTCCTTGGCCGCCTTCGGTGCCGGTTCCGATCGCCAATGCCCCTTCCGTTCCTTGAGGCACCCGCACATAGGATTTTCCTCCGAAGGTCACCACCGCATCGACCGGAACCAGGACGGCATTTTCAGCCGATTCCGTCACGATCTCGGCCGAGCCGGACATTCCGGCCAGCACGCCGGCCGCCTCCGCCATGGACAGCGTGACCGGATACGTAGCGACTCCGTTGCTGCTCACGCCTTCTTTGGCAATGGAAGTGATTTTGCCCGTGAAGGTTTTATCGGTCAGGGCATTAAGCGTAATTTCGGCCGTCTGCCCGATCTTCAGCTTAGGAACGTCAAGCTCGTCCGCGTTCACCGCAAAAGTCAGCTGCGAGTAGTCCGTAATGACAGCCGCATCTGCGCCGGCATTCGTGTTGTCCCCGACCGTAAGCGATACGGTCGTGACGGTTCCGCCGATCGGCGCCTTGATATCATGGTTCTCGGCGTCCGCTTTCTGCAGATCGGCAATCTCGTTCTCCGTCTGCTGCAGGCTCAGCCTGGCCGAGTCGAGATCGAGTTTCGTCTGCGCCTGCTTCGATACGTCGCTTTCGCTCCAGTACTGCTCCTTCAGGTTCTGGATCTGCAGCTCCTGCTTCTGCTTGTCCAGCTGCTTCTGCCGGATCTGCAGCGAATTGTCGACCGTCTCGAACTGAGCCAGCACCTGTCCTTTCTTCACGACGTCGCCGGCGGAGACCAGCACTTTGCTGACTGTCCCCTGATAGCCGGCTTTCACGGTCGCCGTAGCGGCCGCGGCTACCGTTCCCGTCCCCGACACCTTCACTTCCAGATTTCCCTGCGAAGCCTGCACGCTCCGGGCTTCCGCAGCGGATGCCGTGCCTTCGATTCCCTTCGACTGCAGGAAATAGTATACCGCTCCGCCGCCGGCAATGACCATGAATCCCAATATGAGCATCCACTTTCTCATTGTTTCCCTCGCCTCTCCTCCGGATCATTTTCCATCCGAATCGTAGCATTCCAGAATGAACCCAGAATGAACGTCTTCCCTGAGCAGGCAAGGGATCGATCCCCCAAGGATCGCCGCAAATAAAAAAAGAGCCCCGATAGCCGGCGCTCCACTCCCTTTCTCTATGCGGGACGGCTGCTGAAGCAAGCCCTCCCGATGCTGCCGATTGAATCTCAGGCCATGGACGCCTCGACGTCCTCGACCTTCACCTGCCGCTTGCTGCTGTAGCTGTCCTCGTCCTCGGACGCGGCGGCAGCCGCCACCTGGACCTCTTCGACTTCGCGCTCCGCGGTCTTGCGGATGGAAGCGAGCACGACCGGCTCCAGCACTTCCTCGGCGGCTTCTTCCTCCGACGTCCGGTAGATGTCGGCGCCCAAAGCGGCTAGCTTGCCCGCGATGTCTACATAACCGCGGTCGACATGATGCAATCCGCCCACTTCGGTCTCTCCGTCGGCTACGAGGCCGGCACAGATCAGCGCAGCTCCGGCTCGAAGGTCCGTCGCCGTCACTTTGGCGCCCGACAGCGGCACTCCGCCCGTGATGATGGCCGTACGGCCGTCCACCTTGATGCTCGCGTTCATCTTGCGGAATTCCTCCACGTGCATGAAACGGTTCTCGAACACCGTCTCGGTCACGACGGAAGTTCCTTCCGTGACAAGCAGCAGAGCCATCATCTGGGACTGCACATCGGTCGGGAAGCCCGGGTGAGGCAGCGTCTTGATGTCGGCGCCCTTCAGCGGACGATCCGCAATGACGCGAATGCCGTTGTCCTCTTCGATGATTTGGACGCCCATCTCCTGCAGCTTGGCGATTACGGGTCCGAGATGGTCGCCGATGGCGCCTTCTACGAATACGTTGCCTCCGGTGATCGCGCCGGCGATGAGGAATGTGCCCGCTTCGATCCGATCGGGAATGACCGTATGCCGGGCGCCGGTCAGCTTCTCGACGCCTTCGATCCGGATGACTCCCGTACCGGCTCCGCGGATGCGGGCTCCCATGGCGTTGAGATAGTTCGCGAGATCGACGATCTCGGGCTCTTTGGCCGCGTTCTCAAGTGTAGTCGTTCCTTCGGCGAGCGCTGCGGCCGCGATGATGTTCTCCGTCGCGCCTACGCTGGCGACGTCCAGGTAGATCTTCGCGCCCTTGAGCCTGCCCGGGGCAACGGCTTCGATAAAGCCTTGGCCCATCGTGATCTCGGCGCCCATCGCCTCGAATCCCTTGAGGTGCTGCTCGATCGGGCGGGTGCCGATGGCGCAGCCCCCTGGAAGGGAGATGCGTACACGGCCCAGACGGGCAAGCAGCGGCCCCATGACTTGGATCGATGCCCGCATTTTGCTGACCCATTCGTAAGGAGCCTCGTAGGAGGTCAGGTTCTCCGCCGAGATCGTCATGGTTTCGCCGGAGAGGTCAAGCTTGGCTCCGAGCGTCTCCAGCAGCTGGCGAATGATCAGGACGTCATCAAGGAGGGGAACGTCGTTAATGACGCTTTCTCCTTCCGTTGCGAGTAGCGAAGCGGCCAGAATGGGAAGAACGGCGTTTTTCGCCCCGTGCACACGCACGGTTCCTTCCAGTCTGCGGCCTCCGCGAACGACAATTTTACTCATAATTCCGTTCCCTCCGGACGCTGCAATTTCTTTTGCGCATATCATGTATTTGGTAAGGATCATATCTGACGGCAACGAGTGTCTGGCATTGGATGGCTTGAAAGGGTTGAAAGGTCAAAAAAGGTGAAAAAGGCAGGAATAAGCCAGATTACCACAGACCATATTAACACTCGTCTACAGAAATCGACAAGCGTTATTTTTATCCCGAATATTCGTCAAAATAAGGGGACTTTAGCCCGGGTCTCTTTCCTCGTGCATGATCGCTCAAAGGATATCATTCGCAGCATGTCTCCGGATTGGTTCCGTCTTATGCGTTATTGTCTGCAAATGTCCGATTCGTTATTCGACGGATAGCTTAGAGCAGCTTCAGCATGGATGTCCAAGACCAGTAATCCAGGATGAAGCGGGCGAACGAGTGCCCGATCACAACGGCAAGAACCGCAATGAAAACGCGGGCTCTCGGGCTTCTCGGCTGCTTGAACCAAGTGTCCAGCTTGAGCTCTTGCAGCAGGTACCAGGCAAGCAAGATGCTTCCGATCGTCACGGCGATGGAGAACAGTCCGTTCCATCCAAGCGACGACCATACTTGATTACTGTTCATTAATAACCCCGTTCCTTTGCCCGTAAACGGCAATAAATTCCTCGGCTCAATTCTATCGGCATAGCAATGTGACTTTCGCCATTTTTCGCCTTTATGCGACGGAAGCAGCCCTTATCGATCGTTCGGAAAGGAAATCGGCGCAATGCATCTCCTATATCCATCGGAACTTGAGCGCTCCATTAAAAGTCCCATGCTCTTCCGTGTATGTATTCACGGCTTTCCTCTTTTGCCGCCGGAAGCGGCACGCTCAGCCGCCGCGCGTCACCTTGAGCGTATAGTAGCCTGTTGCCGGCGCCGCAGCGTCTTCCCCCACATCCCATACCTTGATTTCGTAGGTGCCTGGGGTGACCGGTATAAGCGGACTTGTTTCCGCTACGCCTTCCCCGTTGCTGTCCACAGCCAGAGCTTCTCCTCCGGCCCTTCGGTAGGAGAAGGCCGGATCCATCCGCATCGTGCCTGCCTCCACCTGCAGCCGCATCGTGCCTTTCTTGGCGACCCGGATCGAATACCAGTCCACATCCGCCGCTTGATGGAAGGTTCCTTGAAATTCGAGGGAACGGTCGGCCAAAGGATAGGCTTTGCCAGCCGTATCATTGCTCTCCCCCTTGTCGGGCAGCATGCGCAGGCGCGTCGAAAGCAGATAAGGCACCTGCTTCGCACCGCTTCCGGGCTCGAGCCGCAGCATCAGCCGGTTCGTTCCTTTTCTGACGTGCCATTCAAGCTTATGGTTGCGGAGCTTCAGCGGCATTTTCTTGACGCTCCCCGCTTCCTCCAGCTCGATCCGGACGGCGGACGCGCCGGCGCCGGGAGAAGTGAGCTGGGTATAGTCCAGGCTGACGATGCCGTCGTACGGGCATTCCAGTCGGTACCAATCCTGATCCCCGGTTCCGGAAAGCTGTCCCGACAGCTGCTTGCCCAGAGGGAGCGCCGCGGCTGTCTTGGCCGAGTCGTCCGGTTCATGCGGATCAGCCTTGTAGCGGTCTGCAAGAGCGGAATCGATTCTCAGAAGGCCGTAGCCGGCTCCATAGTCGAATCCCTTTGCTCCCTCGTCTTTGGCCGTCTGCCGCAGCATGGAGCGGATCTGATAAGGCTTGAGAGACGGGTATTTCGCCCATAACAGCGCTGCTGCGGCCGCAGCCTGGGGAGCAGCCATGGAGGTGCCCTCCACGTAATGGTATCCGCCGCCCGCAGCGGTCGTATACACCTTCCACGGAGCAGCGATGTCCAGCTCCGGCCCCTGGTTGGAGCGCGAGTCCGGAAGTCCGTCGGGGCCGACTCCTCCTACGGCCAGCACAGTCGGATAAGCAGCCGGATACTTCACGGCGGCGCGGCTGCCGAAGCGGCGGCCGTCATTGCCTGCGGCGGCAACAAGAAGCACGCCCTTCTGTTCGGCCAGGGCGGCGATATCCCTCATGTATGGCGAGGAATGGTAGAGACCTACGGACAAGACAACGATGCGCGCTCCTTCCGAAATGGCCTTGCGGATGCCTTCGCCAAGCTGGCGTTCGTCGCCATAGCCGTTGCGGTCGAGAGCCTTGATCGGTAGAATGCGGGCTTTCCAGATGACTCCCGCCACTCCCTTGCCGTTGTTGCCCGCTGCCGCAACGACGCCCGCGACGCTCGTTCCGTGGCCGTTGTCGTCCCGCGGAGGCTCATCCGGCTTCAGCAGATTGATGCCCGGAAGCAGATTGGGCTGAAGATCGGGATGATCCAGATCAACGCCTGTGTCTACGACCGCGATTGTAATGGAGGTCTGCTCCGTGACCAGCTTCCAGGCTTTGTTGGCTCCGATCTGATGGAGGAAAGCTTGCTTCGCCAAGCCGGGATCGTTCGCCTTGGGGGCAGCCGGACCTTCTTGCTGGATCCGGGCCTCGTCGTCCGGCTTCGCCGCCATGCCGCTTGCGCTGCCGGGCGGCATGGACGGGGCTGCCGCCAGGGTGACGGCCGCAAGAAGAGCCGCGGCATGGCCGCATCTAAGCGCGCGGCTATGGGCGGCGTGAGCTTGAATCCTTGCTTTCATAAGCCTCAAATCCTTTGCTCGTATCTATCCTATGACGCCCGCGCGCATCTATCCCTGCTTTTCCGCCGTTGATCGAGGAAGCAGCGCGAAGCGCATGATGTGATGAAGGAATTCACTCGCTTAACCATTCTATCAATAATTCGGGCCGCAAGGCGCTATTCCTGTAGCGTTCACAAAATGGATACAACAACAGGCCCTCCGGAAATCCGAAGGGCCTATTTGCACTTGCTATTATCCCGGAAGGCGCTTGCGGCTACGCCAAAAACTTCTCCAGCATCCAGCGGTGCTGGTCCAGCTGCTCCACCATGCCGGTCAGAATATCGCTCGTCGCCGCATCGTCTTCTTCTTCGGCCGTCTCGGCAGCTACCTTCATGTCCTCGGCAAGGGTATTGAAGTCGTCGATCAGATTCCGCACCATCGTTTCGGCATCTTCTTTTTCCGTCGCCTCCTTGATGGAAGACAGATCCAGCATGCCCTTCATGGTGGATACCGGCTTGCCGCCGATTCCGATCAGGCGCTCCGCCGCTTCGTCGAACATAAGGGTAACGGCATTATAGAACTCCTCGAACTTGACGTGGAGAGTATAGAAATTAGGACCGGTCACATTCCAGTGGAAGGAATGGAGCTTCATGTACAGCACGCCCATCGAAGCTACTTGACGGTTCAGCGCATCCTGCGTCTTCGTATTCTTTGCCGCTTTGCCGCGGCTGGCGGTTTGAGTTGCCATTTTTTACATTCCCCTTCCGAATATTCATTTCCCTGCAATCAGGCTTCATGTCTTCTCATTACCCCATCCGGGCCGGGACAAACAGGCACGCCTGAAATCAGCTTGCGCAGCATTTCTGTTCCTTATCCGGCCGGACGCTTTTTTGAGCCAGGGGCATGTCATCCGCACACGTCCGTCCAAGCCTGGAGGCATAAGGTAGGGGGAGAGGTGATCAAGCAGGATGCCAACAATAAAAAAATACATCAAAACCTATAATTCCCGCACCCTTTGGGGAAAACTTCGAGTGAGCCGGATGCTGCGCAGGGATCCGGCTACGGCGCACTTTGTTCCACGGACGGCCGATTTTTCCCGCAAGCAGCTGAAGAAAATGGCTTCGCGCTTTGAAATTCTGTATATCAAGCCGAATATCGGCTCTCTCGGCATCGGAATCCATAAGCTTCGCCGCCGCAATGGGGGCGGATATCAGCTCACCTCCGTGATTTCCCGCAAACAGATTTCCCGCGCGTTCGGAAATCTCGATCAGGTGTACGAACATATCCGGAAAACCCGGAAATTCGGAAAGCTGATTATCCAGCGCGGCATTCCGCTCGACCGAATCGAAGGGAAGCCATACGATATCCGCGCCATGGTGCAGCGCAAGCCCAATGGACCCTGGACCTGCACGGCTTTGATAGCTAAAGTGGCGCTGCCCAATCGCATCGTGACAAACGCCCATCAGGGCGCCAAGCTTTACCAGCTGTCCAGGCTGTGGAAAATGCAAGGAATGCGAGCCGCCCCTGCCCTCGCCAACAACGAGTTCATCGAAGAGTCGGCGCTGAAGATATCCAAGTCGCTGTCCCGCCGTTACGGCGGCATGCGCGAGATGGGAATCGACTTCGCGATCGACCGGAGCAAAAGGCTGTGGGTGCTGGAGGTCAATACGAACCATCCCCAGTACGGGGCGTTCAAAAAAATCGACCGGGCCGCCTACAACCGGGTCAAAAGCTTTGCCCGCAGCTATGGACGCAAGGACGATTGAATCCACCGCTGGCCGTCTCGGTCGGCGCCTTCCCGACGGTCGTTCCGCATGCTTCATTTTACGGCGTTTGCTGTAAATAAAGATCAGAAGAACCTCCAGGAATCAACTGCAATCAGGCGGCTGTTGTCAGACTCGGCGATCTGCGGCGCGTCCTGCAGCCGGTCGCAAATGTCCCCCGGCCGTACATTTCAATTCGTACCAGGAAAGGTGGAGATGGTCCATGTCGGATGCCATGAATGTCAGCCGGCTGCTGGAGCTGCTGGAAGCCCGCAAGGGCGAGGATGTCGATATCGTCAAGCAGGAAGACGGAGATTGGGATAAGGTCCGCATGACGTTCAGCGGAGCGGAGCTGCTGCATAATCCTTCTCCGGATGATTATGTGTCGGGAACGATCCTGCTGCTGCACGGTTCGGCCAGCATCGTCACCGACAAGGGCCGTGAGCCCGTGCCTGGCGACTCCTATGAAATTCCGCTCCAAGCGGATGACTCCCTCATCGAACAGGACGGAGAGATCCGGGTGCAGACGAAGCGGGCGACCTATTCCATCCAGCCGTCCGTTTCAGCCGGCTGAACCAAAAAAAGCTTTGGGCCTGCTCGCGGCCCAAAGCTTTTTTGGTTCAAATTGGCTTCGCCCGCTGTGCCTTCCAATCCCGCAGCCCGCCCCAGCGGGTCTCGTAAGCGCGGCATGCTCAGGAGAGCGGCAGTAACGGCAAGTACGCCCGCGGTAGAAGCACCTCCGTCATAATCGACCCGCTTGGGCCAAACCAGTCTGCTGTTACAACCAAAGGTTCGTTACATGCAAAAGGTGACGGTCCATTTAGCGGCCCCGCCGGCCGAACAAGCTTCTCAGCAAGCCTTGCGGCCTTCCTCCCGAAGCCGCTGCCGCCGGCCGCTGCTCCGCCCCAAGCAGGTCGTCTCCCGCGAGGAGGCTGACCGCATTTTGCATGAAATAAGCTTTGTAGTCTTCCCCGAGCCGTTCGGCGATGGCGGCATAGGCGGCCGCCAAGCGGAATCCGCGGCGCTCCGCATGATGCGCATCGGAGGAGACAAGATGGACGAGACCGGAACGCATCATCGACCAGGAAGCTTTCTCGATCGATCTTCCGTACAGACCCAGCAGCGAATGCGTCGTCACTTGTCCCCAAGCCCCGAGCGAGATGAGCTCTTCCAGAAGAGCGGGCTCGCGCATGGCCTGCTCGTTGCGTTCAGGATGGGCTATGACAGGCCGCACCCCTTGAAGCGTCAGCTCATAGACCAGCTCGGCCATTCCGGAAGGTATCTCCGCGGTCGGCATTTCAAGCAGCATATAAGGGGTATCCGCAAGCGTCAGCAGCTCCCTCTTCTCCCAATTGTCGAGCAGCTCCGCATGGACCCGGATTTCTTGGCCCGGATGCAAAGCAATCGGAATGCCGTGCTGCTGCAGCAGCTCTCCGGTCCGCCGCGTCAGCTCCCGCACGTCGGCTGCCGCATTCCAGTAAGCTCCGTTGGCGTGATGAGGGGTAGCGACGATATCGGTGATGCCTTCAAGCTGCGCAGCTCTCGCCAAGGCGAGCATTTGCTCCTCGTTCCTGGCTCCGTCGTCGATGCCGGGAAGGATGTGGGTATGGATATCAATCATTCCTTGAGCACTCTCCCCGTTGTCATGGATGTAAGGATGTAGGGATTCGTATTGACTTGCTAGGACGTATTGAATGCGATGGCTTTATAGACGGCAACGACTTATTGACTGCGATGGCTTTATAGTCTGCAACGACTTATTGCCAGCATTCAATATCTGCAATGGCAGTCCGATAGCGGCGAATTTAACGTTCTAGCCAAACGAGCCTAGGGATCGCTGTAACCGTATAGGTCTCTTCATTTTCGAGAAATGCCGTTGGTTCTAGGGCTCAAAGGCTATTGGTGAACTCCGTCATTGCATGAGATGAAGCTGCTCCTCATGACATTATCATACTTGATTACAGAGACGATCGTCATCCACCCTTGGCTTCATTGTCATCGGACTTTCGGTCAAACATCCCCTGCCGCAGTCCTTAACTCTCTTTATCTCCATTGGCATCATGCTTAAGAAAGCTGAATATCCCGGTCCACATGCCGGTCAGGATGAACAATCTGCCCAAGAAAGAAGTGGATTCGGATTCCGAAAAACCCGTCCCCATCAGAACCCCGCCGCCCGCGACAAGCAGGAAGCAAAAGAGCAGACTGTCCCTTATGGACCTCTTTGAATCGAGGCCGTGAATCCGTGCCGTCAATAAAGCTGCCGCCAACATGCTCATAATAAAAAGTGTCCCTACCCTCATTTCCCTGTCCTCCCCAGGCGATTTCGCCGGTACAGCCGGATACGATTGAGATCCCAGTATATTCCATTATAAGAGAATAAAAAAGCCCCTCCTCCGTTATCGTCAGATAACAGGGGAGGGGCTTTGATGACGGAATCAACCTCTGGTGTTCAGACGGTTGAGCGCACGTTGAAGCGCAAGCTCCGCACGATGATAATCGACGGTTTCCTTGTTGCGGTTGCGAATGCGCTCTTCAGCGCGCTTCTTGGCCAGCTCTGCGCGGTCCACATCGATTTCGCCCGGAAGCTCGGCGCTTTCGGCCAGAATGACGACTTTCTCGTGACGAACTTCGGCAAAGCCTCCGCTCACCGCGATGTTTTCATAATTGCTGCCGATTTTCGCCGTAACGGCGGATATCTTCAGAGGCGTAACCGTAGGAACGTGATTAGGCAGAATGCCCATCTCGCCCTCTACTCCGCGGATGATGACCATGTTCACATCCTTGGAATATACGGTACGCTCCGGCGTAACGATTTCAAGCAGTAAGGTGCTCATACGATAACCTCCATCCGCCGAGGATTAAACCTCTTGAGCGAGCTTCTTCGCTTTGGCAACGGCGTCTTCAATCGTTCCGACGTTATGGAACGCTGGTTCCGGAAGATCATCATGCTTGCCTTCAAGAATTTCCTTGAAGCCCCGGACCGTATCCTTGATTCGTACGGACAGGCCAGGCATGCCGTTGAACGCTGCTGCAACGTGAAGAGGCTGCGACAGGAACAGCTGGACGCGGCGTGCGCGAAGCACGACAAGCTTGTCTTCCTCGGACAGTTCGTCCATGCCGAGAATCGCGATGATATCGAGCAGCTCTTTGTAGCGCTGAAGAAGCTTTTTCACGCTTTGAGCCACTTGATAGTGCTCTTCGCCGACGATTTCCGGAGTCAGGACGCGCGAGGACGAAGCCAGCGGGTCGACAGCCGGGAAGATACCCATAGCGGCGATGTTACGCTCCAGGTTGGTCGTGGAATCCAAGTGGGCAAACGCCGTGGCAGGGGCCGGGTCGGTGTAGTCATCGGCTGGAACGTAGATCGCCTGAATCGACGTAACCGAGCCGTTCTTGGTGGAAGTGATGCGCTCCTGGAGCTGGCCCATCTCGGTTGCCAGCGTCGGCTGGTAACCT
>Ga0194137_10000818_pt1 | contig 19740 bp, 17 predicted proteins | sample TARM_MetaG_T3_14_FD_134025 | JGI IMG/M metagenome (GOLD analysis project Ga0194137, IMG submission 134025) | Freshwater microbial communities from Pennsylvania, USA, analyzing microbe dynamics in response to fracking - TARM_MetaG_T3_14 (version 2) | ecosystem: Environmental > Aquatic >... | reverse complement strand
TGCGCTTGGCCAAGCGCATGTCGTCTGACTGGTTTGAGCCGGAACTTTTCGTGGCGCTGTGCAGCGACGACATGAATGGGGCGCTTGCACGCCTGGCCAAATACAAGCGCTTGGCCGGGCCGATGGCACTGCATATCGAACGCACCGAGCGCAAGACGACAGCAACGCTCGAATTCCTGGATCATTCGATGCCGCCTCCGCCGGTGCTGATGGCGTTCAAGTTGGTCTTCCTGGTCCAATTGGCTCGCTTGGCGACCCGCAGCAGGCTTCACCCCCTTCGAGTCGGTTGGCCTCAACCCCCGCAGTCGGCGCAAGAGGCGCGGGCGTATGCCGACTATTTCGGGGTGTCTGTGGACAAGGCGCCGGTCCCTACTCTCGTGTTTTCAGCGGAGGATGCGCAGCAACCTTTCCTGACCGCCAACCATGGCATGTGGTCGTTCTTTGAGCCCGCGCTACGTCAGCGTCTGACCGACTTGGATCGGCATGCGACCACTGCGGACCGAGTGCGAAGCGCGCTGCTCGAGGCCTTGCCTGCGGGAGAACTGTCGATGCAGGCCGTGTGCCGCAAACTCGGCGTCAGCAGCCGCACGCTGCAGCGTCGACTGCAAGAGGAGGGCACGAGCTTCCAACAGACGCTGGACAACCTTCGCAATGCGCTGGCTCACCACTACCTGCAGAACTCGCTGATGTCGGGGGCGGAAATTGCTTTCCTCCTTGGGTTTGAGGATCCCAATTCCTTCATCCGGGCGTTTCAAGCCTGGACAGGTAGTACACCCCATGCTGTTCGCTCGGCACATGCCGCCGCCAAAGTTAACGACGCTCCCGTAGCGTGAGCTCGGCAGTCGCTGGGCGCGCCGGCGCCTCAAACATCAATGTCTATTCGCCTGTCTGACTTCGTCGGCGGGTAGGCATTGACGGTTTCGAAAGCTAGACGTTGCAGCATTCCATTCATGCCGTGCTTGTCCTGAAAAAAGTCGGTCCCGCGCCCTCCGGTGCCGCAGGGGTGCGGTACCTAGCGGTGGCCGTCTTCGATCAACTGGACAATGCAGGGTGGAGCGGAAGGGAGCTACTGGCGAACGATATTGGCCTTGAGCACGGCAGCGTCACCCACCCAGGTCACTTCCGCCCAGCCCGCCGACTTCGCTGCGGCTTCGTACCCATCACGGACAGCCTGGCTCACGACCTTCGCTTGTGGATCCACTGTTTGACGGACGTACCCAACGACGGCTGCACCCTCCACAATGACGTGTGGCGCGTTAACCGACCGATCGTCAGGATCAGGCATTTCAAATGGCCGTCCTCGGCCGTCTTTCTTTTCCCTTGCCTTTGCCACGTTGAACTCCATCTTGTTAATGAGTTAGAAATCTTGCCGCACTGCTATGCCCATTAGCAGCAAGCCGACAAACGCAGGATCGCTCAAGCATGACGCCTAAGGATGTTTCATTGAGCGGTCCTGCCTTCAACATCAGCCGCACCGCTTTCTCGGGAGTGCGATGCAGCCAAGATCGCCCGAGGCTGCACTCATAGCTCAGCGCTTGAGACGACGATGTAGCCGGTCAACCACCGGAGCTCACTTCTCCAGGCATGCAAGGCCTGCGCTGGACCGCTGGCGGGTTGCCGCTGATGTGCCAATCGAGCTCACCTTCACGCCGTGCCCGCTGCATTTCAGCGAGTACGTCCTCCCGGGTGACCTTCGCATCCGTTCGCTGCAGAGGGACGTTGCGGCACTTGCTCTGCACGGGTTTTGGCGTGTCAGCCTTCTTGTCCTGCGTCGCGGGCGAGGTAGGTGGGGCATTGGTGGTCTGGGCCTGCACCAGTGTCTGTACCACCAACAGCGCGACAGCTGCCATGATCGTCTTGGCTTGCATGGAATTTGCTCCTGATTTCGACATCTAGACGCCGCACGTATGTCGCGGCGCGTTCAGCGCGCTCGATGCGGCGCTGATTCACTTTGCCGACGCCTCGGAAAACAGCACTAGCGCATGGCGCCAAATCGCTGTGAAAGGCGCCACTTCCTATTGGGGTTAGCCACCTGCAGCTATGTCGCCCGCAGAGCGAGCCACCAAGGCGTGCCACGAGCTATCCCACCTCTGGAGCGCCAAGCTGTCTTTGCCAAAGGTCTGGTTGACAAAGGCTAGTGATAGCTCGCGTGTCGCCGCCTTGATCTGCTGGTTAAGGTGCGGACCGCCGGGGCCTGCGCGGTCTGTGAAGATGCTGTGAGAGCCTCCTTGGTACATCACCAGAGTTTTGCGATGGTCAGCTACGGCGTCGTAAACAGCGACACGGTCCTCCACGCCAGAATGTCGCCCCGGGATCCAGATGACGTCTTCAGTCGTGGTGACATGTAGCGTTGGAACCGACACGGGGCTAAGGATCGCAGCAAGGTCGGGCTCACCATAAAACGGTGGTGCCGAGATAACAACGGCAGCCCTGATGCGGCCGTCGTTAAACGCGCGCCACTGCCCGTTTCGTTGAACCCTGGCGCCGATCGCAAGCAACACCGTGTTTGCACCGTAGGAATGGCCTGCCGCCACGACACGGTTCTCATCAATGCTCAGTCCAGAAACCGGGCTGCCAGGCGCAAGCAAACGGTCCAAGGCGAATCTCAAGTCATGTACTCGGTTGACCGCTTCCAATTCGTTGGCTGCGGCCTGCAAGCGGCTCACCAGCGTCAAAGGGTTTCCGCTCCACACGGAGTAGTCGCTGCCGACGTGCTGTACGTGCAGGCTGGCCACACCGTTTGATGCCCAGTGACGTCCAAGGTACCCGTAATTGGCGCGCGACCCGCCCATCCCGTGCGAGAAGAGCATCAAGGGCACTGCCGATGCGGCTGCGTCGCCCATCGGCAAATAGAGTCTTACAGGAACGCGCCGGCCTCGAGTTGTGTCCACCCATTCCATGTCAATCGACCTGAAGGTGGGCGGCGGCTCTGTGAGGCGGCCCTGGGCCCAGGTCCAGGGAGCGGCGAGCGCAGAAAGCACCGCGGCGCACGCACTCCTTCGCCCCACAAACCGCGATGAGACCGCCGCGAGCTGCCGCCCCTGGGTCACGACTGCGCCTTGCGGGTATTGCGGAGGAAGGCGGCGATGTGTGCAGCGGCCATCTCAGGATGCTGATGATGCGGCGCATGCCCGGCGCGCGGAAAGGTGACGAGATTCAGGGTCGGCAATTGGCCGCCGAGCGCATACCAGTTCTCCACCGGCAGCGAGATGTCATGGTCGCCTCCGAGATGCAGGATCGGCACGTTCGTGTTTTTCAGCGCCTGAAGCACCTCCTCCGAAGGAAACATCGGGTTCGGGGGCGACTTCGGCACCTGGCTCATGGCCCATTCAACCGGCACATCGGGACTGCGCCCGGTCTTGCGGGCAAAGATCCGATCAAAGGAGCGCTTCGATGCCGCGCGACTGCCCGCGTCGCTGGGCTCGAAGAACAAGGTCGTGTACTGGTCCAGTGTGGCCGGTCCCTGTTCTGCCCTGTCGTAGAACAGTTGCTCGCCCGTCTTGACGAGCTTGCCAGGGGGCGTAGTCGATATCAGAACGGCATGGCTCACGCTCTGGCCGAACATTGCGAGGTAGATCTGGGCCACGATGCCGCCGAAGGACCAGCCTCCGATCACGACGTCCTTAAGTCCAAGGCCGTCGATCAGGTCTTTGGCGTCCTTGACCATGTTGGGCGGGTTGTAAGAAGGCTCTCCGGTCGAGAGCCCCATGCCCGAATGATCGAAGGTGATGACCCGAAAGCCCTGCGCTGCGAGCGCGTCGATAAAGGCCGGGTCCCACAGATCCAGCACGCCGCGGAACCGGTGCGCCAGCACGATTGGCTTGCCTTTGCCTACTGAACGGTAGGCCAACTTGCGTCCTCCGACTTCGACGAACTGCGTGGCGACGGTATCAGCGCTGACGCCCTTGGCGGCCGCGGGTGCCGCGCGCGAAAGCCCGGCAAGAACAACCGCACCGCCCAAGAGAGCATGGCGTCGCGAGGACGCCGGGAGGTCAGTTGCGGCGGTCGATGAACGAGAGGTCGGATCGATAGACATGGCTGTTCCTTAGGCCGAGTGGTGGTGCGGCTCACTGTGCCGAGGGCCCATGCCCTTCGCACTCGCTCATCACGCCAAACAGCCTGCCGAACGCGCCAGCCACCCGCTCAGGTTGGCGCGTTCGGCTGGTGTCTGGCCCGAGACCGATGCCTAGACTGACTTCGACCGTCATCACCTCGCGCCTTCCTGCGCTCCTACGAAAGCTCCTCATGAAGATCCAAGGTTCAGTCGCCCTCGTCACTGGCGCAAATCGCGGCCTCGGCGCCGCGTTCGCCCAAGGCCTCCTTGCCGCCGGTGCGTCGAAGGTCTACGCCGCCGCGCGGGATCCTGCGACCGTGACTCAGCCCGGCGTCATTCCTGTGCGGCTGGACGTCACTCGACCCGATCAGGTCGAGCAGCTCGCCCGTGAGCTGACAGACGTCACCCTGCTTGTCAACAACGCCGGCATCGCCGAGATGGGGCCCATCCTGGCGCCCCAATCGATCGAGGCACTGCGCCGCCAGCTGGAGACCAACGCCTTCGGTCCGTTGCGGGTGACGCAGGCGTTCGCTCCAATCTTGGCGGCTCATCTGGGCAGCGCGGTCGTCAACGTCCTTTCCGTGCTCGCTTGGCTTACTCTGCCGTCGGTCAGCGGCAGCTACAGCGCTTCGAAGTCCGCTGCGTGGGCATTGAGCAATGCCATGCGACAGGAGCTCGCTGCTCAAGGCACCGCGTTATTGGCCGTGCACGCGGCCTACATTGACACCGACCTGGTTCGCGGAGTTGCCGCGCCAAAGATTTCTCCAGAGGACGTGGTGCGGCAGACGATTGCAGCACTGGAAGCAGGCGCACCGGAAGTGTTCGCAGACGAAACGACACGCCACGTACACGCCGGGCTCACGGCACAACCCCCGCTGTACGTCGGTTCGGGTTCCTGAACGCCGCTTCTGCGATGCCATGACGCTGGTTCCTTCGCGCCGACGTGTTTGAGTCGGCCGGCCCTCCATGGGTAGGTCCGCTCTCGCACGCTCAACTGAAAGCTAAAACATGAAATTGACGGTCAATGGCAAACCCCAGGAGATCGGTGTAGAGCCAGAGATGCCTTTGCTCTGGGTGCTGCGTGATGAGCTGGGCATCACCGGTCCGAAGTACGGTTGTGGCATGGCGCAATGCGGCGCCTGCACCGTGCACGTCGATGGCACAGCCATACGGTCCTGCGTGACACCGGTGGGCAGCGTGCAAGGGGCGGTAACGACCATCGAGGGTCTCGGCCAGCCCGAAGCGCTGCATGCCGTGCAGCGCGCCTGGATTGAGCATCAGGTGGCGCAATGCGGCTACTGTCAGTCGGGTCAGATCATGACCGCAGCTGCGTTCCTCGCGGCCCAGCCCAACCCTACCGACGAGCAGATCGACCAAGCGATGTCCGGCAACCTGTGCCGATGCGGCACCTATCCGCGGATCCGCCAAGCGGTGAAAACTGCTGCAGCCCATCTGAAGGGAGCTTGATACATGGCCAACATTGCTCGCATTGCCCGTCGGACATTCCTCGTCGGTGCTGGCGCCATTGCGGCCGGCCTGGCGGTCGGCACGTATCTGTACAAGCGCGACCCGGCAAACCCATTGCTGAAGGACTTGCCGGAAGGCGCGCACGCGCTCAACCCTTATGTCCGTATTGACGCCACCGGCATCACGTTGATCACGCCGCGCGCTGACCTTGGTCAAGGCGCCTACTCCGTGCAAGCCGCACTGATCGCCGAGGAGCTGGACCTGGCCTGGGGGCAGTTCAAGGTCGAGCCGGGACCGCCAAGCGCCGCCTACTACAACGGCTTGGTCATGGCCGAGTCCTTTCCGATCGCCGCGACAGCAGAAAACTTCATGGCGCGTACCGGACGCGGCGCCGCAGATGTCATGGGCAAGATGCTTGGCCTGCAAGTCACCGGCGGGTCTTCCACTGTGCCGGATGCCTTCGATCGCCTACGCGTCGCAGGATCGGTCGCACGCCAGTTGCTGCTTGCTGCTGCGGCACAGCAGAGCGGAGTGCCCGTGGCGCAGCTCAAGACCGCCGACGGGCATGTTCTGCTTCCCGATGGCGAGCGTTTGCCCTACACGGCCCTAGCAGCTGACGCCGGAAAGCTGACACCTCCCTCTGAGGTGAGGCTGAAGCCTGCGAGCGAATGGCGCCTGCTGGGCAAGCCCATGCCGCGGCTGGACATTGCGGCGAAGTCAACCGGCACAGCCACCTACGGAATCGATCTGCGCTTCCCGGGCATGGTCTACGCGACTGTGCGCACCAACCCGCGTCGCGGTGGCGGCGTCAAGCAGTTCGACGGGAAGAAGGCGGCAGCCGCCAGGGGCGTGTTGAAGGTCCTGCCGATCACAGGGGGCGTGGGCGTGATCGCTGACAACACATGGCGGGCCTTCCAGGCAGCCAACCTGTTGGACATCGAATGGGGCGCTGCGCCTTACCCACTCACCACTGAGGCGATGTTCAAGCAGGCCGCGGACTCCTTCACCGATGAGCATCGCAACAGCCGTCAGAAGGACGAGGGTGACGTCGACGCGACATTCAAGTCGGCGGAGGCCGGCAAGGTGTTTCAGGCTGAGTACCGCGTACCCTACCTGGCACACGCCCCGCTCGAGCCGATGAATGCCGTGGTTCAGCTCAAGGACGGGCGCCTGGACATCTGGACTGGCACCCAAATCCCTCGCTTTGTTGTGGTGGGGGCGGCGGCCGTCAGTGGCGTCGCCGATGACAGCGTTCACGTGCATGTACAGATCATGGGCGGCAGCTTCGGGCGGCGGCTCGAAGACGACTATGTCCGCCAAGCCGTGGAACTCGCCAAGGCCCACCAGGGCGTCCCGATCAAGATGACCTGGAGCCGTGAGGAGGACATGACCCATGACTTCCCCCGCCCCCTCGCCATCGCTCGCGCGCGTGGCCTGACGTCGAAGGGACAGGTACATGCCTATGACCTGAGCATCGCCGCTCAGTCTGTCAGCGCCTCCCAGCTCGGACGCCAGGGCCAACCGGCTATGGGGCCGGACATGGCCATCATCGCCGGCGCTTGGGACCAGCCATTTGCGATACCGCACTACCGGATCACCGGATACAAAGTGCCCGAGATGGTTCCGGTGAGTTCCTGGCGATCCGTTGGCGCCTCTGGCAATGGCTTTCTTCATGAGTGCTTCCTGGACGAGTTGATCCACTCCGCTGGCGCGGATCCGCTTGCCGAGCGCATCCGGCTGTGCTCGCATGAGCCGTCAAAGCGGGTACTTCAGGCAGTTGGTGAACTGTCCGGCTGGGGCAAGCCCCTGCCCAGCGGCAGCGGTCGCGGCCTGGCCTTCACGCTGTCGTTCGGCGTCCCCGTTGCTGAAGTGGTCGAGGTCACGGCGACGCCCAAGGGCATCCGCATCGACAAAGCGTTTGTCGTCGCGGAAGTTGGTCAGGTGCTTGATCCGGTGAACCTGGAGGCGCAGTTGTCGGGGGCTGTCATCTGGGGCCTGAGCCACGCGATGCTGGGCGAGTTGACCTACGCGGACGGAGCGCCGCAGGAGACCAACTTCCACGCGTACCAAAGCCTACGGATGTACCAGACGCCCCAGGTCGTCACCAAAGCGCTGCAAACCACGGGGCAGATCAAGGGCGTCGGCGAGCCCGGGGTGCCGCCTGCCGCTCCGGCGCTTGCCAATGCGATCTTCGCCGCGACCGGCAAACGTATTCGCGAGCTCCCTCTGCGCAGGCACGTCGATTTCATCTGAGCAAGTAACTTCTGGCCTCGCTGGCCGAAACCCACCAGGCAGCCGGTAGTCATGTCACTAGAGGTCAGCGAGCAGGCCGGAAGTCTCGAACGAGATCCTTCGCGGACTGCAACGGCAGAATTGCTTAGTGAAAGCACATCAACCCTGGACTCAAGCCATTCGAAGAGCCAGCACGCGATGAACGTCTCTTCTCCCGAACTGACCGTGCTGCATGCAGCGCAGGAGTGGTTGGATTCGGGCCACAGGGTCTGGGTGGCCACCGTGATGGAGACCTATGGCTCCGCGCCCAGACCCGTTGGCGCGATGGCAGCGCTGAATGACCGTGGTGAAGTGGTAGGGAGCGTGTCGGGCGGATGCATTGAAGACGACATCACAGAATGGCTGCGGCGCGACGCCTGGACCTCTGACCACGGCATGTCGCTTGTCTACGGTGTCAACGGCGACGAGCGCGCCCGCCTTCGACTGCCCTGCAATGGACATCTTCGGGTCTGGCTGGAACCGGCGGAACGTGGTGTTCTGCGCGACATGCTGGAGCGCATCGATGCTGGGCGACTGGCCCGGCGAACGTTGAGGTTGGCAGACGGATGGTCGACCGTTGCCGATGGCCAGGAAGGTGAGCGGAGTTCGCTGCGAGGTGAGACGTTCGTACACGTTCTGGGCCCGAGGCATCGTTTGGTTCTCGTCGGCGCGAGTGATGTGTCTCGGTACCTCGCGCCAATCGCACAGAGCCTGGGCTTTGCAATCCAAGTGGTGGACCCGCGGACCGAGTACCTGTCGACCTGGCCCCATGCGGGCTGCGAGTTGGTGTCGGACATGCCCGATGACTTCCTTCAGCGTCAACCCGCCGACTTGAGAACGGCGATCGTGGCTTTGTCCCATGATCCGAAGCTTGACGACTTGGCGCTGATCGAAGGCCTTCAACAACCCGCGTTCTATGTTGGCGCCATGGGCTCACTGCGGACAACCCTTGCCCGCAAGGAGCGGCTCAGCCTCTTCGACGTGGCACCCGAAGCTTTGGCGCGGCTGCATGGGCCGGTCGGCATGGAGATCGGCGCACGGACCCCGCCGGAGATTGCCGTTTCTGTCGCTGCAGACCTTGTCCGCGCGCTGCGGTCAGCGCCGCAATGCAGCACGTAGGCACGTGGGCCCGAGTGAATTGCCGGGCGTTGACGTAGCAGAACGGCCCGGCTAAGTTGGTGACTGAGGTAGCAGAGGGCTCAGGCATCCGCTGATCGACGCCTGGTGCGATGGGGTGTTCGCGAGATCTGACCGAACTCTGGGGCAAGACATGAAGAGCTATACCGGCCTTAAGGTTTCCCAACGCTTGGTGCTCGGCTTTGGCACTTTGATAGCAATCGGCGTCGTGATTGCCTTGATAGGCACCTTTAGGATGCGAACGCTCGCCCACGATCTGAGCGTCATGAGCGGCGAGCAGATGACACAAATGCGGCAGTTCGTGCTGCTCAAAGACAACCTGAACACCGCCGCCTTGAATCTGCGGAACATCATGATCGATGACTCCGGTCAGAGGCGTGCCGTCTTTAAGGGCGCGATCGAGAAGGTGCAGGCCGAGAATCAGCGCTTGCTTAGCGAACTTGATCGCGTCACCGCGACTTCACGAGGCCGGGAACTGTTGCGCGGCATCAAGGCTGACGGCAACGCTTACGAGCAAGCATTCGCTAGCGCGCTTGAGCATTCCATGCAGGGCGATACCGCCGGAGCGAACAGCGAACTCCTGAAGGCCCGCGATCCGCGGCTGGCCCTGTTCAAAGGGGTGGAAGCTTCGATAGATCTGCAATATGAACAAGCGAAGCAACTCTCCGAGTCGGCGGCGCAACTGGCCTCGACGACGGCTTGGCTGATGATGACGCTGGCGTTGGCTACAGCCGTCGTGGGTGGGCTGGTGACCTGGGTCATTTCAAGGCAGTTGATGCTGGCACTGGGCGCCGAGCCGGCGGCACTTTGCGTCACGGCCCAGAGCTTCGCTGAAGGGGACCTGAGTGCGTCGATCCGCTGTCGAGCTGGCGACAGCAACAGCGCTCTGGCGGCGCTGCAAAGAGCGCAGTCAGCGTTGCTCGACATCGTCGGTCAGGTACGCGAGCACGCAGAGAGCGTCTCTACCGCCAGCCGCGAGATCGCGAACGGCAACCTCGACCTGAGCCAGCGCACCGAGGAGCAGGCCAGCGCCTTACAGCAAACGGCTGCCACGATGGACGAACTTGGAGCGACGGTCCGTAACAACGCCGACAGCGCCGAGCAGGCCTGTCACCTCGCGCTTGGAGCTTCTGAAGTGGCGGGACGCGGTGGCCAGGTCGTGTCCGAAGTCGTGCAGACGATGCAGGGTATCAACCAGAGTTCGCACAGGATTGCCGACATCATTGGCGTAATCGATGGCATCGCTTTCCAGACCAACATCTTGGCGCTGAACGCTGCAGTCGAGGCCGCGCGCGCAGGCGAGCAGGGCCGCGGTTTCGCCGTCGTTGCGGGCGAGGTGCGTAACCTTGCCCAGCGCAGCGCCGAGGCCGCAGGAGAGATCAAGACGTTGATCAACACCAGCACGGAATGGGTAGAGAGAGGAAGCGTCCTAGTAGACCGGGCCAGAGGAACGATGGAAGAGGTTGTGTCCGAGATCGAGCGGTTGAAGGCTCTTGTGAGTGAAATCAGTGCAGCCAGCGGAGAGCAGAGCCGTGGTGTCGGCCAGATTGGCGAAGCCATCAACCAAATGGACAAGGTCACTCAGCAGAACGCAGCGCTGGTCGAGCAGAGTGCGGCCGCGGCAGAGAGTCTGAAGGTGCAGGCGCAACAACTGGTCCAGGCGGTCGCAGCGTTTCGATTGCACTGACAGCCTCAGCCTGCGGAAATGCGCTTGTGGGTTGCCGGTTTCGCGCGGGCCGGCACTGCGGCGCCCGAAGACGCGCTTACCCAGCCGGCATGTTGCATCGCCGCCGCCACAGGCTTTCCGCTCGTTCACAAGCGCAATCGAGCGGGCCAAAGCAATTCCATCCCATCCCCCCGCATCGATCGCAACGAGTCACGAACAAGAACGACGCCCTCGTAGGCTGGGGATGGACCGGCCGCCTCGGCCCCGCTAGGTCACTTCTTCGCGGTTTGCTGGTGCACCTGCCTGTTGCCCTCGCCGACATAGTGGCCGAGGTTGCTTTCCACCTTCACCGGGCCGAACTCCTGATACAGCTTGCCGAACACTTGCATACGTGGCTGAAGGCCTGGCCACGACAACGACTTCGCGAACTCCCCTTGCGAGGCCAGCAGCGCGGCTTCGGACGGGAAGTTCGAGGCGTTCACATGCTTCTTGGTTGCAGCCAGCGCCGTCTTGTCGAAAGTGGCCAAGCGTTGGGCGAGCTTCGTCACGAAGTCATCGAGTTGTGCATCGGGCAGGGCGCGCGTGACCCACCCGTATTTCTCCGCGAGGTCGGCGCTGTAGTCATCAGAGGTCAACAGAATTTCCAGCGCGCGGTCACGCCCCACGAGGCGGGACAGATGGTCCGAGCTGCCGCCACCCGGGAACAGTCCGACGCCGACCTCGGGTTGGCCGAACACCGCCTTTTCCTTGCTGGCGTAGCGCAGGTCGAAGGCCAGCGTCAGCTCATCGCCGCCACCCTGGGTGCGGCCGTGAATCGAGGCAATGGTGATGAAGGGCGCGTTGCCCAAGTTGTTGATCAAGTCCACCCACATCGGCTTGGAGTTGTCCGCGAACTGGCTCATGAAGTTCGGGAACTCGGCCATGTCGAAGTGGTTGATGAAGAAGCCGGGCAAGTCGCTGGTGACGATCACGACCTTCACTTGCTCGTCCTTGCTCAAGCTCTTTACCGTTTCGTTTAGCGAGGCCAACGTCTCGGGAACGATGAAATTGAGCGGGGGATTCGAAAACTTGATTTTTCGGATTTCAGGGCTGACGACTTCAACGCTGATCGTGCTCTTTTGCGCCTGCTTTACGGTTGCCGCCGGTGGGATTTTCTTCTCTTGAGCCCAGCTGGCGTTCGCGAAAACGATGGCGGTTGCCGCCAGGATAATTGACGAGGATTTTCGGAGGTTCATGGGTGACTTTCTAAATTGGGCGAAATTGCTCCGCGTATCGTGCCGGGCAAAATCGGCACAAGATGCGCATTACTGGAAGCCCTTTCTGAGGGGCAATTCACTTTGCCGCCGAATTGGCCTACCTTCTCTAGCGGAACACGCCAATCAACTCGCCTAACGCGCCGCCTATCACCTGCCTTCCGGTTCTCTCTGATGGCGCATAGCCAGTTCCGACATAGGCAAAACCTCATACTTTCCAACGCCCGCGCTTATTACTGGGTCCTGAGACGTGAGCACCTGAATGTCTTGGTCATCGGCAATTTCATAGAGCGTGACACCGTAGCCGCTGGACTCGTTCATCACAGTGCCATGCGCCACGATGACGCCCTTGCTCAGTAGATGGTCCAGAAAGTGTCCATGCTCCTCCATCACTTCCCGCTCATCTGGGGTTAATGTCGAGCGAAAATTCCCTCGCGGCGGAATGAATTTGCAAAGATAATATTTCATCGAGAAGTCCTTGCTCAGGTTGAATGAGAGGTCGGATTGCCACCACCTTTCATCGGGTGAGGCCATGAAAATGTGACCGACCTAGTTCACAGGACTTTGGACCCTAAAGGAATTTTCTGCACCTGCCGATCGCGTCATTTGCCTAGCAACATGCGCCATAACCGCAACGGCGTTTTCGAATTAACCGTGCAGACGGAATTTGGTTCCATCCATTCAACCGCAGTCCGGCGACAGGAATCGCTGTGACCAACGGACGACTCTTTCCTGGGCGATGGAACGGTCGTAACGCAGGGGTCTTGTCATCAAGTTGCGACACGAAAGTATTGAACTCCGTTGGGTGCGACAGCAGTCACTAGTTTGCAGTTGGGACAAAGGGCGACCGCACAAGATTGGCCGTCCTCATAGAGATCCCAGGCATATCAGGCTGAGTTTCGGCCGGGATGTCCGAGTCATCAAACGGCCAGCTCACATATACCTTGACGAGGACGGTCGCGTAAGTTGGCAGCGTGCCCGTGCACCACAAGGGTCCAATTCGCCTAGTGCTATCAGTACGCGCTCGGTGCCATGTTGTATTTCTTGCTTTCCGGACCGCGCGTTGAACGGCTAGCCCGCTGCAACATGCGCTGTTTGACCGACAGAGCCACCGCGGTGCGAGCCCGGCTGGCGTGCAATAAATCGGCCACGCCTTTGATCAGGGATTGCAGGTCTGCCCATGCATAGCCATCCAACCGGCCACGGGCATCGCTATTGAACCTGGCGACGTCGACCGAAAGTTGCTCGATGTACGGCGACGGGAACGGCAATAGCTGAACCGTGCTGGCAGCGCCCAGCTACGGCGCGGCCCGGTCAGGCGCATATTGCACCAGTGCTGCTTCCAGGTCGCTGCGATGGGCGACGCCATTGACTGGTGGGTCAATGTCCTGCAGCGAGTCTCGAAGGCAGCGTTCTACTTGCCGCGCATGTCATCGAGCACTGGAAGGTGTGCTTCTTTGCGATGATGATGTCCACGTCCGGACGGCGCAGCCCGCCGTTAGTCATGCGCGGGCGCAGCGCCGTGTTGCGCGCACAGGTCCCGACAGGAGCGCCCCCATCAAGTCGTTGATGGATACGAGCACCCAAGGCGCGGCTCAGCGGATCAACATGACTTGCCAGGACTCTTGCGCCGTAGCCGAACGATCGTCGCCATCGCAAGATCAAGGCCGCGCCGACTGCAGGTCGGTCGCGGCCTTTGAGACGGCGCCTGGGTACTATTTCTGGCTGGCAACCACTTCGTAGCGGAGCAGGCCGGCCTTGCCCTTGTCCGAGGCGCCCACCGCGACATACAGAAGGTTCAGGGAAGGCACGAGGAAGGACGTCTTCGCGCCATACTCGGATGGCACGCGGTCCAGCTCTTCGTAGTGATCCGCGTCGATCTGGCGGAACACAGCGACGTAGCCGTCACCGGTGGCGTAGATCCGGCGGTTTCGGGCGTCGAAGGTCATGCCGTTGGTGCGCGGCGGGGCGTCAAAGCTGGCGACGGCCTCGCCGTTGACCGTCGAGAGCACGACGAGCTTAAACGGCTTGCGCGTGATGATGAACAGGCGCTTGTTCTTCTCGTCCAGGTCTATCGCTGAGTTGTTCTGCCCCTCCTTGACGGGCCAGGTCGCCAGCAACTTTCGGCTCTTCTTGTCTAGGACGGCGATCTCGCTCTTGCCTGCAACGTTGACGAAGACACGCGAGCCGGACTGTTCAGCAACGACACCCTCGGTGAAGTCGGTGTCGAAGGTCACCTCGCCCAGGAGCTTGCCGCTGCGGGCGTCGATCTGGGCCAAGACCGTCTTGGGCAGCTTTTGCGCCGCGTTCTTGCCGCCTGTCACGAACCAGAGTTGCTTTGCCGACGAGTCGTAGCTCATGACATCCGCACCGGGCGTCAGCTTGATGGTGTCGACCACCTCGTAGCTGCGGCCGTCCACAACCTTGCTCATCCCATCACCGCTGTTGCTGACGATGAGCCGGTTCCTGTCCGGCTGGAAGTGGATAGCGTGGGGTGTCTCCATGCCCGGCACACTCGTGATGCGGTTGCCCGAGCGCAAGTCGAAGACTTCCAGCGTGCCGCCGTCCTCGCCGGCGAGAAACAGGCGATTCCCCTTGAGGTCGGCGCCGAAGTGATCAAAGTCGCCCTGGTAGGTCGGCATGTCGGTGCGACTCGCCAGGCGCAGCGCCGGGTCGGCGCCGGCCATGGAGGGGAGCAGTGCCTGGGCGGCAAGGAGAGCGGCGCCGAGCGCCGCAGCAGAGAACTTCATCGCGAACCCTTTGAGAGTCGGAACGTGCGGGGGACGCTTACTTGGCGGCGTCGAACAGCGCGTTGTACGTGGGGATGTGCTTGGCGAGTTCGTCGCGGAGCACGGTCGCCTTCTTCAGATACTCGATCTCGGCTTCGCTGGTGTGCGGGTTCGCCGGCGGGTTCTTGAACGCGTAGACCACCAGGCCGATGTTCTCGCCCTTGGCGTCGCGCATGGGCATGAGGATGACGACCTTCTTGGGGTTGTCCTTCACGCGCTTCCAGCGCGGATCGACGATGGTGATGCCCTTCTTGATGACGTCGATGTCGTCCGGATCGTCGGGATTGCCGATGCGCTCGGGGTAGGAGCCGGCGAACATCGTGTAGACCTCGCTCATGCTGGGAGGCACGCCGTGCAGGGTGATGCTGAGCAGTTCGGGGTGCGCGGCCATCGTCTCGTCGGACAGCTTCTGGCCGTAGATCTTGTGGGTGGGTGCGGTCCAGTTCTTTGCCGGCGCATCAGCCGCCCAGCTGGGTGCGGTGAAAGCAAGGGCGGCGGCCACTGCCAGCGCGCATCCGATCATCTTCTTCATGGTGTCTCCTGTGTGAGAAGTTGAGTGAGGGCGAGGCGGATTCTGAGAACCGTCCCTGTACGCTGCCTTTCTCGATTCTGAAAATCTGTTCAGCCAGCGTCCAGACGGTTTCACTACCATCCACGCCCATGAAGTCGATCGGCGCCCGAATCACCCTCTGGTACGCCATCACGCTCATCGTGACGTTAGCGGTGCTTTCCATTGCCGGCCACTATCTGCTCGAGGGCTATCTGATCCGGCAGCTCGACAAACTGACGGAGAGCCAGTTCAAGCATCTGGCTGCGACTCTGGGCCGCGACTACGCGACGGTCACGCCTCAGGTCATCGATGATCGAATCCGCGAGGCCACCGAGTCCGCCTCATCGATGTTCTATGTCGACATGCATGGGCCGATGACGAATCGCTTCTTCAAGTCCCACAACCTGCACGGGCTCTCGATTCCCGACATCGTGGGACAGAAGACCTACTCCATCACCGTGGATGGGCTGGGCGAGGTGCGCGTCGGGGAGTACCTGCTGCATCCGTTCGACGTGCTGATCGCCACGCCCATGGGGCCGGTGCGGGACTTGATGGCGGGCTATCGGCGGGGGTTCTTTGGCCTGCTGGGTACTGCGCTGGTGCTCAGCGTCGTGATTGGCTACGGCCTGAGCGAGCTGATCCTCAAACCCGTCAGAGTCATTCAGGCCACCGCCGTGCACATCCGTTCCGACAACCTCACGGAGCGCATCCCCGTCGCCGACGTCCACGACGAGCTATCCCAACTCGCCATCTTCCTGAACCAGATGTTCGACCGGCTGGAGTCCTCGTTCTCCGAGATCCGGCACTTCGCGGCCGAGGCGTCCCACGAGCTGAAGACCCCGCTGTCCCTGGTCCGGCTGCATCTGGAACGGTTGCTGATGGACGATGCGCTGAGCCACGCCCAGCGCGAGTCGGTCACCGTGCAGCTCGAGGAGATCGGACGGGTGAACCGCATCATCGACGAGCTGCTGTTCCTCTCCCGTGCCGACGCTGGCGCGGTGCTGGTGGACTTGAAGCCCCAACAGCCTGAGCGGCTGCTGAATGCGTTTGCCCAGGACGCCGTGGTGCTTGCAGAGCACGGCGAAAAGCATTTCGAGTGGTCCCACCACGGCGCGGGCGCCGTCCTCGTCGATGAAGCGCGGATCCGTCAGGTGCTGCTGAACGTCCTGACCAATGCGCTCGCCGTGTCACCGCCCGGGAGCGTCGTCAACCTCGCTTCGACGCTGTCGAGCGATGTTTGGCGCATCAGCATCGTCGACGAGGGGCCCGGCCTCGATCCCGAGGAGTGTGAGCGGATCTTCAGCCGTTTCGTGCGTCTCGGAACGGGGACCAGCGATTCCCGCGGCAGTGGCCTGGGTCTGCCGATCTCCAGGAGCATCGTGATGATGCACAAGGGACGGATCTGGGCCACGAGCCGGGACATGGGACGAGGCCTGCGTGTGGTTATCGAGATTCCCACGCGCGATGGGGCGGCGCTGCGTGACAACCCCTCCGTTCCGTCGTCTGCCTGAACGCAATTTCAGAAAGAGTTCACCCAGCAGTCAGGTCGCAATCCTAAGGTTCTAGTCATCGTGGCGGTGCTGGGTGCCGCACGACAACTGCCAAGAACTGGAGACAGACTGCCATGAACGTCAAACACAAGCTTTTGCTGTGCGCCAGCCTGGTCGGCGCATTGGCGTCGCCCGCGGCTATGGCCGCCGACAAGATCACCCTGATGGTCGGGGGCTACGAGAAGATCATCTATCTGCCGGCCAAGCTCGCCGAGCGCCTGGGCTACTTCAAGGAAGAAGGCCTGGAAGTCGAGCTGCTCAACGAAGCCTCGGGCGTTGACGCCGAGAACGAGTTGCTCACCGGTGCGGTGCAGGGCGTCGTGGGCTTCTACGACCACTGCATCGACATGCAGTCCAAGGGCAAGTTCATCAAGTCGGTCGTGCAGTTGAGCCACGCGCCAGGCGAAGTCGAGCTGGTGTCCAGCAAATACCCTCAGGTCAAGACCATGGCCGACCTCAAGGGCAAGACGCTGGGCGTCACGGGCCTGGGTTCGTCGACCAACTTCCTCACACAGTTCCTGATGGTCAAGGGCGGCGTCAAGATCGGCGAATTCACGTCGTTGCCGGTGGGCGCTGGCACCACGTTCATTGCGGCGATGCAGCAGGACAAGATCCAGGGCGGCATGACGACAGAGCCGACCATCTCTCGCATGCTGAAGACGGGCGAGGCTCGCGTGCTGGTGGACCTGCGCACGCCAGAGAAGACCAAGGAAGCGCTGGGCGGCACCTACCCGGCGGCGTCGTTGTACATGTCGAACGACTGGGTCGAGAAGAACAAGCCGATTGTGCAGAAGCTGGCCAACGCCTTCGTGAAGACGCTGCGCTACATCAACACTCACACCGGTGCCGAGATCGCCGCCAAGATGCCTAAGGACTTCTACGTCGGCGATGAGGCGGCCTATGTCAAGGCGCTCGATGACGGCAAAGGGATGTTCACCGCCAACGGCGTCATGCCGCAGGGCGGTCCGGAGACCGTGCTGTCCGTGCTCGCTGCTTTCTCCAAGAACGTCAAGGGCAAGCAGATCGACCTGTCCAAGACCTTCACGACCGAGTTCGTGTCGAAGGTGAAGTGATCATGGGGGCCGCAGCGAACAACGGCAGCCCGGCAATCGAGCTCATCAACGTCACGCGTCGCTTCCTGACGCCGGACGGCAAGTCGATGACCGCGTTGCGCGATTTCACGATGTCCGTGGAGCGCGGCGAGTTCGTCGCCGTGGTGGGCCCGACGGGCTGCGGCAAGTCGACCACGCTGAACCTGATCACTGGACTGGCGGCACCGTCCGCTGGCGAGGTGCGCCTTTTCGGCGGCCCGGTAAACGGCATCGACAGCCGCATCGGCTTCGCGTTCCAGACCGATGCACTTTTTCCGTGGCGCAGCGTGATCGACAACGTCGTCGCGGGACCGCTGTTCCGCGGCGTGCCCAAGGCCGAGGCTTACGAAAGCGCCCGCCACTGGCTGGCGCGCGTCAACCTGTCTGGGCACGAGACCAAGTACCCCCACCAGCTGTCCGGCGGCATGCGCAAGCGTGTGTCACTGGCCCAGACCTTCATCAACGGACCGCAGATCCTGCTGATGGACGAACCGTTCTCGGCCCTGGACGTGCAGACGCGCGTACTGATGCACGACGAGCTGCTCCAGCTCTGGTCGCAGTCCAAGGCGTCCGTGGTGTTCGTCACTCACGACCTCGAGGAGGCCATCACGCTGGCGGACAAGGTCTACGTGCTCACGTCGGGTCCTGCCACGGTGAAGTCGGTCTACGAGATCGATATCCCGCGGCCTCGCGTTGCCAGCGAGATCCGCTACGAGCCGAGGTTCATCGAGATCTCGCAAACCATCTGGAGCGACCTCCGTGCCGAAGTGCTTCGTGGCGCCGACCGCGACGAGAGCCAGAGCGCCAAGGTCGCAGCATGAACGACATCACCATGAGCACCACGCCTAACACCGTCGCCGTCGCGCCGCCGCGCGCCACATCAGAAGCCGAGATCGAGGCCGCTGCAGCCCGGGCTGCGACCAGGCGGCGTCGCACCGTCTACTTCTGGCGCTACTTCATCCTCGTCGTTTTCCTTGGAGGCTGGGAGCTCCTCTCGTCTACCAAGATCATTGACGAGTTCTTCTTCTCCAAGCCCTCCGACATCGTGTCGCGGCTCTATACCTGGGTGACCGAAGGCACCGCCGAAGGCTCCCTCTGGTACCACCTGTGGGTCACCATGGAGGAGTCCATCCTCGGCTTCGTCGTCGGGTCAGTGGCCGGCATCCTCGCTGGCATTGCCCTTGGTCGCAACCGCATGCTGGCCGACGTCTTCTCGATCTACATCAAGCTGATCAACTCCGTGCCCCGCGTCGTCCTGGCGCCGATCTTCATCATGATCTTCGGGCTGGGCCTCACGTCCAAGGTGGCGTTGTCCTTCGTGATGGTGTTCTTCGTCGTGTTCTCCAACGCCTTTCAGGGCGTGCGCGAGGCGGACCGCAACCTGCTGGCCAACGCCCAGATCCTCGGCGCCCGTGGCTGGCAGCTGACGAGGTCCGTCGTCATCCCTTCGGCGATGAGCTGGATCTTCGCGTCGCTGCATGTCAGCTTCGGTTTCGCGATCATTGGCGCCATCGTGGGTGAGTTCGTCGGCGCGCGATACGGCATCGGCCTGCTGATCAACATCGCCAAGGGCTCGTTCGACGCGGCCGGCATGTATGCCGCCATCGTCGTCATCATGGTCGTGGCGCTTGCCGCCGAGTACCTGATGACGATGGTCGAGAACCGGCTGGCCAAGTGGCGACCGGCCCCCCTGCACGACGCCCACTGAGCGGAGCACCCCATGGACCACACTGCCGTTCGCGGCGTCGCGCGAGTCATTGCGCTGGCCGCCGTCGTTTGGACTGTCGCCCTGGGCGTCCACGCCCAGACCGTGCCGGTCAAGATCTACGCACAGGAACTGGTGGACCGCACAGTCGCCCAGCATCCCGACCTCCGGGCCGTGGTGATGCACGTCACCCCGCCCAATGCCACC
>Ga0194137_10000812_pt1 | contig 19891 bp, 15 predicted proteins | sample TARM_MetaG_T3_14_FD_134025 | JGI IMG/M metagenome (GOLD analysis project Ga0194137, IMG submission 134025) | Freshwater microbial communities from Pennsylvania, USA, analyzing microbe dynamics in response to fracking - TARM_MetaG_T3_14 (version 2) | ecosystem: Environmental > Aquatic >... | reverse complement strand
TGAATCAGGCCGGCGTCGGAGGCGCCCTGCACATTGTTCTGGCCGCGCAGCGGATGCAGGCCGGTGCCCGGACGGCCGATCTGGCCGGTCATCAGCGCCAGCGCGATCAGGCAGCGCACATTGTCGGTGCCGTGTACATGCTGCGACACGCCCATGCCCCACAGGATCATCGAGCCCTTCGAAGTCGCATACAGGCGCGCCACTTCGCGGATGGTATCGGCATCGATGCCGCAGATGGGTGCCATGCTTTCCGGACTGTAGCCTTCGACATTCTGCTTCAATTCATCGTAGCCGATGGTGCGCGAAGCAATGAAGCCTTCATCCACCAGGCCTTCATACACGATCACATGCATCATCGCATTGAGCAGCGCGACATCGGTATCCGGCTTGAACTGCAGGTAACGATGCGACAGGCGCGCGAGATCGGAACGGCGCGGATCGGCGACGATCAGCCTGGTGCCGTTCTTCACGGCGTTCTTGATCCAGGTGGCGGCCACCGGATGGTTGACCGTGGGATTAGCGCCGATGATGATCACCACGTCGGCCTTGATGACATCCATGACCGGGTTCGACACCGCGCCCGAGCCTATGCCTTCGAGCAGCGCGGCCACCGAAGATGCATGGCACAGCCGCGTGCAGTGGTCGACATTGTTGCTGCCGAAGCCCGTGCGTACCAGCTTCTGAAACAGGTAGGCTTCCTCGTTGCTGCCCTTTGCCGAGCCGAAGCCGGCTAATGCCTTCTTGCCGTAAGAATCGCGGATTCGGACCAATTGCCTGCCAACCAGATAGAGTGCCTCATCCCATGTGGCTTCGCGGAACAGCTCCATCACCCGTTCCGGGTCCATGGGAATGTCGGCGCGCTTGGGCGCATCGGCGCGGCGGATCAGCGGCTTCGTCAAGCGCTGCGGATGATGCGCATAGTCGAACCCGTAGCGGCCCTTCACGCACAGGCGCTTGTGGTTGGCCGGGCCGTCGCGGCCTTCAACGTAAAGGATCTTGTTGTCCTTGACGTTGTAGGTCAGCTGGCAGCCGACGCCGCAATACGGGCAGACCGAATCCACCTTCTTGTCCGGCACGTTCAGTGCGGCGTCGCGCGCCGGCATCAGCGCGCCGGTGGGGCAGGCCTGCACGCATTCGCCGCAAGCCACGCAGGTCGATGCGCCCATGGCGTCATCCATGTCGAACACGATCTTCTCGCCGCTGCCGCGGTAGGCCAGGCCGATCACGTCATTGACCTGCTCATCGCGGCAGGCGCGCAGGCAGCGTGTGCACTGGATGCAGGCATCGAGATTGACCGCGATGGCCGGATGGCTGAAGTCGGCCGCGACGCGCTCGCGCGGGGCAAAGCGCGGCTTGCCCAAGGCCAGCTTTTCCGCCCACTGGTCGACTTCATTGTGACGGGTATAGTCGGCTTCCGGCATGTCGGACTGCAGTAGTTCGATCACCAGCTTCTGCGCCTTCACCGCGCGCTCGCTGTCGGTGGTGACCTTCATGCCGTTGCTCGGGTGCCGGCAGCAGGACGGCGACAGTACGCGCTCGCCGCCGATCTCCACCACGCAGGCGCGGCAGTTGCCGGCGATGTCGAGCCCATCCATGTAGCACAGATGCGGAATGTCCATGCCTTCACGCTTGGCGATCTGCAGGATGGTTTCGTTCGGGCTGCCGGTCACCGTGCGCCCGTTCAGCTCGAACGTGACGGGGGCCGCATCCTGCAGCAATTGTTCATGGCGAAGAATGGCGTTCATGGTGTGACAACTCCACTTGCGTTGAGCTCATGCGGGAAATACTTGATCACGCAGTCGACGGGATTGGGCGCAGCCTGCCCCAGGCCGCAGATCGAAGCATCGCGCATGACCGACGACAGGTCGGCCAGCAGGTCGATGTCCCATTCCGGCGCCTCGATCAGGTCAAGCGCCTTGGCGGTGCCGACGCGGCAGGGCGTGCACTGGCCGCAGGATTCATCCTTGAAGAACTTCATCATGTTGCGCGCCGCCGCGCTGGCGCTGTCGTGGTCGGACAGCACGATGACCGCCGCGGAACCGATGAAGCAGCCGTAGGGCTGCAGCGTGTCGAAGTCGAGCGGAATGTCGTTCATCGAAGCCGGCAGGATGCCGCCCGAGGCGCCGCCCGGCAGGTAGGCATAGAACTGGTGGCCGGGCAGCATGCCGCCGCAGTATTCATCGATCAGTTCCTGGATGGTGATGCCGGCCGGCGCGAGATGCACGCCCGGTTTGTTGACGCGGCCCGATACGGAAAAAGAACGCAGCCCCTTGCGGCCATTTCGCCCGTGCGAGGCGAACCAGTCGCCGCCCTTCTGCAGGATTTCCGGCACCCAGTAAAGGGTTTCGAAGTTGTGCTCCAGCGTCGGCCTTCCGAACAGACCGACCTGCGCCACGTAAGGCGGGCGCAGCCGCGGCATGCCGCGCTTGCCTTCGATCGATTCGATCATCGCCGACTCTTCGCCGCAGATATACGCGCCGGCGCCGCGCCGCAGATGAATCGGGGGCATGTCGTCCATCGGCGGTGAGGCCTTCAGTTTCGCCAGCTCGGTCTCGAGCAGAGCACGGCAGCCGTGATACTCGTCGCGCAAATAGATGTAGATGTCGGCGATGCCCACTGCCCAGGCAGCGATTAGCATGCCTTCGAGGAAGCGGTGCGGATCGCGTTCGAGATAGGTGCGATCCTTGAAAGTGCCGGGCTCGCCCTCGTCGATGTTGACCGCCATCAGGCGCGGTCCCGCTTCGTTGCGCACGATGCGCCATTTGCGCCCGGCAGGAAAGCCCGCGCCGCCGAGACCGCGCAGGCCGGAGCTTTCCATGGTTTCGATGACAGCATCGACGCTGCGTGTGCTGGAGACACACGCCTTCAGCACGCCGTAGCCGCCTTGAGCAAGATAGGCGTCGTAATCGGCATAGGCGCCGGGCGCGTCCTGCGTCTGCCCGGCATTCACAGCCGCGACGACCTCATCGACACCGGCCCTGGCCACCGGACGCTGTCCGACGACGGCCACCGGCGCCTGTTCGCAGCGGCCGACGCAGGGCGCAGCCATGACCCGCACGTCGGCACCAAGCATGGCAGGCAGTCGTTCCAGCAGATCGCCAGCGCCCGCCATCTCGCAGGACAGGCTTTCGCAAACGCGCACCGTCAATGCAGGCGCCTGCAGTGCAGCGCTCTCGACGTCATGCCGAACTACGTCGAAATGGTGATAGAAAGTCGCCACTTCATAGACCTCGGTCTGGCTCATCCGCATTTCCTGTGCCAGTGCGGCGAGGTGGGCGGTGGACAGCTGCCGGTAGCGGTCCTGCAACAGATGTAAGTGCTCGATCAACAGATCGCGTCGACGCGGCCGGTCACCGAGCAGCTGCTGTACCTCGAGCAATGCGGACGGATCGACCCGGCGTCCTTTGGGTGCCTGGCGGCGACGCTGCCGGCTTGGGGCCGATGTCTGTAATGGCTGAATAGGAATGACGCGTTGGTCCATGATGTTGGCCTATTTCAATTACTTTTGTCTCAATATGTACGGATTTGCATATTCCGCATTTGCTCTTCAATCGCCTCTGAAGTATCCTACTCATAGGGTGACTTTACCAGAGCACCTGCCACAGTGAAATATGTACCTATTTTCATAATGCTCAAAATTTCGGTGACCCCGTGCTTACAAGCTGGAAATTCGCAATCAAATGTGTCTACTCAAGTTCTCAATACTGAATTAATAATCCAGCTTCTCATCCACATCGATTCTCTTGGCTCAATTGCCTCAGCGGGACGGAAAATGAATCTTTCCTACCGCCATGTGTGGGGACTGTTACGTGAAGCAGAGGACGTATTTGGCGCGACGCTGATTATCAAACGTCCAGGACACGGTACGCGGCTAACCGATCTGGCAAATGCGCTTTTGCAAGCCGACCGCCGCATTCATGCGCGCCTTGCACCGATGCTGGAATCGCTAGCTTCCGAGATCGAAACAGAAATACGAAAAGCGCTTCCAGCCCCGCAGACGGTGCTGCGTCTGTATGCGAGTCACGGCTTTGCAGTGGAACGTCTACTAGCTGTGATGCACTCCCAAGAGCTCCCCGTAGAAGTTCGCTATCGAAACAGCACTGAAGCCCTTGCTGCGCTCGCTAGCGACGAATGCGACCTGGCAGGCTTTCACGTCCCGGTCGGCGAGTTTGAACGGGAGGTAGTCGGGCAATATATGGCATGGCTATCACCGGAGCACATGCTCATCGAACTGGCAAAGCGTCGACAAGGGCTCTTCGTCGCAAACGGAAATCCTAAATGCATACATGAGCTCAAAGATCTTGTGCGTACTGAGGTCCGTTTCGTGAACCGACAGAGCGGGTCTGGCACACGTATGTTGCTGGAACTCATGCTGAAGAAAGAGCAGTTGCCGGCACACCGGATCAATGGGTTTGAGACGACCGAATTTACTCATGCGGCAGTAGCCGCCTATATTGCAAGCGGCATGGCCGATGTCGGCTTCGGTGTGGAGACGGCAGCATCGCGTTTTGGGCTGCACTTCCTACCCTTGGCTGTGGAGCGCTATTTCTTTGCCGTTAAGAGGAAAGCGCTTGATCGGCCAACAGTCACTGCAGCAATTAAGTTGCTGCGGTCTGACCCCTTTCTGTCGTCAGTCTGCGAGCTGAAGGGTTATGACGCCTCCGCGGCGGGCAATGTTATCTGCGTAGAGGAAGCATTTCCCACTTGCTAACCCACAACGACCCGAGCTCCCAACAAACCTACGCCAAGGATTAGGGCGCGGTCTTGTCTGTTGAACTGCCTGTACCTGTATAGTCAAATACACATAACTATCATTTGTGGCAGCAGTATCTAATGTTCAATTTGATGCTTCGAGCATGCTGTAATATATCTCCATCGCCGCACACATTGCCGCTTCATATAGATTCACCTGAAATCATCATGCATATCGAAGAATCCGTCAAACTTGATTTCAAAGATGTTCTCATTCGACCAAAACGTTCGACGTTAGACTCACGGTCCGAAGTGGACATTCATCGTGAATTCGAATTTCGTCATTCAAAGCGAAAGTACCGTGGTATTCCCATCATTGCTGCCAATATGGATACCACTGGAACCATGGAAATGGCTTACGCGCTAGGCAAACATAATTTGTCTGTTGCGTTACATAAACATTACCCTGTTGATGCGCTCGCCCCCTTCTTCCAGTCGCTCAAAGAACGAGGGCTACAGCCAGCAACGGCATTTTATTCGATGGGAATTGGTAATGCGGAGTACGAGCAACTAGTAAATGTAATGAGAATGGCAGGCGATTCGATTGACTACCTATGCATCGACGTAGCGAATGGCTATACCGAGCGCTTTATTCAATTCGTAAAGCAAGTACGATCTGCCTTTCCAGCGCTTACCATCATGGCAGGCAACGTGGTCACTGGCGACATCACAGAGGAATTGATCCTTGCCGGAGCTGACATCGTCAAAGTCGGCATTGGCCCAGGCTCGGTGTGTACCACTCGCAAAATGACCGGTGTTGGCTATCCTCAGCTTTCGGCTATTATCGAATGTGCGGATGCAGCGCACGGGCTCGGTGGCCACATCTGTGCGGATGGCGGCTGTGCGGTTCCGGGTGATCTCGCCAAGGCCTTTGGTGCCGGCGCTGACTTCGTCATGCTAGGCGGCATGCTCGCGGGCCATGACGAGTCAGACGGAAAGTTGGTCGAACGCGAAGGTAAGAAATTCAAGGCGTTCTATGGAATGAGCAGCTCGACAGCAATGCAAAAGTATGCGGGTGGTGTGGCACATTACCGAGCCAGCGAGGGCAAAGAAGTGCTTGTCGACTATCGCGGCCCAGTGGATCGCGCGTTGCAGGACATTCTCGGAGGTGTAAGGTCGGCATGTACCTATGTTGGCGCCCGTAAGCTAAAGGAATTGACTAAGCGAACCACTTTCGTCCGTGTCACTCAACAGCTAAATGAAGTTTTCGGCAAGTCATGATCAAGTATTGATTTTCTAACAAAACGCAGAGATAGGAAAAACGTTAGGTATCATGTCTTTCGTATATTAGAGGACGCCTAATATGGTCGGGTAGCAGCAACACCTAATATAAGTACCCTAGGGGACTAAACATAACACGCGTCTTAGTTGCCCCTCTCTGTAGGAGCAAAGTTGTAAAGTCCGGTTTTAGCAAAGTTCAAATGTCCGTTTTTCCGCAGGATAACCCTATGACAGACGGGTTTGGGAGCGGCCATGGGCAGAACCGGAGCAATCACGATGACGATGCGAGAACTGGACCGCCTAAAGATCATTCAGGCAGTCGTCGATGGTCACTTGAAGCCTGGACGTGCTGCTGAGCGTTTGGGACTGACGGACCGGCAGACACGCCGTCTGGTCAACCGAATGCGCGAACAAGGACCGGCGGGCATGGTATCGCGGCGTTGTGCTCGACCGAGCAATAACCGCGCGCCGGCGGAACTGACCAACCAAGCACTGGACATCATACGTGAGCGCTACGCCGATTTCGGACCGACGCTGGCATGCGAGAAGCTGCGGGAAGTTCACGGCTTAAAATTATCTAAGGAAACGATCCGCAAGCTGATGATGGAGGCTGGCTTGTGGATTCCACGTCGGCTACGCTCGTCAACGATCTATCAGCCTCGCAACCGGCGCGATTGCGTTGGCGAGCTGATTCAGATTGATGGCAGTGATCATGCCTGGTTTGAGGATCGCGCCCCAGCTTGCACACTGTTGGTGTATATCGATGATGCGACCAGCCGGCTAATGCATCTGCACTTTACCTATTCTGAGTCCACCTTCAGCTATTTCGAGGCTACACGGCGCTACATCGAGTTGCATGGCAAGCCACAAGCCTTCTACAGTGACCAGTACAGTGTCTTCCGAGTCAACAGTAAACAGCCCCAAGGCGGTAGCGGACATACGCAGTTTGGACGAGCGCTGTACGAGCTCAACATTGAGAGCATCTGCGCCAATAGCAGCCAGGCCAAAGGACGCGTGGAGCGGGCAAACCTGACGCTACAAGACCGGCTGGTCAAGGAACTCAGATTGCAAGGCATCTCCACCATGGAGGCCGCCAACGCCTATGTGCCCTGCTTCATTGCCGACTATAACCGGCGTTTCGCCAAGCCACCAAGAAACGACCGGGATGCGCACCGGCCACTGCGTGAGGACGAGGACCTGGAAATGATCTTTACGCATCGTGAGAAGCGCAAGGTATCCCACGTGCTGACGCTGCAGTATGACAAGACGATCTACCTGATTGGAGATACGAAGAGCAATCGGAAGCTCATTGGCAAGTACATTGACGTGTGCGAGTACGTCGACGGGCGCATTGAACTGCAGGCCAGTGGTGCTTGCCTGCCCTACACGACTTACGATCGTTTGCCTGAAGTGAGTCAAGGTGCCATCGTCGAGAATAAGCGCCTTGGACATGTACTGCAGATTGCACAGTTAGTGCAGGCCGAGCGCGATAACAGGCGGAGCCAGTCGGCGCCGGCCAGAACGCATCGCGGCTTGCCGCGGGCCATCAAGAAACCAGAGCCAGGCAAGAAAAGACAGCGGGCACTGGATGCCAATGATATGGAAAAGGCAATCAGACAGGCGGCCTCGGCAACCTGAGCTGCTAAATTAGACCAGCACCGTACTGAACAAGCATTCCGCTGTCGCGGCTACCTATGAATAAAACCAGTAAAAAAGCCTAAAAACCGCCCCTCAACCCGGACATTTGAACTTTGCCCGCAAGCGGACATAATGGGATGGTCACCCTCCACCGAACACCGTAATAATGTGTTCTCTTTGGACGGAGATCAGTCATGGACACAGTGACCCTCATTGGAATTGATCTGGGCAAGCATTCCTTCCATCTGCATGGACAGGACCGGCACGGGCGAGAGGTACTCCGCAAGAAGTGCAATCGCAAGCAACTGATGGAATTCCTTGCCAAATCCCAACCTTGCACTGTAGTCATGGAGGCATGCGCCGGTGCGCATCACATGGCACGTCAACTCGTCACCTTCGGACATCAGGTCAAGCTGATCTCGCCACAGTTCGTTAAGCCGTTCGTTAAGGCAAACAAGAACGACTTCATCGATGCCGAAGCAATCTGTGAAGCAGCTTCCCGCCCATCCATGCGGTTTGTGACACCTAAGACCGAAGAACAGCAGGTACTGGGCGCCTGGCACCGGGTACGGGAATCACTTGTGCGTGACCAAGTGAAGACGACCAACCAGATACACGGATTTCTGCTGGAGTTCGGCATCAGCTTGTCCACTGGTCCAGGCGTAATCAAACGCCTGCCTTCCGTGCTGGCAGAACACCGCCTGCCAGCACGGCTGGTGGTCCTGCTCGAGCGGCTACATGCACAATACAAATACTTTGATGAGCAGATCAAGGAGGTTGAGAATGAACTGGCACGACTGCTCAAGGATGACGACCTGGGCACGCGGCTGATGACGATTCCCGGAGTCGGGCCGATCACAGCCAGCCTGTTGTCGGCCGAACTGGGCGATGGCAAGCAATATTCCTGCGGTCGAGACTTCGCTGCTAGTTTAGGTCTCGTGCCGCGGCAGTACAGTACGGGCGGCAAACCAACTCTACTGGGAATCAGTAAGCGCGGCGACAAGGCGATCCGACGCCTGATGGTTCAATGTGCACGTTCCTACATGATTTGGGTGCATCGAAAGACCGGGTGCATGGCCGAATGGGTAAGGTCGATGCTCACGCGCCGTCATCCCAACGTAGTGGCCTGTGCATTAGCCAACAAGCTGGCACGTACAGTATGGGCACTGGCGGCCAAGCACATGGTATTCAAAGAACCAACGGCAACAGTTCGTAGCTGAGCCGCTCTCGAACAAGCAACAAAGGTAGTAACGATCTGGTTTTGCGACTGAAGGAAATTGATGACGGAAACGGCAAACCGGCCTGGAAAAAAACCTGTAAGTTCAAATGGCTTTCGAAGCCGCGGACATTTTTTAGGATTCCCAGGCGCGATTCTCATCGTGGCGCGAAGTAGGAACTTCAAACAGACGCCGAATAGATTCGAGCAAGCCAACACCGCCAACAATCCGAGGTTGCAAATCGGAGGGTGACCATAGATTTGAACTTGGCGTTGACACTCTCACACGATTCTCATTGCGGCCGTATCTGTACATCGCCACCAGCGCTAGATCGTTTTTTCTTTAAGCTTTGCCTACGATTCTTCAGGATCACTTCTTTGGAATGCGTGATTATCCAAGCTAAAGTCTGTCATCCTGATGCTGCCGGTTGCGGTATGCGTGCCAAGCGGAAACTGGCACGCATCGATATCACATTCCTCAACGATTCTCTACCTTCAATGATGCGATCAACCGATCAGTGTATGCAACTCAGCCCCTAACGATCTCGTGGCTCGACATCTTTTCGATTGCCCGACACAGTGCGGAGTGGTCTAGGCCGCTCATCCCATTGGCCGCACAAGCATTCATCAGTTCTTGCACCATCGTCGTATTGGGCAGCGATACGCCAAGTGCCTTAGCACCTTGTAAGGCAAGATTGAGGTCTTTCTGATGCAATTCAATGCGGAAACCCGGGTTGAAACTGCGTTTGACCATGCGCTCACCATGTACTTCAAGAATTCGTGAAGAGGCAAACCCGCCCATCAACGCTTCGCGTACGCGCACTGGATCTGCCCCGGCCTTTGATGCGAACAATAAGGCCTCTGCAACCGCTTGGATATTAAGTGCGACGATAATCTGGTTGGCGACTTTCGTGGTCTGACCGTCGCCGTTACCGCCAACCAGTGTAATGTTCTTGCCCATTAACTCGAACAGCGGCTTCACTTCATTGAAGGCCTTCTCGGATCCGCCGACCATGATAGTCAGTGAACCTGCCTTGGCACCGACCTCACCGCCTGACACCGGTGCGTCTAAGTATTCGCAACCGAGCTTGTTGATCCGCTTTGCGAACTGCTTTGTCGCAATTGGCGAAATCGAACTCATATCAACAACAATCTTGCCCTTTTGAAGTCCCTTAGCGATACCGCTTTCCCCAAAAAGCACTGATTCGACGTGCGGAGTATCCGGCACCATGATAATAACTACGTCGGCACACTTGGCAACCTCCGCACCAGAACTACAAATGGTCCCACCACTTTCTATCAGCTGGTTCGGTGGTTGTTTCTGGTCGTGCAGGTACAGTTCGTGGCCGCCGGCCTGTAAGTGGCCTGCCATCGGAGCACCCATAATGCCTAATCCGATGAAACCTATCTTTGCCATATCGTTCTCTGTCTTTCTAAGCGCGATGCGCTTAAAGTTTACTATGAATGGTGTACTGCATACATCGAACCATCATCTATTCGAAACGACTGAAATGCCCAAATCAGTCGGTTCAGACGGCATGCTCAGCACGCCAGCCCAGTCCCTCGACCGTTCCCGCCTTCGGCTTGTATTCGCACCCTATCCACCCCTCATACCCGATCTCCTCCAGCATCCCGAACAGATACCGGTAATTGATCTCCCCCGTCCCCGGCTCGAAGCGCCCGGGATTGTCCGCCAGCTGGATGTGACGGATGATGTCGCGGTTGACCCGGATGGTATTGGCAATCTCGCCTTCCATGCGCTGCATGTGGTAGATGTCGTACTGCAGGTAGATATTGCTCGATCCGGTATCGCGGATGAGGTCGATCGCCTGCCGGGTGCGCGTCAGAAAAAAGCCCGGAATGTCGAAGTCGTTGATCGGCTCGATCAGCAGGCTGATCCTGTGCTCCTTGAGCATGTCGGCCGCATACTTCAGGTTTTCCACGACGGTATCGCGCGCCAGTTCCCAGCTCACGCCCTGCGGCAGCTTGCCGACCAGGCAATTGAGCTGCTTGGTGCCCAGCACCTTCGCATAGCGGATCGCCTCATCGACGCCTTCCCTGAACTCTCCGATGCGGTCCGGATGGCAGGCGATGCCGCGCTCCCCCGCTTCCCAGTTGCCTGCCGGCAGATTGTGAAGTACCAGGTCGAGCTGGTAGGCATTGAGCTTGTCCGCAATCTGGTCCGCATGGAAGGCATAGGGAAACAGGAATTCCACGCCGCGGAAGCCCGCCCGCGCCGCTGCTTCGAAACGCTGCATGAAGGGATGCTCGTTGAAGAGCATCGTCAGGTTCGCTGCCAACTTCGTCATGTATTCTCCTCCTCAATCCAACAGGGCGATGGCCGTCGGCGCGTGCTCGGGCTTTTCTGCCAGCTCTTCAAACTCGTTGATGTTGTTGATCTCGGTGCCCATCGATACATTGGTCACGCGTTCGAGGATGATCTCGACAACCACCGGCACCCGGTACTGACGCATCCATGCACGAGCCTGGCCAAAGGCATCTTGGATATCCTGCGGCCTGGTCACGCGGATCGCCTTGCAGCCCAGGCCTTCCACCACGGCGACATGGTCGACGCCATAGCCGTTGAGTTCCGGCGCATTGATGTTCTCGAAGGACAGCTGCACGCAATAGTCCATGTCGAAGCCGCGCTGCGATTGGCGAATCAGGCCGAGGTAGGAGTTGTTCACCACCACATGCAGGTAAGGCAGATTGAATTGCGCACCGACGGCGAGCTCCTCGATCATGAACTGGAAGTCGTAGTCGCCCGAGATCGCCACCACCGGGCGTTCCGGATCGGCGGCGCATACGCCGAGCGCTGCCGGAATGGTCCAGCCGAGCGGGCCGGCCTGACCGCAATTGATCCAGTGGCGCGGCTTGTAGACGTGAAGGAACTGCGCGGCGGCGATCTGCGACAGGCCGATGGTGCTGACATAGCAGGTGTCACGGCCGAAGGCGCGGTTCATTTCCTCATAGACGCGCTGCGGCTTGATCGGCGCATTGTCGAAATTGGTCCGGCGCAACAGCGTGCGCTTGCGCTGCTGGCAAGAAGAGACCCAGCTCTTGCGGTCCTTCAGCTTGCCTGCGGCCGCCCACTCCTTCGCCACTTCCACGAACAGCTTCAACGCGGCGCCCGCATCGGACACGATGCCGAGATCGGGGCCGAACACGCGGCCGATCTGTGTCGGTTCGATATCCACATGCACGAACTTGCGGCCCTGGGTAAAGACATCGATGGAGCCGGTGTGGCGGTTGGCCCAGCGGTTGCCGATGCCGAGCACGAAGTCGGACTCCAGCATGGTGGCGTTGCCGTAGCGGTGGCTGGTCTGCAGACCGACCATGCCGGCCATCAGCGGATGATCGTCGGGAATCGCGCCCCATCCCATCAGCGTCGGGATCACCGGCACACCGGTGACTTCGGCGAACTCAACCAGCAGTTCGGAGGCATTGGCATTGATGATGCCGCCGCCGGCGGTGATCAGCGGACGCTCGGCATCATTGAGCATGGCCAGCGCCTTTTCGATCTGGGCGCGGGTGGCGGACGGCTTGTAGACTGGCAGCGGCTCGTAGGTCTCCGGGTCGAATTCGATCTCGGCCATCTGCACGTCGAACGGCAGGTCGATCAGCACCGGGCCCGGACGCGCCGAGCGCATCAGGTGGAAAGCCTGCTGGAACACACGCGGCACCAGGGCCGGTTCGCGCACGGTGACCGCCCACTTGGTCACCGGCTTGGCGATGGACTCGATATCCACCGCCTGGAAGTCTTCCTTGTACAGGCGCGCGCGCGGCGCCTGGCCAGTCACGCACAGAATGGGAATGGAGTCGGCCTGGGCCGAATACAGGCCGGTGATCATGTCGGTGCCGGCCGGACCGGAAGTGCCGATGCACAGGCCGATATTGCCCGGCCTGGCGCGGGTGTAGCCTTCGGCCATGTGCGATGCGCCTTCCACGTGGCGAGCAAGAATATGCTTGATGCTGCCCCGCTTGCGCAGTGCCGCATAGAACGGGTTGATCGCCGCGCCCGGGACGCCGAACGCCTGGTCGATGCCTTCCTTCTCCAACACGTGAATCGCCGCTTCCGCCGCGGTCATCCTAGCCATACATCCTCCTGGACACAGTCAATGAGAGTCAAAATTCAATGGACCGAGTCTATAGGCGAACATACAGTTTGATAAGGACACAAATAATCGCTTTATTCGATACTTGTAATCTGGGTTTCATCCCATCGTGACACTAGCATGTGCCTGTTGTGGCCGGTCCAAGAGACGGCGCGGCGCCAATACCCATCGAATGCAAGGTACGGCGCCGCGAAAAAATTGCTATACGAAACGATAGTGTCTGTTGACGCTACTTCTTTTACACCCTAAGGTTAATTTCAATTTGCAACTACCAGATCGCGTACAACCTCGTTCATGGTCTTTACCATAGGAGAGTACGCAACGCTCCGATGCCAGTAAAGGGCACTCATCCGCTTTAACATTATACTGACACTATGATGTATTGCGTCATTTAGCCTCCCATGACGCAATGAACGACATAGGTCCTATCCGAGGCGAACGAAATGATGGACCGTTCAAGAATTTTCTCGATCGGTCGCTTCATGCTCGTTTTAAATGGGTGGGGAATTGGGCTGGCTGAAATATCCGTCTATAAATAGACTATACAAGGTGAAAGCTCACATCTATTGAAGTTTAGATGTAGTTTTTGGCCACAAATTTCCAATTAAGGACGTTCCAGAATGCCTCGACGAACTTCGGACGTGCATTGCGGTAGTCGATGTAGTACGCGTGCTCCCACACGTCGCAGGTCAGCAGTGCCTTGTCGGCGCTGGTCAGCGGTGTGCCGGCGTTGGACGTGTTGACGATGTCGACCGAGCCGTCACCTTTCTTGACCAGCCAGGTCCAGCCGGAACCGAAGTTGGTGACGCAGGACTTGGTGAACTCTTCCTTGAACTTGTCGAAGGAACCGTACTTGGCATTGATTGCGTCGGCCAGTGCGCCTGTCGGTGCGCCGCCGGCATTGGGAGCCATGCAGTTCCAGAAGAAAGTGTGGTTCCAGACCTGTGCGGAGTTGTTGAACACGCCGCCCGAGGATTTCTTGATGACCTCTTCCAGCGATGCGTTTTCGTATTCCGTGCCCTTGATCAGGTTATTCAGGTTGGTCACGTAAGTCTGGTGATGCTTGCCATAGTGGTACTCCAGCGTCTCCTTGGAGATGTGCGGCTGAAGTGCGTCCATCGCGTAAGGCAAAGGTGGCAGGGTATGTTCCATTTGGCTTCCTTTCTGTTTTGAGCAGTCAGCATTGCTTCTGCAGAATCTGATTAAGCACACGCGGTAGATGTCTTTAATATCTCTTCGCAAAGACCACATGTCGACCAGTTAATATATCCTACGTAATGCAGGATGACGTTCATATTAAGGTATAAACAGTATAGTCTTCTGCGTTATAGCTCGTGACGATTGTGAAAGGCCATCCAATGCCAGTCTGTTAACTTTGCACCGCCTGGGATTTCTTACCAATCAGTTAAGTGCAAGCTGTAAGACAACGCTTATAACTACCACCGATGTCCAAACTTGCCTTTTCTTAACAAGCTCAGTCCTAAGTTCACGTACTGTAGTACGATGATGGGGGGAGTGCGACCTGAACAAAATGTGGTAGCTGTGATTGAAGTCCTATGATGGCGATGCGAGGTGGCGATCATGGCGGCGCGAGTGACGAAGAGCCATGGCACGTTGGTGACGATCGAACTGACAGTTGACCCCGGCGATACGATGCTGCAGGCCGATGAGGCGATCTGCGCCGCCCTCAATGAAGCAGGCGTGGCCGCGACTGCGGCGGCGCTGGCACGCTTCGATGAGGGCGGCGAACCGATCGACATCGGCGGCGGGAAGTGAATGGCCAAGACACCGGAGGCAAAGTACTATCAGACGCTATATGGTGAAGCTCATGTGTGCCTCTATGTGTACCAGCGTAGCATTGGCGGCAAGACATTCTGTCCGCTCGAACAAGGGTCGCGCATTCTTCGCAACGCCACACCGCGCTTTGCCAGGATGATGGCGCATAAGCTGTCGCTGAGCTTGGCGGCCGACGTGCAGGAGAACCACGGCCGACCGATCGCGAAACTGCTGGCGTAAGAGTTGAGCGCGTTCGGCAGCGCCGTGGTGCGGGCCAGGAAAGAGACTTGGCACTATGCCACGCTAGGTCTGGACGAAGACATCACGACGGTCGGCGTGGCCTTGGACAGCAGCTGGCTGCTGATGTGCGAGGGGCAATGACGTGCACGATCTCGCTGTACGACCGCGCTGGAGACAGGCATCATACGATCTATCTGGGCGCGACGCCCGAACACGGCAAGCACCGCTTTTGCGAGCGCATGGAACGCGAGATAGCGCATGTGAAACAGCTGTATCCGCAGGCGCGCTGGATCGGCATAGCGGGAGGGGCACTGGGGAACTGGGAATTCCTTGGGCCGCACGTGGATGAGCAAGTGCTCGATTTTTACCATGCGAGCGAGTATGTCACGCAGGCGGCCGATGCGCTGTTCGAGGGTCGTGCGGCCGCCGAACGCAAGGCGTGGCTCGAACAGAGCTGTTCGAGCCACAAGCACGACTGGGACGGCGCGGCCAGACGGCTGTTGCCATGGAAGCAGATTGGCACGCGCGATTGCAAGAAAGAGAGGAGCAAGCCGCTGGCCGAGAGCATGCGCTACTTCGAAAATCATCCGCATCAGATGTAATACAAGCGCTATGCGGACATGAGATGGCCGATCGGGTCGGGGGTGACGGAGGCGGCCTGCAAGACGCTGGTCAAGAAGCGACTGTGCGGCACCGGGATGCGCTGGACGGAACAGGAAGCGCAGATGATCCTGAGTTTGCGCGCGCTACTGCTGAGCGAAACGCGGTAGGAGTATTTCTGGCACTAGATCGAGCAATACGGGGTGCCGAAAATCGCCAACTACTAGACATCAGATGGAAGTCGCGCCCATGATGGGGATGAGAACAATTTCGCGCGAAGCGCTTTCGTCACCAAGCTATTGCGATGCCTGGATACTGTTGCAATAACCTAAGATCTGCAAGTGAAGGCACTCTCTTACACGCGTAACGTAGCCACAGTCATCCAATCCTCCAAATTATCGAATGTCAAGTGAATACATAGGAGGAAAAAAGCAAGAATAGCAAGCATTTACCGCATATTGATAACATTCGGGCCTGACGCCACGTAGTTATTATACTTGCCGATGTTGTCCATGCTTCTTGTAAGCATGTCAACAAAAGAACGCAATTTTTTTGAAGCGAACCGGCTACGATGGTAGACGCAATAGATGCGTTTTTGTTCAGGTTTCCATGCTGGCAACACCGGCACTAGTCCACCACTCTTGACCTCAGGCTGAGCAAAGAAATCCGGAAGCAAGGCTAGTCCAAGTCCGTCCACACAAAAGGTTTTCATTAACCAATAGTCATTGGTCCGAATAGTAACGTGAGACTGGTACTTGTGAGAAGCTTCACTCGAATGAAGCATGACGCGTTCAGCGAACTCGGAACGTCTCAGGACAATGGAAGTATGTGCAGTCAAATCTTTTGGCGCCATCGGCAACCCGTGACGGGCCACATATTGTGGACTTGCATACAAGCCAAACGACAGCTTGCCGACCATCTTAGCAATAACATCAGGAACGTCCGGCGCAGCAGCACCAATGTAACAGTCAACATCGTCCAGGCGCGGAGAGTCCGCACGTTCAGCCGCATCGAGCTCGCAAACTGTGTTTGGATGACTCTCCATGAACAACTTGATAACATGACAGACAAAGGTCGTGGTGAAGTGGTTGTCTGACATAACCTTTAGACGTCCAGCGCCACCTTGAGTCAGTTCCTGTACTTCATGTTTGGCAGTCTCCCAGCGTCCACTTAAATCTGAAAGAAGTGCCTCACAGTGTGCATACAGCATTTGCCCGGCTTCCGTTGGCATAATTTTCCTTGCGGACCGGACAAGGAGCTGGACGCCTAACTCCTCTTCCAGACGCTGTAATGACCTACTTAATGTCGCTTTTGCGACCCCTGTCTGTGCTTCGGCTTTTGTTAGACTTCCCGCCCTCATAATAGAAGCAAACGCCTCCACAAGTTTTAGTTCCATAATGGCAATTCAACAGTCTTTCACTCGAAAAATGGCAGAAAACGGTTGCGATTACAACAATCGTCGATCGAAGTACGAGGTAGTGGAGCACAATCTATGCCAATTCCCTCTTTTTGCTTACCATGATGACATTTGCTTCTGCACATCTTAAATAACGTGTATCGGGTCTGGGAACTTGGCTACGTACAACAAAGAAAGGGACGTGCCTTTAGACTGAGTACGCCTATATCTTTTCTGTTCACGTTCCGACGGATTCTTGAGGAATAACCATCATACGCCGCCTTAGAATATTTCTAAGTGCAAAGTCTTCCGAGCAAATCGAATTGCACTCTTACGCAGAGTAATATGATACTGGTATGGATAACCCGCAGGCAGCCCTTGCCGTAAATATATCCGAGCATTTCCGTAATGCGCTTAAAGACGTCATTATGAATAAAAGTCCTATTCTATCGGGTCGAACAAAGGTTTTCGCTAAATTCAACTTTTGCCCCGTTTGCAAACCTTCACTTAACACTACGCAAATCCGTTCGACAAGAAAGTGACGAAGAGGATGGCGTGTCTCGCCGTTAGTGACATTAGTGGCTCCAAAGAGAGGCTTAGGGGTATCTCTTCTTTACCTTATACCTAGGACACAAGGGAAATCGGCGAGTTTGCATTTGACTGTTGCAGTCTAACAATCTTGTTACTCAACCAAAGTTCACCGCAGACGGTTGAATCCCCTCAGGTAGACTAGGTGACGTGACCCTGCTCACATTGTTCTCTGGATCACAAAAAACCAACTGCCAATGCCCATAATAAGTGGCGAACGGACCTTTAACGATTCGACCGCCAAGCGCCTCAACATGCCGAAAGACATCGTTGACGAGTTCGGGCCGTTGGACCACAAGCGTGAACATTGTCGATACTGGAAAGTCATGACTGCTTGATTGCTTTCGGTCCGCTAGCGACAAGAGATCGTATGCCTTCCAGCCATTAAAGGCTACCTGTATTCCGGCGCTCGCCAATACGCGATAAATCGGCGACGCCGCCGCCTTGATCTCATCCCAACCAAGAAGAGCTTGGTAGAAATGAAACTGTTTGTCAACATCGCGACAAAGGAAGTTGACCATCGGTGAAGCTTGATTAAGTAACATTGCTGTTGCTCCTCCAGTTAGGCAATGACTTTTCCAAAGGAAGTGCCGTACGTTTTCTCGTACATGTCGGCGATGTGCTCGCCAACAGTACGTTCAGCATGAGAATATGACGTATCGCCTTCAAAGTGCTGCAGCGGTTTAATTTTGTAGTGATAGGAGGGATCGAAAAAAGTTGGGATCGAATAACGGTGGCGGTTTGGCGCTGTATTGAGCACACGGTGCATATTCGAGTTATAAAGGCCCTTGGTCAGAACCGGTACCATGTCGCCAAGATTGATGACAAACGTGCCAGGGATATAAGGGGCACGAACCCAATCACCATCCGCGTTGCGTACTTCAAGTCCGCCGACGTCGTCTTGCAGAAGCATTGTCAACATACCCCAGTCGGTGTGGGCGCCTGCGCCGATCTGATTGCCGTCTCCAACGCCGCTTTGAGGCGGATAGTGGAGGAGGCGCGTCGTCAGCATTGGATGATCTAGACCGCTTGCGAAGTAATCTTCCGGGAGCTCCAATGACAAAGCCAGCATGCCAAGAAGGTGCTTACCTAACACAGTCATTGATCCGATGTACTTTTCTGTTTGTTGACGCAATGAGGGGAGTGACGACGGCCATTGATTCAGGCTGTTGAACTCACCGCCTGTCGTGTATGCCTGTTCACCATCAATTCCGGCCATAAAACCTTCCTTGAGGTCGGGTCGTGATCCGTCATCCAGTGTTTGGCTGGACATCGGTTCGTACCCACGCATAGAGGCTGACTTCGCAACATTGAGCGTAAGTTTCTCTTCAAGGGGTAAGTCGAAGAATCTACGGGCACACTCAAGTTGTGCATCGAGAAGCTCTTGGGGCACCCCGTGATTAGAAATGTAAAAGAACCCAGTCTCGCGGCAGGCTTTGTGGACCTCCCAAGCGACAGCCTTCTTGGCTGCGAGGTCCTGAGAGAAGCTGTCTTTTAGATCAATAACGGGAATAGTTTTGGCTGTGGCTGCAGGGGTATAGATATGCATGTTAACCTTCAAAATATAAGGAATCGGGTCAAGCACTGAACGATTTCTTCGCTTACGGCTCAACATACCCATCAATCTACCTATCGGAGAGCGAAAAGTAAGGTGTGTCTCTGGAACACTGCGTTCGGATAACGGGACATCAACTTTCCCCCCTCGGCAAAGCTAATTGAGATGTTGGCAAAGCTAGCATCAGCATGATTCTGAAGACTGTTATCTGCACCCTTAGGAATCATATTAGTACCACTTTGGTGCCTTCATTAGTGCAGCACTCATGCTTGCACTGTTCTGGCGCAGAACCGTAAATTAGTCCCATAAAATACCGGACACAGTCACTCACTTACAATTACAGGTAGACAAACGACTGTGTCTATGACCAATACTAAGCAAGAGGTGATGGAAGTGTTGACCGGGGGCGAGCCTCGACGACATTGGTCAATCGTGAAAAAATTGGCTATGGTCAGAGATAGCCTCGAACCAGGCAAATCGAAATCGATGGTGGCTCGCCAGCATCACGTCAATCTCAACCAGATGTTCATTGGGGGTAAGCAGTGCCAGCACGGCAGCTTCTCGGCAGTGCGCTGGAGAAGAAGTCGTACCATCGTCAGAACTGATAGAGAACGAAATCCTGCACGCGGTGGGTGGGTAGAGGTGGTGAAATCGCGAAAAGGGATAGCGCCTAGCTGTCTAGTCCCGTCTGATCATAAACGCGTTTGACGAACAATTCCGGTCGTTGTTTTTGCCATTCCTTCAGAGCGAGGATAGGTGTTTTGCTGCCGATGGCGCGTTGTGGAATGTGGTGG
>Ga0194137_10000811_pt1 | contig 19891 bp, 22 predicted proteins | sample TARM_MetaG_T3_14_FD_134025 | JGI IMG/M metagenome (GOLD analysis project Ga0194137, IMG submission 134025) | Freshwater microbial communities from Pennsylvania, USA, analyzing microbe dynamics in response to fracking - TARM_MetaG_T3_14 (version 2) | ecosystem: Environmental > Aquatic >... | reverse complement strand
TTTTTGTTTGGAATAATTATTCATTAGAAGTCTTTTTTAAATCTTTTAAGGCCGCTTTGAATAAAGTGTTAATGCTCTTGCTATTTAAAAACGGCATCAGGCGTTCGATATCGAGTAAGTCCTTATCGTCTTGATGTGACTCGATTAAAGCTTCTAATGTCTCTGTATCTAAAAACGGAAGCATTAAATAAGGATCAATATTGATTTTTTGATGAAGACTTGCTTGAAATAGCTTATTGAGTTGTTCTTTGTTTAAGAATGGATAGATACTAGGGATTAGTGTATGAACATCCTCGATATTATTGTTGAGAATGTTTTCAACAAGTTCATCTTTACTTTCAGTGTCTAAAAATGGAAGCATTGATACAATGTTTTTCATATTACATACCTTCTTTCATTAACTGTTTTTCGGGTTTTGTCATTTGTTGTAGTAATGGTTTTAGTGCTTTTGAGTTTTTTTGCTCATTATAATGCAAAATAATTTGTCTTCTTTCGCCATAAGAGAGTCTTGACCAGAGGGTTAGAAGATTAATAGGGTAATGGTGGGTAAGAATTTTTGACAATGCATAATACCGCTCTTCTTGTGTTAATTTGTGAAGGATATCCTCAAATATAAAAGAATCTGCCCCTTTAATAACTCTATCAATAATGTATAATCTTGAATGATTTTGAAATAAATCATCCGTATTACTAGGTAGGGGCTCATTTAAACAAAGTAATGATTCTATTGAGACATTAAATATATTTTTAAACATTAATAACGTTTCAATAGATGGGATACCTCTGCCCTGTTCCCAACGGGAAACGGCTTGGTGTGATACATAAAGTTTTTGGGCTAGTTGTTCTTGGCTTAAATGATGCGTTACCCGTAAAGCTTTGAAATTTTTGCTTATTGCTTTTATATCGAGCATGAAACAACCTCCTATCAACCTGCAGGACTGATACTTTAATTATAATGAATGAATGAAATTTTTAAAAGCAACGATTTGTTGCAAAAAAAATAGACGTTAAAAAACGTCTATACGAGGTATATAGTTGATTGAAAATCTTTATAGGTAGCGACAATATATCCACCCTTACGTGTAGTAACAAGTGCGTATTTAAAAAGGTGTTGCAAGGGTAGTTTATCCTTTAGCTGTTCAAAAACGGTATGTTTTATGCGTTTATCTTTGATGATGTCAAAATAAACTTTCGGGCGAACTTTTGAACGGCTTAAATAAATAATTTTAATTTGGTCAATGACTACTTCAGGGATGTTTTGTGTGATTAAGAAATCACTAAATCCTTTGAATATCGCATCAATTTGATAATGTAATGTTTCAATCTTTTGGGCTTTAAAATAATCGTACAGTGCTTTAAAAAAGTCAAAACTTGAAGGGAAGGTTTGTGTGATAATGTCAAAGGCGTACTGTCCAAAAAAGCCTTTATTATGAATGATATTTAACATCACTTCAACCTCTTTGATAATTTTAATATCGGCTTTAGATAAAATGTCATTTTTAATAATTTCATAAGGGGCATTTTTATGATAACTATAGCCATATAACTCTGCTTGATAACGAAGTTTAGTCCCGCGCAACATTTTTAAGAACCCGAGTTGTAGTTCTTTGCTGCCTAAATTATAGACCTCATCAAACGTTTGTTTGAACCGGTTAAGGTCTTCTTTTGGTAATCCGGCAATTAAATCAAGATGGAGATCAATAATTTTTTCTGATTCAATTAGGGTAATAATTTGAAATAGTTTCTCAGTATTTTGGATGCGATCGACTAAGAGGTTTGTTTCTTTATGGGTTGATTGGATACCGATTTCAAAACGGAATAAATTTTTAGGGGCTTTTTCATGTATGTAATGGACAATTTTAGAATCTAGGGTATCTCCAGTAATTTCAAACTGAAAGACTGTGCCTTCTAAGTGATGCTCAATTATATAATCAATAAGGTCAAACATTTGTTTATTAGCATTAAATGTACGGTCTAAAAATTTAAATGTTTTTGCGCCTTGATTTAATAAATATTGGATAGAATCTTTAACGGTATCAACGGGAAAAAAGCGTACTTTCTTTTCTAGGCTACTTAAACAATAACTGCATTTATAAGGACAACCGCGACTACTTTCTATATACGCTATTTTATTGGGATAATGTGGTTGGTCTGCTTCAAAATAATAAGGCATTTTCAAAGTAGATAAATCTTTAATTTCTTCAATCTTTCCACGGTACCCTTTAATCGCTATATTGTTTAACCCTTTAAGCGGTGAGCCATTTTTGTAGTGCTCAATCACATAATCAAATACTTGTTCACCCTCGCCCAGCACAATAACATCTGCAAAATCTAAAAAAGCGTCTGGGTCATAACTGACTTCTGGGCCACCTAAGACAATAGGAATCCCTTTTAAAGATTGACTGAGGGTTTGAATAATTTCTACATTCCATATGTAAGTGCTAAAACCTACGAATAGTGGTTGGTGTGATTGGATATAAGTAATCATATCATCAAGTGGATCTTTGATGGTAAAATCTTTGATATCTATAGTATATTGGCTATTGGCTTTTAATAAGCGAATGGCATTATTGGTATGGATATATTTTGCGTTTATGGCAATTAATAAAGGGTTCATATGCATCTTCCTATCTAATGTAATATTTTATCATATAAGGGGTGAATATGATAGAATAGATTGAGAGGTGATTGCATGAATCCGTATAAATTAGTCACAGAATATGAGCCTAAAGGGGATCAAATTGAAGCGATTAAAACAATTGCTGAAAATGTGAAGCAAGGTGTAAGAGAACAGGTCTTATTAGGCGCAACAGGAACTGGTAAAACATTTACAATGAGTAATGTTATTAAAGACTTAAATAAGCCGGTATTAATATTAGCGCATAATAAAACACTGGCTGGACAACTATATAGTGAGTTTAAAGAATTTTTTCCAGATAACCGCGTTGAGTATTTTATTTCATACTATGATTATTATCAACCAGAAGCTTATGTACCAAGTCGAGATTTGTTCATCGAAAAAGATGCACAAACCAATGATGAAATAGATGAACTCAGACATAGCGCTACAGCATCCTTACTAGAGAGAAAGGATGTTATCGTTGTCGCAAGTGTTTCTTGTATTTATGGAATTGGGGACCCAGATGATTATCGCGATGCAACACTTACTTTAAGACAAGGCGATATCATTGAACGCGACGATTTATTAAATAAGCTTGTTAACATGTTATTTCAACGCAACGACATTGATTTTGATCGAGGGACGTTTAGGGTTAAAGGCGATGTTGTAGAAATTTTACCAACGTATAAAAAAACCATTGCTTACCGTATCGAGTTCTTTGATGATGAAATTGAACGCATTAGAAGTTTTGACGTAGTAACAGGTGAGATTTTAGAAGATTATCAAGTATTAACATTATTTCCTGCAACACAGTTTGTGACCAACAAAGCTAAAATTGAAGAGGGAATTAAACGAATTGAACAAGAACTTGAAGAACAAGTAAAAACCTTTGAAGCTGAGGGGAAGGTCTTAGAAGCTGAACGTATCAAACAACGTACCAATTACGATGTTGAAATGTTAAAAGAAATGGGTTCGTGTAAAGGTGTAGAAAACTATTCTAGGCATTTATCATTAAGAGATGCAGGTGAAACCCCGTCAACACTCATGGATTTCTTTGGCGATGACTATTTGTTGATTGTTGATGAGTCTCATGTAACACTACCACAAGTTAGAGGGATGTTTAATGGTGATAGAGCCCGTAAACAAACGCTTGTTGATTATGGGTTTCGATTACCTAGTGCACTTGATAATAGGCCATTAAACTTTGATGAATTTAAGGAAAAAATACATCAAGTGGTGTATGTAAGTGCAACACCTGGTGATTATGAATTAGATCAAACACCCCATGTCATTGAACAAATCATTAGACCAACAGGGCTACTGGACCCAGTAGTAGAAGTTCGACCAAAAGAAGGTCAAATTGATGACATTGTGAATGAAATCACGAAACAAAAAGAGAAAAACCAACGTACATTAATCACAACACTAACCATTAAAATGAGTGAAGATTTAACGTCTTATCTAAAAGAACTTGGAATAAAAGTTGCCTACTTACACTCAGAAATTAAATCCCTTGAACGAATTGAAATCATTCGTGAATTACGCCTTGGTGTGTATGATGTTTTAGTCGGAATTAACCTTTTAAGAGAAGGGCTTGATTTACCTGAAGTATCATTTATAGCGATTTTAGATGCGGATAAAGAAGGTTTCTTAAGAAGTAGCCGTAGTTTAATTCAAACAATAGGGAGAGCTGCTAGAAATAGTGAAGGAAAAGTTGCGCTTTATGCAGACCACATTACCAATTCTATGGCGATTGCGATTGATGAAACAAATCGACGTCGCGAAAAACAACAAGCACATAATGAAAAATATAATATTACACCAACAACGATTAAGAAAAGTGTACGTGAATCAATTCGAATTAAATTAGAAGCTGAAGCAGAGGATAATAAGAAGCTTACAGACATGAATAAAGAGGAACGTCTTGCGTTTATTGATGATTTAGAACGTGATATGCGCAAAGCTGCTCGCGATTTAGATTTTGAAAAAGCTGCAGAATTACGTGATATCATCTTAGAAATAAAGTCATCGAACTGATGACTTTTTTTCTTTATGACACCTTTGTCATTTTTTTTATTGACTAAAGATGACAAAGGTGTCATAATCTAATTAAGAGGTGGTTATATGGCGAGTAAAACGTTTTATGCATTAAGTGATGAGAAAAGAAACCGGATTATTTATGGCTTAGTCGATGTCTTTAGTGAAAAGCATTATGACAGCGTGACTGTGAGCGATATTGTCAAATATTGCACGATTCCAAGAGGGAGTTTTTATCAATATTTCAGTAATAAATTTGATGCGTTTATGGAAGTAATGAACTATATAAAAGATTTAAAAATGGCGTATTTAAAGGACTATAATGTGGCTTTAGGAAAAGCTCCTTTGTTAGATATTTATATTGATTTAGTTAAAGGAGGGCTTGCGTTTGCAAAAAGCTATCCAAAAGTCAATAAAATAGGTGCTCACTTGTATGGGTCACAAAGTGTGGCGGTAAAAGAAGTTTTAGAACACCTTGAAAAGATGGGGATATCAATGTTGTCAGAACTACTCATAGCCGATCAAGAGAAAGGCTATTTATCAAAAGCCATCAACCCTCACGTTATTGCAAAAATGCTTTACAACATTAACGCAAAAGATCTGGTGTATGAAGTGATAAAAGGTACGCCTGATCATGAAGTGATCGAAGAAATAGAATCACTCATTCACATTATAAAATATGGTGTCTTAAAGGAGGAAAACAATGAAAACAGTTTTTAAGGTCAATGATTTACATTACACTTATCCAAAAGGAAAAGTTGAAGCAGTAAAAGGATTAAGTTTTGAAGTTTTTGAAGGTGAAATTTTTGGGTTGTTAGGACCGAGTGGCGCTGGGAAGTCAACAACACAAAAAATTATGACCAAGCTATTGAAAGATTATCAAGGGACAGTTGAGTATTTAGGAAAAGATTTAAAGGATTACGGAAACGATTATTTTGAGGATATTGGAGTAGGCTTTGAATTACCCGTTCACTTTTCTAAACTTACTGGTGAAGAGAATATGAAATTTTTCCAGAGACTTTATAAATCTCATGCAAATATTGAGGATTTAATGAAAGAAGTTGGGCTGCATGAAGATAAAGATCGATTGGTTGGGGAATATTCAAAAGGGATGAAAATGCGTCTTAACTTTGTAAGAGCGATGCTTAATAATCCTAAATTTTTATTCTTAGATGAAGTTACAAATGGGTTAGACCCTAAAAATGCACGCATTATTAAAGATTCGATAAAGCGGTTTAAAGCACAAGGAGGGGCCGTTTTATTAACAACACATTTAATGAATGATGTTGAAGAATTATGTGACCGCGTAGCGTTTATTAGTAGTGGAAAGATTAAAGAAATCGATACACCAAGACATTTGAAAATAAAACACGGTAAACGCGAAGTTCTGGTTGAGTATCGTTTAAACAGTCATACCAAAGAAGAAACCTTTAATCTAGATAATATAGGCAGTAATGAATCATTTTTATCTTTAATTAAAGAACGTGAGATTGAAACCATTCATACAGGGGAAACAAATCTAGATGATATTTTCATTAAAGTGACTGGAGAAAGTGCTCATGGAGAATCTTAAACTTTTAATTCAGGGCGAGTTTTCTAGAATGGTTAAATATAAAATCTTACAAATATCATTTGTTGTTACATTAATTTGGGTAGCGGTATTATTTGTTATTGGTGATGCTCAAGCGAAAGAGTTTATTCCGTTATTTATCTTTATGGATGCTAGTTTAATGAGTGTGATGATGATTGGGGCTAATCTTTTTTACGAAAAACAAGAAAATACATTGAAAACCTTATTAATTACACCATCAGGACTTGGGGGAATTATCTTTAGTAAGATTATTGGGTCGATTATTTTGGCTTTACAATCTGCATTGGTGATCTCACTTGCAAGTTATTTCTTGTTTGATGTTAGTTTTAACTTTGCCTTACTATATAGTTTTATTGTTATAATAGCTTTTTTACATAGTATTATTGGATTTGTTTTTAGTATTATGGCAAAAGACTTTAATGGACTTTTAGTATTAGTGGTTGTCTACATGTTAATTTTTGCATTTCCTTCAATATTTTATGCTTTAGGTGTACTCAGTGAAAACTGGGCCTATGGCTTATTGTTTTCACCAACCCATGCGTCTTTAATTATGATTGAGTATGGCGTTGATTTTACCCATGAGTTATGGACGTTAGTATTTGGAAGTGTTTATTTAGTGGTATTAGGCGCTATTCTTTTAAAATTTGTGGTCTTTCCACTATATATGAAAGATGCGGTGAGAGATTGATGAAAAAATATGTAGAAATGTTACGGTATGAATTTAAGAATATTTTAAGAGATAAGATGACCGCGACACTATTGGTTTATCCTTTACTAATTATTTTATTAGGGTCATATATTTTACCCCTTATTTTAGAAGAATTTGGTGAGGGCGGTAGCGGCCAGTATACAGCAAGTATTGTCATCGTGATCGTGTTTGGGTCTTTAGCACCTTTTGTGACCGGTGGATTACTAGCATTTAGTTTGTTAGATCATAAAGATGAAAATACATTGATAACCATTAGGGTAACACCCCTTTCATTGAAAGGGTATTTAACCTTTAAAGCAACCTATGCATATATTTTAGCGGTTAATGCTTCGTTTTGGACAATCTTTGGCACTAAATACTTAAGCGGTGATCGCTATACGGTGATGGGGGTAAATGTTTTTGAGGGCTTTACCTTTAGTAATATTATCCTCTATGCATTAGTCGCAGGATTGTTCGCCCCAGTTTTTGGTCTAATTGTGAGCGGAATAGCGAAAAATAAAATTGAAGGATTCGCATATTTAAAGTCTACTGGTATTTTTGCCATGTTACCAGCACTGGTGGTGCTTAATACAATGCAAGGTGCAAAGCAATACTTTCTAGGAATATTTCCGACGTTTTGGCCAATTAAAGGATTATTAATGGATGCGAACTTATTAACCCATGATGCGAATTTGACATTTACTCTGTATTTAATCATCGGAGTTCTTTATATGATAGGTTTAATACTCCTAGCTTATAAAGCCTTTGAACGGAAAGTTCAAACATAATAATATAATAAAAATTTATAAGACGCTTAATTAAATTAAGTGTCTTTTTTATTTTATTAATAAAAATATAAATAAAATTTATAAAAAGCGTTGACATTTATAAATTATATGTTTAAAATAAAGGTGAAGTTAAAGAAAATCAATATTTACATTAATTAAATCAATCATTAAGTGATTAAAATTAAAGGAGTGATCACAATGTTTAATACCCATGAACTCTATATGATTTATCAACAAGATGAAACACGCAAACAAAAACAGACCAAAAAAAATCGTAACCAATAACATACGATAAAGAAAGGAAGTGATCGTGATGTTTGCAATAACCTATCCAATAACTTACGAAGCATGTAAAAAAGAGATGGCTTTAAAAGAAAAAGCTATAATAAAACATTTACCAAAACATCCAAGAATTTGTATTAATCGCTAATTCATCACGATTACCCATTAATTTAAGAAATAAAAAAAATAGAAAGAAGGAATGTATGATGTCAACGATGACAGAAATGTTAGAAAAATTAAGAAATAACGAAGTTAGTGTTGAGGATGTAAAAGTGTACTTAAAAGGGAAAGATGAAGCGGTAAAAGTACAAGAGAATGAACAAGATTATGGGGTTGAAAAAGTAACAGAACCCAAACATTCAAAGGGAAAACTCTTTAAAGTGATTGTCTCAAGTCATGATGGGGATAAAGTCAATGTGAAAATCCCACTTGAGTTGGCGAAAATGGCATTAAGATTTAAACCTGATGCATTAAACAAGTATACAAACGAAAAAGATATTGATTTAGAAGCTTTAATGGAGATGATTGATTCCAATTTATCAGGAGAACTTGTGAACGTTGAAAGTGCAGATGGAGATATTGTAAGAATTGTAATAGAATAACCTTTAAATAAAACGGGAAAGCGAACAAGCGCTTTCCCGTTTTTTCGTATTTTATGGTATAATAGTAACATAAGTATTTTTTTGGAGGCATTATGAAATCGATACGTGAATTATACAAGATAGGAAGAGGACCATCAAGCTCTCATACTATGGGACCGGAGAAGGCCTGTAAGATAGTCAAAGAGCGCTATAAAGCTGATAACTATCGTGTGATATTATATGGTTCATTGAGTTTGACGGGGAAAGGCCATCTTACTGATCAAATCATTAAAGAAACATTAGGAAACGTCGATGTTATCTTTAGTAGTGATTTTATTGATGTGCACCCTAATACAATGGATCTTATAGCCTATAAAGATAAAGAAGAAATCGGACGTGAGCGTGTCTATAGCATAGGCGGTGGAACGATTCGTTTTGAAGGACAAACGTATGAAGAAAGTGTTGATGTTTATCCGCATTCAAGTTTTGATGAGATTAAAGCTTATTGTGAGTCAGAAAACATTAGACTTTATGAGTATGTTGAACGATTTGAGGGCGCAGATATATACGCCTTTTTAGAGACTGTTTGGGAAGCGATGGAAAATAGTATTGAAAACGGGCTTTCACAAGTCGGTGAACTCCCGGGAGAGTTACAAGTTAAAAGAAAAGCCCGTCATCTGTATGTGAACCAAAAAGATGATGAACCCAATGAAATTCATGAATCTAGAATGGTTAGTGCTTACGCATTTGCGGTAAATGAAACCAATGCAAGTGGTGGGACGGTTGTAACGGCACCAACATGTGGTGCAAGCGGAACAATGCCTGCTGTCCTTAAGTATATGAAAGGGCGTCATAGATTTAAAAAGAAAGCCATATTAAGAGCAATCGCTACTGCAGGTGTTATTGGAAATGTGATTAAACATAACGCAACCATAAGTGGCGCAGAAGCTGGCTGTCAAGCAGAAGTAGGTAGTGCATGCAGTATGGCAGCTGCAGCACATGCTGATTTGTTTAAGCTTAGTCTTGATCAAATTGAATACGCAGCTGAAATAGCTCTTGAGCATCATTTAGGGTTGACGTGCGACCCAGTATTAGGTTATGTACAAATTCCATGCATAGAACGTAATGCTGTTGCGGCACTGCGTGCTATTGATGCATGTGGGCTCGCTTATTTTTTAAGCGATTCTAGAAAAGTTAGTTTTGATGTGGTTGTTGAAACAATGTTTGAAACGGGTAAAGATATGCCGGCAAACTACCGCGAAACGAGTTGCGGTGGCTTGGCATTAAAATACCGATTGAATAAATAGAGTGTTGGAAGGTGAAATTGTGGTAGAAAAAAATGAATATTATGAAGTAGTGTTTACAGATCTTACGCATGATGCAATGGGTGTTTGTAAGATAGAAGGATTCCCTATCTTTGTAAAAGATGCTTTAAAAGGTGAAAAAGCCTTGATTAAAGTAATTAAAACGAATAAGAACTTTGGATTCGGTAGATTAATTGAATTGAAAGAGGAAAGCCCTTTTAGAAAATTACCGATTTGTGAACATTATGCTGAATGTGGTGGGTGTAACATGATGCATATGAATTATCAAATGCAACTTGATTTCAAAAAATATCGTGTTAGTCAAACCCTAAAAAAACTTGGTCGTATCGAGACTAAAGTGAACAATACTGTAGGCATGAATAATCCTTATTACTATCGTAATAAAGCCATTATTCCTTTTGGTATGAAAAAAGGTAAAATTGTCGCAGGTCTTTATAAACCACGTTCACATGATATTGTGGATATCAAAAGATGTCATATTTTTCCAAAAGTATTTTCAGAAATTACAAGATTCTTAAAGAATTTATTTAATGAATTACAAGTGCCGATTTATGATGAGAATTTTGATACTGGAAATGTTCGTGCGATTATGCTTAGACATTCACGTAAATATGATCAAATCAGCTTAACAATTGTTACTAAAGAATCAAAACTTCATAATAAAGATGTCATCATTAACAAACTCATTGAACGTTATCCCAATATCATAACAATCATCCATAATATCAATCAAGATAAAACGAATGTAGTTTTAGGCGATAAAAGTAAGACCCTATTTGGAAAAGATGATCTTAAAGATGTTTTATTAGATATTGAGTATGAAATATCACATAAAAGTTTTTACCAAGTTAACCCAGAACAAACAGAAACACTGTATCTAAAAGCCATGGAGTATGCTAAATTAAAAGAAGATTATACTGTGGTAGATTCCTATTGTGGGATTGGGACTATTGGTCTAACAGCAAGCAAACATGTAAAAGAAGTGATTGGGTTTGATGTGGTAAAAGATTCAATTAAAAACGCACAACAAAATGCAAAAAATAATAATATTACTAATGCAAAATTCATGGTTGGAAAAGCTGAAGAAGTTTTACCAAGCATGAAAGACAAACATGTTGATGTATTGTTTATAGACCCACCTAGAAAAGGCGTTGAAAAACCATTTTTAGAAGCGATTATTAAAATGGGAATCAAGCGTGTTGTGTATATTTCATGTAATGTGAGCACACTCGCAAGAGATCTAAATTTTCTCCAGGCAAATAACTATAGTATTAAAGAAACCACACCGTTTGACATGTTTCCACAAACATCACATATTGAAAGTGTGACATTAATAGAATTAAATAAATAATAAACTAAGTAACCTTGAAACCCTATATATTATATGGTTTTAAGGTTTTTTACTTGTTCATCAATTAAAAACTGCATTTTGAAAATTGAGGGGATATGGTAAAATAAAGCTAGTCAAAGATTGAGGTGGTCCCATGAAAAAAGTAAATGGTCTTATGATAACATCTGTTGTATTTACGTCGTTGATAGCTTTCATTTATTTGCTTGATTTTTTTATTGGGTTTTTGGTAAATCCTTACTTTTTTGTAGCAGATATGATGATTATCTCACTTTTATTGATGATTTTAGGAATAGGATTCTTTTATAAAAATGAAATGCTCAATGGTTCGAGTATTACCTTGATTATTGTCATCGGGGTTGAATTATTACTTACGCGTTACTATACCATGGATGATACCTTGATTATTTTATTTAGTTGGATTGAAATTTTACTACTAATTTCTGTCGTTTTTGCAATCTTGTTTCAAGTTAAAAAGAATATCAATGTCTTGAAACGTCAAGATGCCTTTGAAGCGTTAACTAAGACCGTTTACTTAACTTATGATATTCGTACAAATATGATTACATTGGACTTTTCAGATGATTTTATGAAAGAATATCATTTGAATAAAAAAGAGTTAGTATTAGATATTGAAACATTTACCTCATTTTTGCATGAAGATGATCAGGAGAAAGTATCAACCGTTTTAAATTATTTTGATCAAATGGATACTGATTTTGAGACAATCGCAAAATATAAATTTCCTGGACTGGATGATTATGTATCGTTTAGTATTCGCTTATCTAAACCCAATCGTTATCAAATCAAAGGGATACAAGTTGATATTACAGATGTAAAGAATTTAGAAAGTTTATTACAAAATAAAAACATTGAAATTAAAGCAAATCGAACAAGAATATCAAACGATTATGACGCATACTAGCGAGATGATTTTACGAATTAATAAAGATGGGATAATATTATTTGCAACGGACGCTTTTAAAGCCCTTTTTGATAAAAAGACAGTGATAGGGGCTAACATTATAGACCTCAATACAGTTCTGACAGGGAAACGCTCAACTAAGTGGTTAGAAAAGATCAAAACTCAACATCGTTTAACCGGAATTAGTGAGTTTTTAGTCAGTGGAGAGAGAAAATATTTCTATTGGCAAAATGATGCGGTGTTAGATAATAAAAACGAACTTGATTACATCATTTCTATTGGACGTGATGTAACCGACATTCAAAAACTTAATCAACGCTTAGAGTTTTCTACAACCCACGATGAACAAACAGGACTATACAATAAACAAGGATTATATAAGTTGTATGAAGAGTATCTAAAAGATAAATCTTTAACTTTCTTCTTTTTAGAAATTCGTGATTTTGTGATGCTTAATGAGTTTTATGGAAATGAAACAGGGGTTGAAATATTAAAAATTCTTGGCGATCGTCTAAAAAGTTTTACCAAACAGTTTGGTTCGGTTATTCATTTGAATGGTGAAAAATTTTTAGTAGTTGTGGATAAAGAGGCAATGAATCCTAATGAGTTAATAAAACGATTAAATGATAAGCTTTCGAAAACATTTTATACTAATAATGCTAAAATTAGTGTTGTAATAGATACAGGATATGTACATTATCCAGAAGAATCTAAACAGCTTAATCAGATCATTACATATGCAGCTTTAGCAAAAGAACACGCAAGAAAACAAAATGATGGGAGAATTTATGCGTTTAATCAAACAATGAGTGCATAAGCTAATGAACAGTTTGAGTTGTCTAACAAAATTAAATCTGCGATTGATCATGAATCGATTGAAATTGCTTTTCAAGGTATTTTCGAGGCAACAACCGGCAAAATAAAGCATGTTGAAGCATTGATGCGGTTTGAATATCATGGGGAGGTTGTAAATCCTGAAAAAATATTGCAACTCGCTAAGGATAAAGGGTTATCCTTAAGGCTTGATCGTTATCTTATATCTCAAGCACTTAAACAGTTTAAGCGCTTAAAAAATGATTCTAAATATCAAGATGCAATCTTGAATATTAATTTAGCGCCTCAGTCTTTAATTGATGATGGGTTTTCAGAGTTTATGATTGCTCAAATCAAGCGCTATGATTACTCAGTGAATGAGGTGTGTTTGGAAATTACGGAGAATTCATTCGTAGATTATAATGAGCGTATTTTTAACCAAATGAGTGTATTAAAAAGTAGTGGGTTTATGATTGCGCTTGATGATTTTGGGAAAGAGTATTCTAGTCTTAGTGTGCTCAGTGAATTTAATTTTGATATTGTCAAAATTGATAAAACTTTTGTTCAATTATTAGATAATGAAGTGAATACAGCGATTATTACGATGATCGAAAAAATAGCTAAATTAAGAGATTCTACTATCATCGCTGAAGGGGTAGAAACGAAAGCACAAAGTGATGCGCTTTTAAAACTTTCATGTACTTATCAACAAGGGTATTACTTTATGCGGCCAGAAATCATGAAAAGTTAAAACACGAAGTATTTTGTTTTTTATTGTTTATTAAGGATGGGTGTGCTAGATTATAAGTATAAAAAGAAAAGGGTGGGTAAAATGAAAATTAGTGAAGTCAAAGCTGATCAAAAAAGACCTTATGAGTATGTTGCGTTTGTATTGTTTTTAATTTTATTTGTACAACAAATTGCTTTAATCTTTATTCGATTTATTCAGTATTTAGATCGTCCAGCTGCTACACGGTTTTACTCTACAGCAAGTCTAACGACGCCAGGATTCTTTTCAAGGATTATAGGACTTGGAAGCGATAGTTTGCTTTATGTGTTACTTGCGTTTTTAGCACTTGCATTTTATTATGCTTTAATCTATATTTTAGTTTATCGCTATTGTGATAGGCATGATTACGCTAAGTGGACTTGGACATTACTTGTTGTCTTTGGTTCAAGTATATTCTTTATGGCGCCATATTATTTTTATGCAGCATTTGTCTTTAGACCTTATTTGATGCGTATGATTAAAGGATTGGTTGATGAATATCAGGCAATCGATGTTGATAAGGATAAGGTAAAAGAATAAAAATACTTTAAGGGGGAAGCATTATGGAAAAACAGATTACAAAAGAAAGTTTAAGAAAGTTTAACATTATTATGGGTGGATTTCATCTTGTTCAAGGATTGTTAATGATTATCTTGGCGACAAGTGTGATTCAAACGATTGGTGAGTTTACACCCACAATTACACAGTTTTATTTAGCATTTAATGAAGAAACACGATCATTAGAAATTACGCAAGCTGAATTATTTGAGTTACCATTTGGTATATTTGTAGGATTGTTTTTATTAGCTAGTGCAGCGGCTCATGCTATTATTGCATTACCTAAAAAAACTAATGCTATATATAATCAAGACTTAGATAAAGGAATGAATCGTTTTAGATGGTTTGAATATGCGATTAGTTCGTCAATTATGATTGTATTAATTGCGACGTTATTTGGTATTTATGATATTGCATCGTTAATTTTAATATTTATTGTTAATGCGACAATGAACTTATTTGGATTGGTTATGGAACAACTCAATGCACGTAGAAAAGATGATGAGAATATTATTTGGGGACCCTTTATATGGGGAAGTATTGCAGGGATTGCCCCTTGGATAGCGATTTTCCTTTATATGTTTGGAACGGGTAACTTTGACATGGTACCATGGTTTGTATGGGCGATTGTCGGGACTTACTTTGTGGCGTTTAATACATTCCCTGTCAATATGGTATTACAATACAAGAAAATCGGTAAGTGGAAAGACTACATTTATGGCGAACGTGTTTATATTGTGTTAAGCTTAGTAGCTAAGTCAATTCTTGCGTGGCTTGTATTATTTGGTGCAATGCAGCCTTAATTGCTTTTTAATCATTATTTGAGTATAATATGATTAATCTAAGGCGATGGCGTTCGTAGGTTAATAAATAGACTTTACGCCTACTCACACTGAAGCTGTGAGTAGGTTTTTTATTGGGAGTTGAAACGATGTTATTAAGCATTGCATATATTATCTTATTTGGATTATTAGGGAGTGCTATATTTAAGGCTATAAAGCTGCCGGGTCTTATTGGGATGCTTTTTGCGGGAATCGTCATTGGGCCTTTTGTTTTTGGGTTGTTAGATGAGAGTATTTTGGCGATATCATTAGAATTAAGAATGATTGCGTTGATTGTAATTTTACTCCGTGCGGGACTGGGAATTAATAAAGAAGCAATCGTGAAAGTTGGAAAGAAATCTGTTTTCTTAGCGTTTATACCAGCATTATTGGAAGGGTTTTTTATTTTGTTTTTAGCGATGAGTCTTCTAGAATTTAGTTTTTATGAAGCGGGCACATTAGGCTTTATCATCGCGGCTGTTAGTCCTGCGGTTGTCGTACCTGCGATGTTAAAATTAATGAATGATAAACAGGGAAGAGATAAAAATATTCCTGTTATGATTTTGGGCGGGGCAAGCTTAGATGATGTTATTGTGATTACGATTTTTTCTGTCTTTACGAGTCTTTATCTAGGGACGAATATTTCAGTGGGTGCGCAGCTTTTAAATATTCCTTTAGCGATTTCTTTAGGGGTTATCTTAGGAGGGTTAACTGGGTATGCGCTTATAAAATTATTCACACAATTTCATATGCGAGATTCTAAGAAAGTATTAATCATGCTTGGGGCATCTTTAGTCCTTGTAAGTTTAGAATATGCATTAGAAGAAATTATCATGATTGCTGGACTACTTGGTGTTATGATGATTGGACTTATGGTTACTGAGTTAAACCCTAAGCTTGGGAAGCGATTGTCTATGAAGTTTAATAAGATTTGGGTGTTCACTGAATTATTGTTATTTGTATTAGTGGGTGCTGCTGTAAATATAGATGTGGCTTTAGATGCTGGTTTATTAGGCCTTTTAATCATCTTACTTGGACTTTGTGCCAGAAGTATAGGGGTAATCATTGCGTTAGCTAAAAGTGATTTAAACTATAAAGAGAAGTTATTTACAGTTTTTGCTTATACACCTAAAGCGACTGTTCAGGCTGCGATTGGATCGATTCCATTATCACTGGGTTATGCCCAAGGGGAAGTCATTTTAGCGCTTGCGGTACTCAGTATTATTATCACTGCACCAATTGGTGCAATACTGATTGATAAAACAGCGCCTTTACTTTTAACACAAGATGTATAAATGGATTGTCATGAATTTTGTGCTGTGATACACTAAAAGAGAGAAAGCGAAGTGGGATTATGCGGTTTTTAGTTAAATTATTTATGCGGGTTTTTATTTTATTACTTTTATTAACAGGACTATTTTTAGCGGTTTTAACGATGGCTGAATACCGTCCAGATAGTATTGAAGAAGTTGAGATAGAAAATAATCAATCTTCAAAAGTTGTACTCGAAGAACCGTTTTCACTTATGAGCTTTAATATTGGGTATGCAGGACTTGGTAAAGATGAAGATTTTGTAATGGATGGAGGCGAGATGGGCCGTCCAGAATCTAAAGATGTCGTCAATGGTTATCTTAATAACATTATGGACTATATAGAAGAAAATCCTATGGCATTTTACTTAATGCAAGAGATGGATAAGAATTCTAGAAGAAGTTACTATATTAATCAAGTGGAAGCATTAAAAAATCAACTTGGATCGCAATATTCTTCAATGTTCGCATATAACTTTAATGCTTTATTTGTACCGTTTCCCGTTACTTTTAATGATTATATTGGGTATGTTGAAAGTGGGATGCAGACCTTATCAGCCTATGAGGTAAATGAGGCATCACGTTATCAATTCCCAGGTGCTTTCAGTTGGCCATTACGCGTTGCAAATTTAAAACGTGGCATGATAGTTTCAAGAGTTCCTGTTGAAGCTACATCCAAAGAACTGGTTGTTATTAATGTTCATTTATCTGCTTATGATGATGGGTCGATGCGTAAACAAGAAATGGATATGCTAAAAACCAAAATGATTGAAGAATATGAAGCAGGGAATTATGTCATTGTAGGGGGCGATTTCAATCAAACGTTTCCAGAAGCCATTGATCTTTACCCAGTCAAACAAGATTATTATGTAGCCCATCCTATTGAAGAAACATTTTTACCGGATGGATTTAGTTTTCAAGTTGATTTATCGGCACCAACTGCTAGGCTTTTAAATCAACCTTATGAACCAGCAAGTGATAATACACAGTATTATATTATTGATGGGTTTATTGTTTCAGATAATGTTCATGTTGATACAGTCTATACTGATGATTTAGCGTTTGAAAATAGTGACCATAATCCTGTTATTATAGAGGTTTGGTTGAAGGAGGATGAGTAATGGGGTTGTTGAATAAAAAAAAGTATAAAGATCCGATTACATTCATTTATAAATTTAATGAAGAAACTAACGCATATGTGATTGAGGTATCATTGGACGATTATGATGAACTATTTAATGGGTGGGATGCATCCCCACTAAGAATGCGGGATTTAGAACCAGAACTCATGGATTATATCGAAGATGCGGGATTTGAAATTCCTTTTAAACATAAGTTAGAATTTGTCTTTTATATGCCGAAAGATAAAGAAAATGATGACAAAGAGATAAAAAGTGTCCAAACGATAAGAAATAACTTTAAAACACAAATTAGTTTTATTGATAAAGCATTAAAAAGAAATAACCGTAAAATTGGCACTTATATTATAATGAGTATTATCTTCTTGCTCGCCGCCTATTTAATTCCTGAAACCACCGATCTTGGGTTAATGTTAAGTGTATTAATGGAAGGGTTATTCATTGGGGGTTGGGTGTTATTATGGGAAGCATTTGCATTATTTTTCTTTGCAAGTCATGATTTAAGACAACGAAGAATTCGGTTTGTAAAATTTTTAGAGTCAACTATAAAATTTAATTATATAAAGTAGAAAGAATAAGAGGTGTGAACAATGCATACAAATTTAGAAATTAATCAAGAAGTATTAATCACCATTAAGAAGATTGGAATCAATGGTGAAGGGATCGGATATTATAAACGTCAAGCGGTGTTTGTAGATGGCGTCATCCCACCAGAAGAAGTGGTTGTAAAAATCAACAAGCTTAAAAAAGGTTATGCAGAAGCTGAGGTTGTCCGTATTAAGAAAAAAGCATTCTACCGACGTAAACCATTCTGTAAACATTATGGTGTGTGTGGAGGATGTCAACTTCAGCATGTTGAATATGAAGAACAACAACGGTTAAAAGAAGATTTACTTAAACAAGCGTTTGAACGTTATACAACATTAGATCTAGAAAAAATAGAATTTCATCCGTTTAATCCGCTTGTTAATTCAAGCTATTACCGTCACAAATCACAAATGCCAGTAAGAAATACAAACGATGGCCTTGTAACAGGACTTTATAAAAAAGGCACCAATGAGCTTGTGGATGTATTAAGCTGTCCTGTCCAAAACCAAGATATTAACCGTGTGAATCAAGCTGTCCTAGAAATTTGTGATACACATGAGATTTTTGCCTTTGATCCAACAGATATGAGAGGATTATTACGTTATATAGTAACAAGAAAAAGTAGTGCCACCGGTGAAATTCAAGTGACACTTGTTGTGACGATTTTTAATAAAGCTTTATTGACCGCTGCAAAAGATATTATAAATGTACCTGGTGTAGTCAGTGTAGCAATTAGTAAGAATCACGATGCGAAAAACCATGAAATATTTGGGGAAACCTATGAAATTTTAGAAGGTAAAGCAACGATTGAAGAACGCATGGGTGATATTGTGTATGCATTAAATCCTAAAGCCTTTTATCAACTCAATCCTGAAGAAGCTGAGAAAATGTATCAATATGTTGAAACATTACTAGATAAAAGCTCTGAGTCATTGCTTGATTTATACACTGGAAGTGGCGCGATGGCACTTTATTTAAGTAAGCATTTCAAACAAGTGATTGGGATTGATTTAAGTCAAGAAAGTATTGAAAGTGCTAAACATAATGCAAGACTAAATAAAATTGAGAATACTGAGTTCAAACAAGGGGATGCGTATGAAGTCTTACAAGACCTTTATAACCGTAAACTCTCATTTGATACTGTCGTTTTTGATCCTCCACGTACAGGACTTGATGATAAACTTATTGATTTACTAATGCGTAAACCGATTAAACAAATGATTTATGTATCATGTAATCCTTCAACTTTAGCTAAGAATATCAAGACGCTAAGTAGAAAATATCATGTGAAATCTGTGATGCCATTTGATATGTTCCCACAAACATCACACGTGGAAACCGTCTGTCTGCTGACAAGAAAATAGCTGTATAAGCCCTTGAAAATGGCTTTTTTACAATGTTTCAGGGGCTTTTTATTTCTTGTTATGCAGCAAAGTTGATGTACAGTTGGTGTGTTTTAAATCGATTAATGATAACTAAAGGAGATTGTTGACCCCCGGAATAAGCTGTTTTGCTTTTATGGTTTAACAGTTTAGCAAAATTTGCACGAAATACCGTCACCGTTCTAAAAGTTGCAAGAGAACTAAAGGAACTGGGTGTCGGTATTTTTTTTGAAGAACAAAATATCAATACGTTATCAGGGGACGGTGAGATGATGCTTACTGTCCTCGCTTCTTTTGCCCAGGAAGAGTCCAGAAGCATGAGTGAA
>Ga0194137_10000810_pt1 | contig 19901 bp, 12 predicted proteins | sample TARM_MetaG_T3_14_FD_134025 | JGI IMG/M metagenome (GOLD analysis project Ga0194137, IMG submission 134025) | Freshwater microbial communities from Pennsylvania, USA, analyzing microbe dynamics in response to fracking - TARM_MetaG_T3_14 (version 2) | ecosystem: Environmental > Aquatic >... | reverse complement strand
CTTCTGAAACATCAGGAAATAAGGCGTTAAAATCATGAATGAATTTAACGCCACTGAAAAATAACTCACTTTTTATTTCACTATTCTCTTTTGTTATGATGTTTTCCAATTGGGTCCGATTGGAAAAGAGAAGGTCCTCAATGTACTCAATTCTTAAATCGTAATTCCGCATAAGCTCTCCACCAGCCCTTCAAAATAACCTTTCATCAGTTTCTCTTCTGTAGGGACCAGTGTTCTTCTATCCAGGAGTCGATTACCATTCTCACATGCAGTTTCGGGTATCATTGTGCACGCATGACACGCTGCTCCGTTAAGTTCGCCATTTCCGGGATAGGATATCATACAGCTTGGATCTCCTGAACATACTAATGCAGTTTTCAAAGATTCCACAACTATAGACTTGAAATTTTCTATTTTACCCATCTCTTCCAGACCACCAAGAGTACCTTCTGTATCTCCTCCACCGGTATAAATCAGCAAACCATACATTCCATCACCATAGTAAATTCTTTCTTTCAGTTCAGTTGTTGAATAACCACAGTTCAGTGCCAATTCCCGTATAAGTGCATGGGACAGTGTATGCAGTAAAACATAGGTAAGCCCTTTATGGCTTCGATGTTCCCATCCTTTGTTTTCAATAAAGTTTTTGTATTCATTGGCATAAATTTCTGAAACCTTCTCTGAATCAAAACCCGAAAGCCACTTTTCAATTTTCTGTTCATTTAATTTAATAAAAATGCCTTCACCGCTTGTTCTAATTGCTGGCAGCCATCCGGTTGCCTCACCGTCCAGGTTAACAATATTATTGAAATCATCATTTTCCGGATCAGGGTATGATCCTCTTGCGAACCCCTTTAATGCCGTAATCTCACGAACTTTTTCGATTCGTATAATCCTTTCAAAATGATCCTGCAGATACCCCGGTACATCTTCCTCTGAGGCTAAAAAACTCGACCGGTTACTGGTTGCCAGTGTCTCATGATTTAAGATGGACTGATATTCGGTCATTTTAATTTCCTTATATTCCTTAGCTCCCTCGCTTACCTTCCTGAATATCTCCAGAAATCTCTCAAATGCTATCTCCTGTTCAGGTAACTGCTCGCTTACCTCTTTAAATACTAATTTATAGGCTATTGCTTTTGCCTTTTCAACATCAAATTCACTTTCCAGAATTTTTGCTTCTTCCGCTCTGTCATTCACTATTTGCTTAAATCGCATAACTTTTTCTTCTATAACCTGATATAACGGATCCGACCATGGCGGTATTTCCAGACCACTTCTTACTATTGAAAAATAGACATTTGTTGCACCTCTCAAGCTTGGTATTACATCTGCATCGCACTTTTCGGCAGGCACCGTCGGTCGATGTTGATGTTTCCCGGTACAAACCTGTTCTCTAAAAGTTTCACTTCCCAGTGCATCACCCATTTTTCCCGTTGCTCCGCAGCCGTCCTCATCACATTTAAGCGTCAAAGCATTTAATGATGACGTAAAACTGAGAGCATATAACCGCATTTTACCTTTGCAGCCTGATTTCCAGTTATGCAGATACTCCCTATATGGAAATTCATCAATGTGTCCGTTATCACACATTGTTATAAACCTGGAAGGATAAGCTTTTTTATTACACTCCGGACAAGTTGGACCTTTATCATGATACATTCCCGGTTCGCCGGTTTTTTCTTCACTCAGCTTAAATAGACGATTGCATTTCTGATTGGAGCAGACATGCCAATCAGGAAAAATAGTTACTGGAAATGAATTTCTTCCCTGCTTAGGCTCTTTAAAGAATTCAACCCCTAAATATGATGCCAGTTTATTAAAAAATATCGTTCGCCCTTTATACTCCTGACCACTGGCATTCCAATAAGATATATCCAGTCCCATTACGGAATCACTTTTTGCATCAATAATTGCTCCCGGACCGAATGTCGTTATTATTTGATTCTGACTTAAATTTCCCAGATCCATATTACCCCTCCCATAAGTATAATCCTGTTTCTTTTTGCACATTCCTCATGCTGTTAAGTGTGTCTTTCTCATGATGTTGACCGTAATCTCCAAATATTTTTAAGAGTCGCTGCAGATTCTTCATTTGATATCCTTTGTTTTTATGATGCACATAGTAGTATAAGTTTTTAGGATCCCGTTGAATTTTCGTCCACTCATCAATAAAATATTGAAGATCCTCCATAGTTCTTTCTTTATTCATGGGATCGACAACCGTTACCCGGTCAGCTATATATGAAAAGATTTCTTCCAGTGTCTCTTTATCCACATTCTCGATTCCCTTAGGCCCATTTTTATTTGGTCGCAGCGCCTCGATTTCTCCCCTCAAAATTCCAACCAGAGAAGCGTGCAGTGCTCTTTCTCTGGCCCTTGCTGAGAAAGGCGTGGCCGATGTACCCTCCACATATCGATACAAATGTGAATGGTAAGCTGTAAAGTTTTCGTAGTGGGACAGATCTCTTGATCGATAAGGGTTATATATCGTAACAACCAAACCGGGAGACTGTCTTCCAATTCTCGATGTGGCCTGAATGTATTCCGCTGTGGTCTTGGGTTGACCGGTTACTGCCATCAGTCCCAGTCGATCAACGTCCATTCCCACTTGAATCATATTTGTAGCAACGGCAATGTCATAGGGGTACGGATCCTCGTTCACTTTCTTCTCCAGGTTTTCCAATACCTGTGGAATATGGCTTGATTTTTTTCTTGAAGTAATTTCATCATGATTATTAATAAACCGGAGTTTTTCATCATTGTTTTTTTGCTTTAAAACCTTGATTCTATCAGGAATATCGTCTTGAATCAGCCGTACTGCTCCTCCCAATTCCCGTTTGCTGTTATAATATCCAATAAGGGTCCAGTAAGCATCAATATAGTCTTTATAAAGATCATCTTCCTTATATCGCTGTGCCGTTTGAAGCAAAACGGCATATACCCTTAGTATAGTAGTTTTCATAGAAGTATATGGAGAACTTACTCCCAGATACAACCGAAATGGCTGTTTTTCAACTTCAATCTCTTTAGCAAAATAAGAATCTTCCGAATCATGACCATCAGGCGGAAACTGATTGTATCTGTTTTTGGCATATAACGCATTAATCTGTCGATCCGCATTATCAATCGTAGCCGTTGAAGCAATATATTTCGGCTTGATCGTTTTACCATTAACCACTGCTGTTGATAATCGTTCCACAGCCATTTCATAGCTGCCGTAAATTGTTCCCAGCGGTCCGGTTATCAAATGTAATTCATCCTGCAGTATCAATTCAGGCGGATAATAGTTTTTGACAGCTTTCTGTTTCCCTTCCAAATAATGACCATTTTTTATGCAGTTATCCAAACCAACTTCATCGCTATTCAGGAGACTTCCGCATTCACTGCACTCATAATCTCTTTTACCGAAGATCTGACTTGCTTTTTCCTCAAAAGTGATCCTTGCAAATTTATCAACAGTGCCGATTACTACTGTCGGAGTATGTCTGTAAATATCTTCGTCTATCAGATATACTGGTATGGATTTTTCACTAAAGTAACATTTTTCATTTGCACAGTATATTTTAAACCGATTTTTTTCCAGATCCAGATGATAGGAATTATTTTTATCAAGTACCCCTCCACAGCAAGGACATTTAATGATCTGAGATTTTAAACTGTAAATATTATAATCCGCCTGATTAGCTTTAATAAATCCGCCGGTCTTAAGATTATAATATTTATTAATTGTAACTCCGCTTCCCACCCAAAAACCGATACTTATTTCTTTTTCTCCCAGATCATACTCTCCTTCATTTCTAATCATTTCACAGGCGGAGATGAGTTTTAGCATCCGATCCCGCTGTTGTGTTGTTAATAAGCGCAGTGTATAACGGACAATGACTGATACTCCTCCATCTTTCTCGTATTCAGTACATTCCTGGCGGGTTATTCTCCTGTATGCAATCATAAATGCGATAACCCCAAGGTAGGCTTCCGTTTTTCCTCCCCCTGTAGGAAAATAAAGCAAGTCTAGAATCTTCCGATCTTCTGAATCAGGTTCAATAATTCCTTTTATATTCAATAATATAAACCCGACCTGGAAGGGTCTCCAGAATGAATGATCACTCTTAAAGTCCTCAAGTGTATTCTCCGGATCGTTATCATCAGCATATATTGCCATACTTCTTGAAAGATGCATTGCTTCATTCATAAAAAGAAATGCTTCATATGCTTTTTCATTTTTTTGAATTAATTCAAAACCTTCAACCATTCTTCGATGGTTTTCTTCGCATAGAGCTATTTTACGTTCTCCGATTATTTTATATTCTGAATCCTTCATGTATTCGTGATCATTGAGACTCTCAATCCATATCCCGTAATCTTCAATGAGACTGTTAAGTTTATCAAATGTCTCTTCCTGATTATATTCACGAGAGAATTCCAGCATAGAAAAAAAGTTCCTGAATTTTTCTAATTCAGCATCCAACCCATTGATTTCTTTTCTTGGTAAAAACGTGGTATTAACTTTCATTGCGTAATTCCCGGAGACCTGCTTCCAATCTGCCGCGCAGCCATACCCTCTGGCAAACACAGGTTTTTTATGATAAAAATAGTCATCCGCTTCCAGCTTTCCGTTGGCATATGCTTCTGATATGAACGCTTCATCCTGAATTCCTTCAAGGGATAACTGCACCTGAAAAATATGTTTTTCAACATGGTCCTGTACATTGTTTCGCCGATTTTCAATATATACTGAAAGCATTCTGGTACCGGTATTCAATTTGTGAATCAGCCAGGAAAGATAAACATTTTTTTCTAGATGAATACCTGTAACATTGCTTTTTTTCAAAGAAATTTCCAATTCGTGTTTTTTACCGAATCGCTTAAACGTATGCTTTTTAGTCGTTCCATCATGGTTATGGAGATAATCCGCCCAGGTGACTGTCGCCCGGAGAGTCTTCGTCTGTTCACCAACAAATACTTTCAATCCTGCAGAACTTTGTTTGTTTTTGCTTAAATGAATTCTTTCCGCTTCTTTATCCTCGTAGGTATCTTCGTCTTCTTCATCTTCAGTAAAATCATGGCTGAAACCGTCCTCAATCTTTATATCCTCTTTGCTTGGTGCCAGTTTCCCCATAATATAGCTACTTACCGGGCTTTCCTGCAACTCCTCCTCCTCATCGTATGGTCCAATGAGATCTTCTTTTAAGCTATTTACAAATTCTTCTCTTAGTTCCCTGTGCATTATTATCCCCCTCTATCATCCAAGTTTTATTCCTTGCATTTATCTTTCAAGTGAATTCAGTGTTTCCCTGAACCACCATGCAATCTTTTCGGCCATTAATGGAGGTACGGCATTCCCTATCTGCACAAAATTTGCCGTTCTCGGACCTTCAAAGTAGTAGCTGTCTGGGAAGGATTGAATCCTTGCCGCTTCTCTGACAGTTAATGAACGATTTTGATTTAAATCCGGGTGTATGAAATAATGCCCATCTTTAGAAATATGAGCAACTATTGTCTGTGCAGTATATTCATCCCCTGCAACTACTTTAAAACGGTCTAGAAATGATTCCCGATTATTATGTGTTATCAGTCTTTGCGGTAAATCTGTATATTTTATCCTTATCCTCTCACTATTCCATCTTTGCACAGCAATACGGTAGATTTCGAGATCCCGTTCATTATGCGTGCGTGCAACATGATGAGTTAAAACATCATCTTCATTTCGGATACTATTATTCAATAAATATAAGCTTGGAGGTGATTCATAATTATAATCTGTTTGTATTTCACCAGCTTTTAGATGAGGCAGATCATTCAGCAATTCCCAAACATAAGCTCCCGGTTCCTCCGTGTTTATATTAGGATAACGAAAATCTATGTATTTTCTCCATCCAACTATGATAATCCGCTCTCTATTTTGTAATACTCCAAAATCCCGCGCATTAAGTTTTTGCGCCTCTATCTCATAACCCGCTTGTTTCATTATATTTTCAAGATTACTGAAAATTTCACCACCATGGGCAGTTTTAATGCCTACCACATTTTCAAATACAAATGCCTTTGGATTATATCTTTTCAAAAACTCCACGTACAGCTTGTAAAGGTAATTTCTGGGATCGTCCTTCATTTTTGTTTTTGATCTTGATCTGCCAACTAGGGAATATGCCTGACATGGCGGACCGCCTATGATGAGATCAATCTCTTTTCTTTCCAGTTTATCCAACCGGTTATCTATTCTTTCAAAAATAGCATCAATGCTATCCTCGCTTATCTCAACATTCATAACCGGCTCCAGCCATTCACCCGGAATATGTTTTAGCATTTCTTTATGAGCAAGCTCTTTTTCTTCTTCTGATTTATTATAAGTTTTTAAATACTTCCAATAATAGTCAAGTTTGTCTGCATTTTTCAAATGATGGTATATGGACCGGGTCCTTAATGTTTCGCAGGCATGTCGGTCAGCTTCTATATGGGCCACAGGCTCCATTCCCGCTCTGATAAACCCTTCTGATAAGCCTCCTGCTCCTGCAAATAAATCTAAAAAGTTCATATCGTCACTTCCTCATATCTTTCTCTTTTTTTCCTTATATTACTTATTCTCCACTCACTACCACTTTTCCTCCAAAATTGCTCAAAGAAAATACATCCGAATCATGAAGCATCTGATGGGTAATGTTATAGCTGAATGGAAACATCGTAGATACATTTGATAATTCCGAAACCTCATAATAGGCTTTATTTTTCAATGCAACAATTGTCATTGCAATGATCACTGTTTCATCTTTGCTTGTTATTTCTTTTTCCTCTATTGAGAATTCGCCAGTTTTTATCCTTTTCAATACTCCAAAGTTCACCATAGTGTTGGTAATCCTAGTTATGGAATGTAATAATGTTGCTCTTTCACCCCAAACGTCAAAGAGTTTATCTTTTAACCACCTGGAGCTGAATGTATCCTGCATTACTGAGATTTTACCAATTAAAGATGCTGCATCGGTAAATACAGGATAGGCCAATAACAACATGCACCAGTGAAGTAATTCCTTAGTTGAAGATTCATTAGGATATTGTTTCAACGCCAGATCTCTTATTACCTTTTGATCTTCAGGAACTCTCACCCATATATTCATCAGTATCTCTCTTGTTTTTCTAATATTGATTTTACTATCAATTTCAAAAGCTAAATACTCATTCAATTCCTCTTTTATTTGTTTCTCTTCTTTACCTTCGAGAATTAATTCAACAGTTTTATTTAACCATTTTATATTTACTGGACGTGAAAACCCAATCATTTTACTCATACTGCACCGCCTTTACTTTAATAAATGGAACAATTACTTCTTCAATAGAAATTCCCCCATGGGTTAATACCTGTTGTCCCTGGTTATCCAAAGATTCACCGGTATTAGAAATGAGATATTTATACTTTTTATCCAGATAATATCCCGGGTATTCCATTAAGTGATATTTCTCCTTTATATCATCCACCTCTGCGAAATCTTTCATAATCAGTACTCGTTTTGCCTTTGATTCCATATCAATGCCTTTGCCACGAATCCCTCCAATACCTGTGCATAAAGTATTCCCATGATCCGCTGTCAAATAAATAGTAAATCCTTCCTTCGATAAAGCGCTGACCATTCTTTGCAAAGCACCGGACCTGGCAAACTGTTTTACATCCCGGTACATTCCTTCTCTTCCCTGTAATTGACTATGTACAAGGTCATCGATAATATTAATGATTACTGTCAGATATCTGGTGATCGGCTTCAGTATAAAATCAAGTTTTTTTTCATACTGAATCTGCTCTTGACGGTATCCCAGTTTCTCGCCGCGTTCAATAAACTGTTTTTCCTCTCTGGAAAGATTAAAGGGTCTTTCCAGCTTCACAGGAAATTCTCCTGCCAGCATACTCTGTCTGGAGATTGCCGTCGTCGTTGGAATCATAGCAAAAGTCTGATGTGCATCATAATCAATACCATCAAATTCTTCTGCAATTACCTGGAAATCGAAAAGAGACATACCATCAAGTACAATCAAAGCGACTTTGTTTTTTCCGTCGCCGACAAACTCCGGTATCCGGTTAACCAGCATCGGGTGTAATTTATTTCTTTCCGTGGAGAGATTATTATAACCATTCATTACAAAATTCTTAAATGCATCATCCACAAATACGGTATCCACCTCTATTTCAGCTTTTGCTGCAAGATAGTTGATTCGCGCTTTTTTCTCAGCAATTCGTAACCAGTCTGTGGAGCGCAGTTTCTTTCTGTGGATTTCATTTCTCAATTCTGCGATAAGCTCTTTCAGCCCTTCCGCTACTACTTCGGGTTGATAAAGTAATCTCTCATCCATTGATGAAATAACATCTTCTTTAATTTCATAACCTTTATTCATACTGTCTGATAGTGCATAAAATAATGGTAACTCCACATTACTGTATCGTTCAATAAATGCCCGGTTGATGTTCGGAAATATAATATCCCATGTCAATTTTACCACATAGAATCGCTGCAGAATATCATAGGGTATATAAAGGTCACCCTTTACATAAACAGCAAAAGGTTCCGTACTGCTCTTTAACTCTGTTTCATCCTTATAACGAAACTCAATATGATTATTATACTGCTCGGTTTTAAATCCCCTATTTTTAAAAAGAGAAAGATAGTTATAACGATCAATAACCTGATCCTCATCAATTACAAGAATCTGTTTTTCGTATTCCAATGAAAGAATTTCTGATAAATGTTTTTTAAACATGCTATCCCTCCAAATAGATCAGCAGCAATGGTTTGAATTCCGGAAAAACTTTAAGTCCTGTCTGATATTCTTTTTCCACTTCCTCTTTTTCCCTCATTAATTTCAGCAGTTTATGATTTCTGATATTCTCTATTCCAATATTTCTGGCTGCATCGATTCTCAGCTCCAGGGCGTAAAGATACTTTCGATAGGTCTCTTCTTTTTTCTTTTCAAAAGCGTTTTTCATTTCAAGGAAAGTATCATAGGAAACTTCTTTTGCCATGTCCTCAATTTTTTGAAACAATTCCTGTTTCAAATCAAACTCACCATTGACTCCAATTGGATGTTCTTCCTTAAGAATCGTCTCCCAGATCTTCTGACCGGCTATCGGTCTTAGAATCATCTCTTTTGTAATAAATACCGGTATTACCCGTTTAGCCTGATTGCTGTCAGCAAGGGAGATTTCCCACAGACTGAAATATCCCTCTTCATTAGGGAAATTCTCTATAGAAATCACCGGAATCGCCTCGTCTTTAGTTCTCGTAAAATCCTGATGCAGATGCCTGATGATTTGCGGATCATTAATGCTTAACTGATCGATAGGAAGATATGATCGACCCTTATAATTTTCATAGTACATCACCATTTTTCTAAGGGCTCTTTCCACATCAAAGTTCGATTCTGTTCCCACCAAAGGCTTTAAATCCTTTTCTTCATGAATTACGTCCCTAAATTTCTCAGCATTTTTTACCTGGGTCTTTAAGTCTTTTTCCACAGGTTTCAAAAAAAATTCCACCTGCTTCGGATTTCCCAGCGACTTAAGGTAGGCATCCGTAAAGCTCATTTCCGAAAACTCACTGTCCAGAACATCGGAGTATTTATCGATACCGCTTTCCTCCAATATAAGGGACAGTTTTTCTTCAAGCACTGTTTTTACTCTGTTTTCCACTGTGTCTTTTAAAATAAAATTGTAAATGAAAACGTCCTGTTGCTGTCCTATACGATCCACACGGCCAATTCGCTGTTCAATTTTCATCGGATTCCACGGTAAGTCATAATTAATTACCACATTGGCAAACTGAAGATTCAGACCTTCTCCGCCGGCATCCGTGGAAATCAACAGTTGCGATTCTGTTTTAAAATCCTCCAGCACTTTATTTCGTTCTTCGATCCCCATGGAACCGTTCAGTTTTGACGTTGTGAACCCCTGCTTTTCCAGCAGTTCACTTAAGTACTTTTGCGTGGCGACAAATTCAGTGAAAACAATAATTTTCTGATTGGTGTTTTTACCGAGAAGTTCATCCACAATGTTCATGAAGGGTTCCACCTTCGCGTCCATATACTGAAACTCGGCCTGTTTTGCAATTTCCACAATCTCCTGTAATTCCTTGGCTTCATTGCGTACATTCATGGCGTCGGTTTGAATCACATCATCAAGATTCTCTTCGAATTCCATTTCATAAAGATCCTCTTCGGATAGATGATTCAGGCGGAAATCCTCCTTCAAAAGGACCTCAAGCCGACGTTCCAGGCTCTCCCGTATAGCTCTGGTGCTACTTGTCACCATTCGCTGCATTATAATAAGGAGAAAAATAAACCACATGTTTTTTCCCCGGGCACGTTTTGCTTTGTTGTAGCTTTGGGTTACATATTCCGTTGTCCGGCTATAAAGTTCGCTTTGCATACTGTGCCGCTCATCCCACTCCACTTCCTCAACCTGGGTATTCCGGTTTTTAAACAGACGTTTACCTTTATTATCAATCGCCTCCCTTTTTTCTGTACGAATAATATATGGTGCGACCTGTTCTTTCACGATGGCCTTCACATTCGGGAATGCATCTTCATCCACTAATCGGATTAAACGTAAAAAAGGTTCGGTTTTTCCATTATGAGGCGTTGCAGTAAGCAATAATAGATAGGGGCTGGCGAAAGCTAACTGACGTCCAAGCTTGTGGCGGGCAACCTCTCCGGAACTTCCTGCCACACGATGGGCCTCATCAATTACCACCAGGTCCCATCCACTATGAACAATGGAATGGATCCTTTCTCTATTATGGGCTTCGATTCTTTCTGCAGTCCAGCCGGCTCTTTTTTCCAGAGGCTTAATCGAGTCCATTGGTGAGATGACCTGATCAAATTCACTGTAGATATCATCATTTTCTGTGAGTTTTCGGATGGTTTTATGATCCTCGGGCAAAATAACATGGAATTTCTCGTTGAATTTTTCGCTCATTTCCAGATTCCATTGAGTCACAAGACCTTTTGGACAGACAATCAGGATCCGCTTAATAATCCCTCTGGCTTTCAGTTCTTTTATGATCAGTCCCGCTTCAATGGTTTTTCCAAGACCAACCTCATCTGCAAGAATATATCGTATATTATTGTCCCTGAGCGCCCGGTTTAACACGTACTTTTGATGGGGAAGAGGGATAATACCGCTTGCCAGACTGGATAATATCCCGGTAGAAACCTCATTTTTAATTTTCCCGAGTAAAGATATATACTTAATGTAATTTTCATTATAAGTACCTGTTTTTTCTTCAATAGGCCGGATCTGATCCTCTGCCAATTTATAGATCTCGTCTTCAGAGGGATTATATACTTTATAGGATATAAAACCCCAGACCTCCATTCTCTCGACAATCTTTACCTTTTCTTCTTTTAATTGATCAATAACAATATCTCCAGTGGAAAACATATTTATCCCCCCTATAAACATTCCCATAGGGTTAGTCCCTATGGGTTTAGTTTATTCTATACGGCTTAAACTGATATCATAATACATCAGCAGCTTATCGTCTTCCTGAATTACTTTTTCAGGCATCCGCTCTGCGGTTTCGACGATCAACTTGTAATTTTTATCTTTCCAGAGTTTTGCAAAGCCTACACGCATAGCTTCGGTTCTGAACTTCTTCAGTTTTCCGGTTGATTCCAGATATTCTTCAAATTCCTTTAACAGCCGTTTTTCCCGCAGTTTGATCACATCGGCACTCTTTGTCACGTCCGGAATATACCATCTCCCCTTGTCATCCTGCAGAAAGTTCTCTTCCAGCAGCACTTGCAACTCCGGTAATTTTTCATGTTTTTCAATGGATCGTACTTCCTGCATAAACTTCGGCTGGATTTCCGCATAGGTTTTCGGTTCATTTAACTGCTGATAGAGCCATTGTATTGCTGTTTTTTCATCAGCTACATGCATGGATAGCTGAACATCTTCAACATCAGTTTTAATACGGATTGTGTCATATTCATTTACCTGGTCCGGTAGAAAGTACATATTATCCCGTTTAATAAACTTATCGTCCAGTCCTTTGTAAAAGTCTGCCGCATCCAGAGGTATTGCTAATCCATTCATGATATGATATGCGACCATTCGATCAAACAGTAGGAAAGCTTGACGCTCAACTACATTTTCAATTCGACTGTTTTTTTCTACTACTACCGGTAAATTTTTCAAATGCTGTCGTACAAATTCCCAAGCAGTTTCCTCGGAACCGGCTTCTTCGATCATTTTTTGTTTGAAACTTTCCTTCGGCTTGTATGCGGAGATTACAAGATCCTGCTTTACAGCTGATGTACTAGTAACTTGTTTGAAACTCCCCTGCTTCTTATCCAGTGTTCGTACATCAGCGATAATAAATCCTGCGCGATTTAAAGACTCCTGAATAGCATTCCACACAGCATTTTTAGAGTTATGAAATTCTACGGTCATCCATCGATTAGGCTTTAAGACTCTATGACACTCAATAAAACATTGTGTCATTAAATTCTGATATTCAAGTAGTCCCTTCTTTTGAGCTCTGTTAACAATAGCTTCAAATTTGTTATTAGTTCTAATTTTTAGCCAAGCTTCCCAGATAAAACTTAGTTCTGAGTAATTAAGATTGTCGCCAAAAGGAGGATCTGTAAATATATAATCGATAGAATCCTTTGGTACAGTACTTATTTCCCCCAAAGAATTAGTTTGAATTATTGCATTTCCATTATTAAAATTACTTATCTGTCTTAATGGCTTTATTATACCTTTCGCTCCATATAGTTTCCTTTTAATGTACTCGATCATATTTAACTCTTTAACTAATGATGGTATATAAAGCGTGCCTGAAACATTACCAGTTCTTTTCCCATGACGTGACATTTTTGTTCCCATCACTAAAGATGCTGTGATCATAAATTTGCTTGTATGTGTATTGCAATTGTCAAATATATGGCTTAATATAAGCAAATTTCTTTTTGAATAAAAATTGTGTACATGAGTAATACCACTTTTATCATTTCGCCTTGATTCAGTCCCTTCAATCATTCTATCTGTAGGGTACCAATTTTTTATTTCCATCGATCTAATTTTATTGATAACTTTATAATCTTCTTCGTCTGGCTTCTTATCATATCTTTTTGAGCCAACTTTATAATTAATAAGTACTGGAATCTGCTTGATTAGCCGTGTAGTACCTCCTATTGCTTCATCATAAATAAGTTCGGTTGATTTAGCACAGTCTTTTTTCTTTAATTTAGCACGACAGTTATTGCACTCAAATATATCTTTAACACTTACTTTATCTTCTTTTACAGCTACATCCCAAAATGAAATTTCTTTCCCACAATTAGGACAAATAAATACATCTGACCAAACAGTATAATTAATTATGCCTTTTTTCACTCCTACAATATCATGTTTTTGTATTCCTTTCTCATCAACATGATTAGTTTCATATACCCATCCTAATTCAGTTATACAGTTACTAAGAATATCATTTACTTCTTTTTCAAACCCATCAACGTTAACGGGTATATTATAGTTTTTAGTTATAAAAGAAGCTATTGGTGATAAATCATTTAAAATTGATTTTCGAGTCCCCCATTTAACATATGGGAACTCATTTTCAATACTGTTTTAAAATGCTTCATCAGTTTCTGGTCTCCCACACATTTGTGATGCTACACCAGTCATTCCTGTGCCTGCAAATCCATCAAAGACTATATCACCAGGATCAGTATAATGAAGAATATACTTCATTATAGCTTTATACGGAACTTTAGTATGATAACTATGCGCATTATAAATCGGATCATTTTTACCCTCACTCACATCCGCTGCAAAAGGCTCCCTGTGATAATCATCCGATTCTTCCTCATAAGGCTTTCCATGCTCTTTAATAAAATCTTCAATAAAAGGATTCGGGCAGGCTGTATAATATGGTGGATCACTTAATTTTATAATATCCTCATCTTCACCAATGGGAAAACCATCAATATGCCTTACCTTATCCAGGTCTTCTTTAGTCAATTTCATTCAATTAAACCTCCCTTTTTACTACAATACGCAACTTATCAGGATCTTTGCCCTTAGTATGTTTCGCTATTACATCGTTTACTCTTCCTTTAAAGGTTTCCACATCAACAGGACCGATTTTATCCAGCTCATCAATAAGGATATTTGTATTGATTACAACCGGTTCAAAACCTTCAAGTAAATCCTTAATCGTGCTGATAAAAAAGTTATCGACTATATTCGGTAACTGTTTCTTATCCAGATACTCATCGATTAGTTCCTTTTGATCAGCTTTTAAATACTGTTCCTGTTCCAATACAAGGGGATCGCTTAGTGTGTTGAGTAATGTTTTATTCCATTCCTCCTGTAAGCCATCAATTGTCTGTTCCAGTGTTTCCAGTTCAATATTTGCATTCGGTGCTTTTTCTTCAACTTTAAACTTGCAGCTTGGACAGATATGATTCGATTCCAATATCCCTTTGGTTAAATCATAGCATACCTTCAAATTACTTAGCCTTTGATCAATTTCATCAAACTTCGCTTTGGAAAGGATATCTATGGACTTCAGTCTCTTCAGGTTGTTAAATTCCGGTGATTCGATCAAATCCCCTTTTTTCTTCGCATTATGCACACCAAGTCGTTTTTTATCATGCTCTTTCATATAATATTTGCTATATGATGATTTTACTTTTTCCAGAATCTGATTCACTTTATTCGCTGCATTTTCTCCATTCTTATCATCCTGTATTTCGTCCCGAATTTTTCTAAAGTGATTCTTCGCGTCCTGTACTTCTTCTTGTATTGCTTCATTAGTCACATCCAACTCCAACTGTTTTACATAGTTGACTGTATCCATACACTCCGTTTTGAATTTCTTATATTCCATCAAAACATCAACCGTATCAATATCTTCGCTCAATTTCTGAACTTCATCCATTGTCAAATTAAAATTGTTAAGCTTTGCAACTGTATTGTATTTATTGCTGAAGTTTGCAAATTCGTCGGATACATTACTTAAAGATTTCTCGTATTTTTCCATAACATGATCAGATATCAGTGGCTCACCCCATAGTTCATAATCTTTGTGGAGTTTCGCTTTAGCCTGAACTGCATTTGTGGCATACTCTCTCGTTTTTTTCGTCAGTTCCTCCAGGCCCTTTTCCCGTTCATTCGGGTTTTTTATCAGGCTCTCGTTCACATCCAAAATTTCTGCAAGCTCCATTAATTCGCTTAATGGGAGATCCTTTGGTTTGGACAGATACAGAAATTCCTGCAAATCATAACTTTTAATTTTTGCCAACTGATCCAGATTGGAAGCGGAGATATTCATGGTTTTACCGGAAGTCTTAATATTTAAATTTCCATACCCGGTATGAACTAATGCAAGCATTACAATAGTGAACAGTCCATAACTGATCTTGAATTTCTGATCCAGATAATCATCAAATTTCTGAATATAGATATCATTAAAGTTTAATACTCCTTTACTTGACAACGTTTTTAGCTGATCAATGTAATATTTCGCATACTTCGAGTTATTCACACTGATTTTTTCGCCATCAATCAGCCCAAAGCTATCCAAAAGCGCTTTCGATTGCTGCGTCTTTCTGCCTGCAAAATGATCAATCCCTGCCCGTATGACATCCCTCTGATTGGTTTTCGTGATCTTCGTTTTGAATACCGGCATTTGAGGATAAAGCTCATTAAAATAATCATCCAGACATAGGGATGTGGCCAGATCAATGGTTTCTTTAAATGTATAATCCCGATTATATTTTCCCTTTAACACTTCAATCAGCTGTTTCTGTTGCCCCTTATAGATCACATCAAAGCATGTATTTTTGTTTTCCGTTAAAAATCTTATAAGCTTCTTTCGGTAATTCTGGGCTTTATCCTGGTAAGCCTTTTTATTCTTTTCTTCCGCAATCTCCTTCATAGACAATGCAGCCGAGTACAGTTTCAGATTGTTCTGGAAATCCTCATCATTTTTGAATGCGAAGAAAACCTCATCCGGTTTTTTATCGTTTGTAAAGTCATCGTTACCATAAGGCGGAAGAATATATAAATAGTAATCCTCCGGAGGCTGAGCAGTGGATCGGTTTTCCGGTTTTCCCATAAATAAGTACCCGGTTCTATAAATATTTCGACTCTCCCAGTTGAGGGTATGCTCGTAGATATTATAGTTTGTCACATGTTCATTCTGATTCCAGTCCAGACAGAAATATGTCACATCAAAGAAGTAATGGTTCAGATTCTCATCATCAAGAATCGCCGCCTTCTGGCTGATCTTTTCATCGAAATCAATGTCTTTGGTCAGATCCAGATAATACTGCTCATTATCTTCATTAAACTCGATAAACTGACCGCTCACAGTCGTCATGATATCTTTCATGATCTGCTGTATAACTGATAATAAAAACTCTGAATCATTTTCAGGTATATTTTTAATGTACAGACATAGATCATCTTTCAGATTTTCAGAAGTGAGCCCTGATTTTATGCTGATATCCCCGGTAGTTAAACGATAAACACTTAAAGCATAGATAATCTGTTTAGCTGTAGGTTTATACTGCTCCTTCTCGAATGAGCGGTCAATTATCTCTTCCAGAATTGCACTTTTCTCAACAACTTCTTTAATATTAATATCTGCGCGGTAACTGTAGTTTTCCTTGATAAATGGCCAGTAGCTGTCAAAGGAAATCACACCGGGATCCTCTTCAACAATCTCTTTTTCAAGAATTCTACGGATGATTTCCGTGATATTTTTGAGAATATGGCGGTTTTCGATAATATAGATTTTATTAAACACATCGATATACGCCGGATGTATCGGGAAGAGATTTACATAGGTTTCCATCTCCTCCGACATGTTGCTGTAAAGTGTGCTGAAGTTTTCCAGGTGTGCCCGGATTTTCGCTTTCTGCTCCGGTGACTTTTTAAGAATTCTCTCAGATACAACATAAGCCGTATCCTCTTTCCGGATAATGACCTGTTCAAAACGGTCCTTAACTCTGTTAAGTGTGGCAGCAACAAATGTGAAGGTGGGGTTTTCAAAAAGTTTTTCCTGCATTCCGAATATGACCCGCATTTTCGATCGCTTAACCATCTCTCCCATTTCTCTCATAAAGCCTAAATCCAGTTTGATCTCCTGTTCTTTACGTCCACCAAGATAATCCAGAAACTCATCCACTACAATAATGTAGCCTTTATCCGGATATTTCTCGGCAAAGGTATCCATAACGTCCTGTAATGTATCCTTGTTGTTGATAATTTCCTTGTCCTTGGGGAAAGTAAATTCCAACCCTCTTTTTGCAAAATCCTGTTCAATTTTATTGAAGATGATGTTTCGGAGAGACATCGTGGTGGAGCCGATTTCTATTCTCAGCACTTCGAACTTCCCGGCAATCCGCTCCATTTCCTCGGCAAATTTACGGTTTTGAAGGTACTGTAAATATTCTTTGTTCTGTGCAATTGCAGAAATCACCGACATAAGGTGAGATTTACCGGTACCATAATTACCTACGAGGAGTGTTCCTTTGTTATCCACCACCTCATCCAGCTGCAGTTCATTGATGATCCCCCGCTCCAGTTTGACTGCCATCCCATCGGACATCACATAGCTTTTTGTTAGTGAAATTGCCTTTTCCTGATCATCGGCTTCATTGATTTGAATGACACTGTCAATTGGATTAAAATTAATCAGATCTTTATACTTCATGATTCCAGCCCCTTTCCATTTATATAATGCATGTAATATCATATTTGGTTATATCATAGGCATGATAATCCTTATATCCCATTTCTGAAAATATTAATTTACCATTCCGATACTTTCCCGGCCATAAAACAGCCGTCTTTCTCTTTCGGTTGAGCAGAATAAACAGTCTTATAATATCCATTGAGAATTCCGGGTCAAAAAGAATTTCGATATCTTTAATCAGAACTTTGCCTTCTTTACGGTTATAGAGTTTAACAATTTCATCTTCCACAAATAGCTTTCTTTTTTCAGGTTTATAGTTTAAAAGCCGTTCTGATAACTCCCGGTTTAAGCTAAGTACTGAAAATTCTTCCAGTTTATTCTGTACTGCATTATGTCCTTCCACAAAAATAATCGGCGATAGATAATCGTCGAGTTGTTGAAAATCGACCTTATTAAATTTATGAATAATACCCATTCAATCACCCTGCTTTTTTTATCTATCTATTAAAATTATAACATTTCCTGCCAAAATCCATAAGGGTTGACTTTTATTATTTTGAAAATATTAGAACCTGGATTTAACGTATCTATCAAGTTTAATCCCTTTGCTTACCTCTGTTTTGTATGAGTCGGGCAATCCGGAGATCTTAATAATTTCTGACACTTTATAATCATTATCCTTGATGATATTCGCATACTTAATACCAAAATGGTGGATCTGTGTTACTTTATAACCTTTTGGAGCATTATCATACATTTCTTTCAGTTTTCTTCCCAAATCGTTTTCAGTCATTCTCCATACCCCCTTTTTATACTAAGTAGCTGCTTAATTCCAAGTAAATAGACCTTTTCTCTTAACGCACTATTGCGCGATATGCTTTATTAATCGCTGCAATTTCAGTTATGTTTGATTATATCTTTTTGTGTCTGATCCTCCCACCTTTTTTCTCCCGTATGATTTTCCGTTCTCTTAGGAGGAGACCTAACACACTGTAAGAAAGATAATCCTTCTGATTCCCATTATAATCGCTCCGTAAACCCAGTACACTGGCTACATCAGAATTTGAAAGTCCTTCGGGATTAGCGTGAATCAATTGAAGCACTGCATCTTTTAACATGCTTAAAGCAAGTTGGGCTTTTTCTATAACACCATGGGGCATTATGATCCCGTCTCTACCTTTACCTCCAAGACCTGCAGGGACAACTGCATTTGTAAGAATTCCCCCGGACTGTACTGTTCCAAATGCTGAAATCAATTCAGATTCCAGCTTAAGTGCCTGGGCTTCAGTAATATCGTCTACCAGTATATCTACGATTACGTTTTTCCCTGCATTTTCTATCTCCTGGATTCTTTTATACTTTTGAGTTTTATCAGGTTTAATCAAATGTTCAAAGGCTCTACTTCCTGTACCTTTACCTATATAAAAAGGTTTGGCCGGGTTTTCCCTTGGGTCTTTAAGTGCATATACATAATAAAAATTTGTTGGCATTTGTTTGTCTCCTAATGTATCTAAGATTCTGAAAATGTTATTTTGCTTATGTCTTATTTATTCTACAAAACTCTCTCCAAATCCTTTATTTCCAGAGAATTATTTGGTAAAAACTACCGTTGACATTCTTTTTCTACTTTCATTTCCAGGTTTCATCTTAATTTGCTGCATCAAGAAAACCAGTCTTTAGTCCCTTACCACTTTTACTCGCATACACCGCTTTGCCTATCTCGTAACATAACTAACATAACGTACTGGGTTCTATCTCAACTATTATTACAAGTGTTTCAAGCTCTATCGATCAAAAATACGTTTTATCATACCTACAATTCCCCGGTAATAATATTTTTTCTTATTGTTTTGAACGAGCAAGTTATCCAGGATAATTTTGTTATCTTTTTTAAGCAGAGTCTCATATTTAGACAATATAGACTTTAGTTTTACATCATCTAGCTTTGTAACAACATTGCCAAGTCTATAATATCTTTTTTGATTAAGATTTAATAACTCCAGCAATGATAAAATAATTTCATAGTTTAATTTATGTGTATTTTCAATTCTTCTTTCCGTCATAGCTTTGATCCAGTCCGTTTCCTCTTTGTCTGTACTTATTAACTCAAACTTCGCACTTAAATAAACAAACAAAAGCGTTGAAAAATCAATAAAAATTAGACAAAATAAAAGCATGAGTCCCCATCTTTTGATATAATTGAAG
>Ga0194137_10000809_pt1 | contig 19918 bp, 17 predicted proteins | sample TARM_MetaG_T3_14_FD_134025 | JGI IMG/M metagenome (GOLD analysis project Ga0194137, IMG submission 134025) | Freshwater microbial communities from Pennsylvania, USA, analyzing microbe dynamics in response to fracking - TARM_MetaG_T3_14 (version 2) | ecosystem: Environmental > Aquatic >... | reverse complement strand
CTTTCTACTTTACCCTGCCCATCCTGACCTCCTACTCCAAGGTGCTCAACGAGCCCGCGCTCGGACCGGTCTCCTGGGCATGGCTGCTCGGAACGGCGCAGTTCATCATGACCTGGACGCTTTGCACCGTCTACAGCCGCAAGGCGGCCAAGTTCGACGAGATGGTCGATGGCATCAAGGCCGAGGTCGCGAGCAGCGGCCAGGCCCATGAGAAAGGGCGGAAAACTTCATGAACACGGCGTTCCTGCTGTTCCTGCTCATTGTTCTCGGCACTCTGGTCATCACTTATTACGCTTCCAAAAAATCGAAGACCGCGAGCGAATTCTACACCGCCGGCGGCGGCTTGACCGGCTGGCAGAACGGACTGGCCATCGCCGGCGACTACATGTCGGCCGCTTCCTTCCTCGGCATCGCCGGCATGATCGCGCTGTTCGGCTTCGACGGCTTCTTCTACAGCATCGGCTTCCTCGTCGCCTATCTGGTCGTGCTCTATCTCGTCGCGGAGCCTTTGCGCAACCTGGGCCGTTATACGATGGCCGACATGATCGCCGCGCGCTTCAATCAGCCGCAAATTCGCGGCGTGGCGGCGCTGAACTCCATCGTCATCTCTATCTTCTACATGATCGCCCAGCTCGTAGGCGCCGGCGGCCTGATCGCCCTGCTGATTCCGAGCCTGGATTACACCACCTCGGTCCTGATCGTCGGCGTGCTGATGACCGTATACGTCGTCTTCGGCGGCATGACGGCGACGAGCTGGGTGCAGATCATCAAATGCGTCCTGCTCATGGCGGGAACGCTGATCATCTCCCTGATCGTATTCGCCAAGTTCGACTTCAACATCGGCCACATGTTCACGGAGATGAAGAGCGCAACAGGCCTGAAGGAGGCGTTCCTGAACCCCGGCAACAAGTTCAAGAACGGCCTCGACACGATCTCGCTCAATCTGGCGCTTGTGCTCGGCACAGCCGGCCTGCCGCATATCCTGATCCGCTTCTTCACGGTCAAGGACGCTCCGACCGCTCGCAAATCCGTCGTGACGGCGACATGGATCATCGGCATCTTCTACATCATGACGCTGTTCCTCGGCTTCGGCGCAGCCGCCTTCGTCGGCGAGGAGACGATCGTGAAGGCCAACGCCGCCGGCAACATGGCCGCTCCGCTGCTGGCCAAGGCGCTCGGCGGAGAGTTCCTGTTCGCCTTCATATCCGCCGTCGCCTTCGCTACGATCCTGGCGGTCGTGGCCGGACTGGTCCTGTCGGCCGCCTCGGCCTTCTCCCATGACTTCTACAATCATATCCTGCGCAAAGGCCAGGCCAAGGAAAAGGATCAGGTGCGCATGGCCAAGCTGGCTTCCGTCGGCGTCGCGGTCGTCTCCATCGTCCTGGCTCTCTTCGCCCAGAAGCTCAATGTCGCCTTCCTCGTCTCGCTGGCCTTCGCCGTCGCGGCAAGCGCGAATCTGCCGGTCATCCTGTTCACGGTATTCTGGAAGCGGTTCAATACAGCGGGAGCCATAACGGGCATGCTGACCGGCCTGATCTCGGCCCTGTTCCTCGTCATGATCAGCCCGAACGTCTGGAACCCCGTCGCAGGCAAAGCCATTCTCGTCGGTACACCGCTCATCGACCTGACGAACCCCGGCATCATCTCCATCCCGCTCGGCTTCATCGGCGCGTTCCTCGGAACGTTCCTCTCGTCCAAGACGAACGCAGCCAAGTACGACGAGGTGCTGGTCAAAGCCAATACGGGCATATCGGATCTTCCGACCTCATAGGCTTGGAACGCGAAGCAAGCCGCCTTCTCCATCAACGATGGAGAAGGCGGCTTTTTCATAGTCGCGGGCTGGATGTGATTGGAAGATGATCAGGCAGAGATCCATCCTCGCTTGAGAATGGCGGAATGGCGGAAGCTTAAGGCATCGGCGTAAACGAGCGGAGGAAGTTGGCCAGCCAGCTGCAAAAGAAGACGCCTGACAGCACGATCGATAAGCCGATTGAAGCCGCTTTGGGGATTCCGGGAATCTTTCCGAGCAGCTTGGCCGCGGCCGCCGTGCCTGCTGCCGTTCCCGTGAAGCAAAGGAGGAGCAGGAGTCCCATGAGCTTTCACCTCGATCCTTGATGAAGATTCTTTTTAGATAGGACGGTTTTCGGCCTCCGAAAATATCAAGCCAGCCCGAATTTCGCTCCGCACCTTCCCGCTTGAAGGCAGAGCCGTTCGGAGATGGAGAAGGTAATCAGAGCCTTTCCATGAACTCCAGCCGATTGCCGAAGGGATCGCTGCAATAGAAGCGTCCGATTCCTTCTTCGGCGCGCATCTCGTCCTCTTGGACGGAGATTCCGCTTTCCTCCAACCGAAGCCGCAAGGCATCCAGCCCGCTCACGCCGAAGGCGGGATGGGCTTTCGCGGCGGGAACGAAATCCTTTTGCACGCCGATATGGATCTGATGCGTTCCGCACTGAAACCAGACGCCGCCCCGGCTCTGCAGGGCAGAGGGCTTGGGCAGCTCGGGCCAGCCCAGCACACCCCCGTAAAAGGCGCGTGCTTCGGCTTCTCTGCCGGCTGGTGCGGCAAGCTGCGCATGATCAATGCCGTGAAATGAGTACCCCATGAAAGGTTGGCCTCCTTAACAAAGGAATGGAATGAAAGAGAAAGCGGGAATCCAGCTTGAGTAGGGCGTTTTAGTTTCAAATAGTAAAACCATTTTTTATCATTCGAATTTAGTCTACCTCTATTTCATAAAAATTCCATCTCTCTGCGTATAATTCCAACTCCCGAATCCACTCTAAGAACAGATCGGAGCCGCAGCGTCGACCGGATCGACGGTCGGAGCTGCGGCTGCATTCCAGAGCATAGGGAGTGGACATGATGGCACAAAGAAAATGGCTGCGAAAAAGCTTGAAGCCGGCCTTCGTGCTGGCCGCTGCGGCCAGCTTGGCAGGAGGCTGCGGCACGGCAGGAGAGAGGCCTTACAATGATTTGAACATGCGCATGCAGAACATGCAGCAGCAGCTGGGCGCCGGGACGATCAAGGTAGGCAAGCAAAGCGTCTACCAAGTCCCGATGACGGAAGCGGACGGCAAGGTATGGATTCCGCTGGAGCATGCCGCACGCGCCGTCAACATGAAGGTGCATTCCATGCGCGACGGTTATGCGATCGGAGATACGGACGCGGCGTACAAGGTTCGGATGGGCGACGTCAATGCGGTATCCGGCAGCCGGATGGTCGATTTGCCGGATGCTCCGCGCTCGATCGGCGGCCAGCCCTGCATTTCATCGGATTCGCTGACGACGCTGCTCGAGACGCCGGTCCGCTGGAACGCCAGGACGAGGGAGCTGACCGTCGCTCCGCTTCAGGATTCTCCGAAGGCCAATACGCAAAGAGGCATCACCATGCAGATGACGGATCCGACCGGCCTCCGCAGCGGCGGCTCCCTGCTGCCGTTCTCCACGGGAAGCGCGCAGGAGCTGCTGAAGCTGGCCAAGCGTTTCCTCGGCACCCCGTATGATTTCGGCGCGGGCAGCTATGCCTCTACGAAGAAGTTCGATTGCTCTTCTTTCACCCAATACGTCTATGGCAAGTTCGGCGTCGAGCTGCCCCGCACATCGCGGGAGCAATCCCAAATGGGGCGGACCGTCAGCGAGTCCGAGCTTCAGCCCGGCGACTTGATGTTCTTTTACACGCCGGGGCGCTACGACAGCAACAAGGTGGTCGGACTTGTCGGCATCTATGCAGGCAACGGGAAGATTGTCCAAACTTACGGGGATCCGGGCGTCGTCGTGGACGACTTCAACGACTATTGGAAAGGTCGGTTCCTGTTCGGCAAGCGCGTGTTGAGCAGCTAGACGTCAGGGCCGCTGAACAGGAGGGCCGCTGGAAGGCCGCTGGAACAGAGAAGGCCGCTGGAACAGGTAAGGCCGCTGGAACAGGTAAGGCAGCTGGAACAGGTAAGGCAGCTGGAACAGGGAAGGCCGCATGCGGTGATTTCGTGACACGGTCCGTGTCAGGCTCCGATTGCGGACGGGAAATAACGTCCGATGCCAACAGACAGCCGGCTATAAACAGGCTTTCCTGGCTTCATGCTCGGATGCGGAAGCACTGCGGATATCATGTGAAGCAGCGTCGACAGGGTTGAAGTATTAAACACAAGTACGGAACCGCGCCTTTTGTCGCTGCGGTTCCCTTTTTTTTGTTCGAACAAATTTGGTTTGATATCGGCCTCAAGCCTGTCTTGCTGTTTTTGATTTCAATGGGACTGAACGACATCGGCGTGGATTTTCCTTGTCGTCGATGGGCCTGGCAGGCGGCTGCTTCGGCAGTCCCGGCGGCTGAATAGGCCTTGCGGGTATTTGTCCTGTTGACGGCCTTCACTTCGCTCATGCTCTCATAAGGCTCGCAGCTTTCTTATTGGGGTTGAAACAAGCCCAAACGCCTATCTCAGCGGGTTTCTCTTTTTTGAGTCGGAAAAAGACTTGCGGTACCTTTTTCCCAGCTTCATGAGGCTCGGACTTAAGCGGATTATGGCTTCAAAAGGTTGCAAAAATGGCTATCGGACATACGATCCGCTATTTCGTCGAATCTCGGCCAATAGGCTTTCTACCGGACATACGATCCGTTATTCTCCCTTTAGCTACCGCTATCCAAATAAAAATTCGCAAATAACGGATCCTATGTCCGATAATGACCGAAAATCCGTCATTTCGTTGTAATAACGGAACCTATGTCCGATTGCCCGGATTGCCCAGCGCCTCCGCGTCCATCTAATCGGCCTTGAAAATTCATGCTCTAGTCTCGCCAGCCAAACCGACAATAACGAGCTGTTTCAAAGGACGGTTTCCCCTGCAGCCGGAGTGTATTTCCGCAATGAAATCCTTCGGGAATTGCCGTTCCCCTATTCCAAGTGCAGGCGGAAGCAGCCTATGTGTTTGGGGAGCAGAAGAGATTGAAGCGTCGTTCAAAATAAGTCCGCGGAAAGCGGTTGACAACGACTTCGAAATGATTTATCTTTAATTAAAGATAATTAAATTAAAGACATTTAAGGGGCGATGAACATGATGGAAGCGACGAGGGAACCAGATGATCAGGCGGCATCGCTCAAGCTGTTCGTCGTCCTGTCCAAGGCCTACCGGACGATCATGGATCTGGCGATCAAGGATATGAAGAAATACGGCTTGTCGCCATCCGAATTCACCGTGCTGGAAGTGTTGTACACGAAGGGGCGCGTGCCTCTGCAGCAGATCGGGGAGAAAATTCTCGTGACGAGCGGCAGCGTGACCTACAACATCGACAAGCTGGAGAAGAAGGAGCTGCTGAAGCGCATCCCATGCGAGGATGACCGAAGAGTGACGTTCGCCGAGCTGACCGAGCAGGGAAGGCGGCTGTTCGATTCCATTTTTCCTCAGCATGCCTCGCTGATCCACTCGTTGACGGCCGGACTCGATCCGGAGGAGAAGGAGCTGGCGGCATCTTTGCTGAAGAAGCTCGGACGCGGGGCGGAGAAGGGATAGAATCCCGCCCCCTTCGGAAAATCGCCTTTCACAGTGAATAAACAGCCTTCGCAGGTCAAATACTTTAACTTTAAGATAATCGGGAGGAACTTACGATGACACTCGCAACCAAGGGCATCCACCATATCACCGCTTTCGCTACCGATCCGCAAGGAATTGTAGACTTCTACGCCGGCGTGCTCGGCCTTCGCATGGTCAAGAAAACGATCAACTTCGACGCTCCTGAAGTGTACCACCTCTACTTCGGAGACGAGCATGGCAGCCCCGGCACGATCCTGACCTTCTTCCCTCATCCGGGCTCGCGCAAAGGCCGCGTCGGCGGCGGCCAGGTCGGCATCACGACTCTGGCGGTGCCTCCAGGCTCGATGGGCTTCTGGGAGGAGCGGCTGGCCCGCTTCGGCGTCGAGACGTCGAAGGCCGTCCGCTTCGGAGAAGAGCTGCTCCAATTCGCGGATCGCGAAGGCATGCTGCTGGAAATCGTCGAGCGCGAGCAAGGACCCGAGAACAGCTGGAGCTTTGGCGGCGTGCCTTCGGACAAAGCTGTAAAGGGCTTTGGCGGAGCGCTTCTGTACAGCACGAATTCGGCCGCGACGCGCCGGGCACTGACCGACACGCTCGGCCTCAAGGCTGCCGGCGAGTCCGACGGCTTCGCCCGCTTCATCGGCGAAGGCGAGCTCGGCAACATCGTCGACGTACCGCTCGAGGATGTCGAATATGGCAGCGGAGGCGCGGGAACGGTGCATCATATCGCCTGGCGCGCGAAGGACTTCGCTGAGCACGAGCAGTGGAGAGCGGCTGCGGCGGCCGGAGGCTTCCAGCCGACGCCGGTCATCGACCGCCAGTATTTCAACGCGGTGTACTTCAGGGAAAGCGGCGGCATCCTGTTCGAGATCGCGACCGATCCGCCGGGATTCGCGGTGGACGAGGCGGAGGACCAGCTCGGCGCCAAGCTGATGCTGCCGGACTGGTACGAGCCGCACCGGGGACAGATCGAAGCCGGCTTGCTGCCGATCACGGTTCGCAGCCTGGAGGAGGAATAATCATGAGCATGGTCCATTTCTACAAGGAAGGCCGCAGCCAAGACGTCCCGACGCTGGTATTGTTCCATGGAACAGGAGGCACGGAGCATGATCTGCTGCCGCTGGCGGAGCTGATCTCTCCGGAGTCGGCCGTGCTGTCGGTTCGCGGCAGCGTGCTGGAGAACGGCATGCCCCGCTTCTTCCGGCGGCTGGCGGAGGGCATCTTCGACGAGGAGGATCTTGTGCGCCGCACGGGCGAGCTGAGGGATTTCCTGGATGAGGCAGCCGCCAAATACGGACTCGACCGATCCAATATGATTGCCGTAGGCTATTCCAACGGAGCGAATATCGCAGCCAGCCTGATCTTCCATGAGGCCGTTTCCTTCCGCGGAGCGGCGCTCCATCATCCCATGGTTCCGCGCCGCGGCCTGAAGCTGCCGGAGCTGAATGGGCTGCCGGTGTTCATCGGAGCCGGCATGAACGACCGGATCTGTCCGCCGCATGAAACGGAGGAGCTGAAGTCGCTGCTCGCGGAAGCCGGAGCCGACGTCGGCCTTCACTGGGAGAATTACGGCCACCAGCTGACGGGCACCGAGGTTGAAGCGGCGGCGGCATGGTTCGCCAAGCATTTCCGGCAAGGCTGAGCTGGAGCGACATGATTCAGTGACTGAATACATTCGGTGTACGAACGGATGAGAATCCGTTTCCATAGAAGGAGGTAACGACGATGGCCGCAGCATTGAAAGGCCTTCACCATTTTTCCGCTTTTACCGCCAAGGCGTCGCTGAACTATGATTTTTATACTCGGGTGCTTGGCATGAGGCTGGTCAAGAAGACCGTCAACCAGGACGACACCAGCATGTACCATCTGTTCTACGGGGATGAGAAGGGAAATCCGGGAACGGAGCTGACGTTCTTCGAGATGCCGATGGCAGGCAAAAACCGTCCCGGCACGAGCAGCATCTCATCCTTGTCGCTGCGGGTACGCAGCGATGAGGCGCTGGAGTACTGGGCGAAGCGCCTCGATGAGCATGGCGTCGACCGCGATGAGGTGCGGGATCGCGCCGGCCGCGCCACGCTGGCATTCCGCGACCCGGAAGGGCAGCGGCTGGTGCTCGTCTCCGACGAGCACGGAGCCGGAGTCGCCGCAGGCACGCCATGGGAGCTGAGCCCTGTTCCGCAGGAATACGGCATTACCGGGCTCGGCCCGGTACAGCTCACGGTCGCCAACGCGCAGCCGACTGTCGCCGTGCTGACGGAGCTGATGGGCTTCCGCCGCAAAGGCTCTTTCCTTGCTTACGAGGAAGGCCAGCCAGACGTCATCGTGCTGGAGACGGGCGAGGGCGGCAGCGGGGCGGAGGTGCATGTGGAGGAGCGCTATGATCTGGAGCGCGAGCGGCTTGGCCGCGGCGGCGTCCACCATGTCGCTTTCCGCGTCGAGGACGAGGAGGAGCTGCGGGCCTGGGTGGGCCGCATCCAGAGCGCCGGCTTCCCGAACTCCGGCTTCGTGGACCGCTTCTACTTCCGCTCGCTCTACTTCCGGGAGCCGAACGGAATCCTGTTCGAGCTGGCGACGGACGGACCGGGCTTCGATACCGACGAGGAGTTGTCCGAGCTCGGCGAAACGCTGGCGCTGCCGCCGTTTCTCGAGGGGCGGCGGGAGCAGATCGAGGCGAATTTGAAGCCGATCGATACGAAGCGGTAATGTGCAAGGAAAAACAGATTAGGGTTCCCGGAGCAGATTTCTGCCCGGGAACCCTTTTTGGCATTGTCCGGCGACGCGGGTTGTTCCTTTTCCCCGATTTTCGCCGATAAGCGGCGCAGACGAGCCGGCAGGCTCGCTTAAATCCGGTTAGTCCAATCCTCTTCTGCGAGCTCGGACACGATGCCTGCGGCTGCGACAGAGCCCATCGAGGCGGCGACAATAGCTTGATTCATCGGCGTGGCCGCGTCTCCGGCCCCGAATACGCCCGGGATGTTTGTTTTGCCCCGTGCGTCCACGGCCAGCACTCCCTGATCGTTGTTGATGCAGCCGAGCGCGACGGGCAGATCGGATCCCGGCGCTAGCTTGGAAGCGAAGAAGATTCCGCTGCACGGCACGGAGGTGCCGTCCTCCAGAAGGACATTCGTAACGATGCCATCGCTGGATTCAATTTGCCTAATAGGGGAAGCATACAAAGGAATTCCGCGCGCGGCCAGCTGCTCCCGCTGTTCATCGACCTGTTCATCCGGTCCATTCGTGCAGATGGCGATATGACGCGACCAGCCCGACACGAGCTTGGCGAAGTGGAGCGCGTGAGGGCCATTGACGATCAGCGCGAGCGGTTTGTCCCGCAGCTCCCAGCCGTCGCAAAAGGGGCAGACGAAAGCGCTGCGGCCGTACACATCTTCAAGCCCGGGAATATTCATAGGCAGATCCTTCTTGCCTGAGGCGAACAGCAGCTTTTTGCTCCGGTAGCTCTCGCCGCTAAGAGTCGTCAACCGGAAGTCGCCGTCGCTTCCCGCAATCTCAACCGCTTGATCGCGGATGAAGCGGACCGACGGGTAAGCTGCGATCTGCTCCCTTGCGACCCTTCTGAACTCCCCGGGACTGATGCCGTCGCGAGTCAAAAATCCGTGGGTTGCATGGGTGACCCGGTTGCGCGGGCGCTCCTCGTCGATCACGAGCACATTTCTGCGGGCTCTGCCCAGGACGAGAGCGGCGCTCATGCCTGCCGGCCCGCCTCCGATAATGATGCTGTCCAACCGTTCTGCCATGTTCATCCCAACCTTTCTGGATCTTTTATATCCATAATAACGGCGCAAGAAGCCTCTCGGCTTGATGCCCGGTTCCCGCATCCCGCAGCCTCTGAACCTGCAGCCCGGCCCTCGAAGCCCGCAGCCTCAGCACCTGCAGCCTGGTCCCCGCAGTGCAGCCTCAGCAGCCCGGTCCCCGCAGTTTGCAGCTCTCTTCACTCGCATCCCGCCGCTTCTGCACCTGCAGCCCGGTCCCCGCAGTTTGCAGCTTTTTCACCCCGGCCGGTTCGACGCCTGCCATTCCCATATCTTCATGATGCCGCATGCTTGTTCAGGCACGGTGCTCTGGGCTGCAAGAGAAGGAGGCCGCATCCAGAACTCCCTGGATCGTATGCTGCTTCAGATAGTCCAGCATCTGGCGCTCGGCGCCGTCCATGACCTTTTTTACCAGGCACTCGCATCCGGAGGCGTCGGCTTCGGCAAACAGCTCGTGCTGATGCTCGTTGGCGGCATGGCATTCATACATCTGCTGCCGCCCCTCCACCACGGAGATGACATCGTAGAACGTAATCTCGCTCCCGGGGCGCGCGAGCTCGTAGCCGCCGCTTGCTCCCGTAACGGCGCGGACGATGCCGTCCTGACGAAGCTTGGACATGATCTTGGACAAATAGCTCTCCGGCAATCCTTGCTTGGAAGCCAGCTCCTTGATTCCTACATACCGGCCGCGTTCCGCCTGGGCCAAGTGGATGAGAGTGTGAAGGGCGTATCCTGTGCTTTTGGAAAATTGCATGCGCGGTGTCTCCTTGCGTGAAGCGTTCATTATTATGGATATCTTATGTCTATAATAGGGCAAGGCCGTTCCAGATGCAAGCGGACTATACGAATAGGCCCGGCGATCAGCAACGGACGGTCCTCCGTTTCTGCCGCGGGCGGATGTGCTGTCACGAGAATGTAAGAAGAGAGGGCTATCATCGGGGGGATTTGATTTCATCCTATTGGAGTGAATAGAAGATGGCACAGCTCAGAACAAGATCGAACTGAAGAAAATATACGGGGTGGAGCCCAATCAGGGGCGCCGGACGGAGTTTCCATGGAAGCGGCCGAGGGGGAGTCGTCGCCATTGTCGGCGTGTCGGGAGATCCGGCAGCGGCAAGTCGACACTGCTTCGCATGCTCAGGGGCTTGGACATTCCTTCTGGAGGACAAGTCATCGCGGAGGCGAATTTCCTGTTCGACATGGAGGAAGAGGAAAGGACCGTCTTCCGCAGGCGTCGGATCGGCTTCGAGTTCCAGCAATTCAATTTGTTCTACAATCGCCTCTAACAACAGGTGTATCGGACATAGGATCCGCTATTTGAGGGAATTCATAGGAATTGGTTGATTATCGGACATAGGATCCGTTATTTGTGAATTTTTATTGAGATAAAAATAATGCGGAGTGGAATAACGGAACGTATGTCCGATAAAGGAGAAATTGGCTTTACAGCGGCCAAATAACGGATCGTATGTCCGATAGCAGCTGTATAAGGGTGCCGTTTTATTCTTTCTAGCCGATGGGATGCGAGTCTATTGTTGATTTGCAGGATCGGACGAGCCGCAGAGGCAATAGGCAGAGAGGTCCGAGCCAGACAGTGTCCTATTGTAGAAGGGCAGAATCGGACGAGCCGCAGCGGCAACAGGCGGTTCGCGCCGATCAGCTTCAGAGAAATAGGGGCTCAAGCTGCCATAGCTGCTGGCTCGAGCTGCCAGAATTGCAAAGCTGCTGATTCCCTATTTGCTGCCAGAAAAGTCTATGTCCGAGCCGAGAGTCTCAAAGCCGGCCCTTGATGCCCTTCAGCACATCGATGACCTTGTTCAGATGCTCGCCGAGCACATGCTCCGCAAGCTTGGCGTCTCCGGCCTCGATGGCATCATAGATGCGCCGGTGCTCGCCGAGCAGCCGCTGGGCGGTGCCCCTCTCGCGGTAGAACCACAGCTCGCGGGTTTGGGAAATGGAAGACGCGAAGCGCTCGGCGAGGGATTCCATCATCTGCGCGAGCAGGGTATTGCCCGAGGCGGCTACGATCGCCATGTGGAACTCGGTGTCGGCGCGCTCGCCGGCCTCGGTGTCGCCGGCCTCGAGGCTGCTCTCCATCGATGCGAGAATCTCGCGCAGCCGCGCCAAATCGTCCGGTGCGCGCCTTGCGGAGGCGAGCGACACAGCCCCGATCTCCAGCACCTTGCGAACTTCCAGCAGCTCGGTCAAGGAGCCCGCATTGTGGAACATCTGGTCCGCGCCTTGCTTGGGATCACTGGGTAATACCGACTTGACGAAAGTGCCGCCGCCCTGGCGCACATCCAGCCAGCCGGTCGCCTTGAGCGCGCTGGCCGCCTCGCGGACCGTGGAACGGCCGACGCCGTACGATTCCGCCAGCTCCACGACGGAGGGCAGCCGCTGTCCGGGCTCCCAGGCGCCCGAGCGGATCTGTTCCAGCATATGTTCGGCTACAAGCTCATGGCCTTTGGCTTGGGTGATTTTCATCGCGACCTCCCGTGGCATCCCAAAAACATTCTATACAATGAAATCAGTATAGCATATAATGAGTTCCAAAGTCATCAGATGACCTGATGATCTAAAGGGCATATCCGTATGTCTGCGCGGGTGAACGTAAGCTTTCTACAGATGGGAAGGGGAAATGATCATGCTGGATCCGGCCATGGCGAGACGGCTGCGGGATATCGTAGGAGAGAAGCATTTCAGGGACGATCCGGAGGCGAGAGTCGCTCATTCCTATGACGGCACGCCCATGCTCCAGAGCTTGCCGGACGGCGTCATTTATCCGGACTCGACCGCTCAGGTGTCCGGGATCATGAAGGTTCTTGCAGAGTACCGCGTACCGGTCGTGTCTCGAGGCTCGGGCTCCAACCTGTGCGGAGGCACGGTCCCCTTGCAGGGCGGCATCGTCATGGTCATGCACCGGATGAACCGGCTGCTGGAGGTCGACATGGACAATCTGACGGCAACGGTGCAGCCGGGCATGATCACCGCCGCGTTCACCGAGCATATCGAATCGCTCGGGCTGTTCTACCCGCCGGATCCGAGCAGCATGAAGATCTCGACGATCGGCGGCAACATCAGCGAGTGCTCGGGCGGCCTGCGCGGGCTGAAATACGGAACGACCAAGGATTACGTGCTCGGTCTCGAAGCGGTCCTGGCCAATGGAGAAATTCTTCGCACCGGCGGCAAGCTCATGAAGGATGTGGCCGGCTACGATTTGACGAAGCTGCTCGTCGGCTCGGAGGGCACGCTGGCCATCATTACGGAAGCGACCTTGAAGCTCGTGCCTCCGCCCGCCGGCAAAAAGACGATGCTCGCGATGTACAAGGACCTGTACGGCGCAGCCCGGACCGTCTCTCGGATCATCGAGAATAAGATCATCCCGGCCACGCTGGAAATTCTCGACAACCCGACGATCCGGGTCGTCGACGATTTCGCCCATCTGGGATTGCCGCGGGATATGGAAGCGATTCTGCTGATCGAGCAGGACGGCGATCCCGAGGCGGTCGAGCGGGATATGGAAGCCATAAGGCTCATCTGCGAAGCCGAGAAGGCCGACCGGGTCGAAGTCGCCCAGACTCGCGAGGAGGCGGAAAAGCTAGTTGCGGCAAGGCGCAGCGCGTTCACGGCGCTGGCAAGGCTGCGTCCGACGACGATTCTCGAGGATGCGACCGTTCCCCGCTCCCGCATCGCGGACATGGTGCTGCGCATCCGGGAGATCGCGGACAAGTACGGCGTGTCCATCGCAACCTTCGGGCATGCGGGAGACGGCAATCTTCACCCGACCGCAACGACCGACGCCAGGGACACGGAGGAGGTCCACCGGGTCGAACAGGCTTTCGCGGAAATATTTGAAGCGGCCATCGAGCTTGGCGGCACCATTACCGGCGAGCATGGGGTCGGGGCCGTGAAGGCGCCGTTCCTGGAATGGAAGGTCGGGGCGAGCGGCATCGCCGTCATGAAAGGCATCAAGGATGCGTTCGACCCGCATCATCTGCTCAATCCCGGCAAGATGTTCGCCGGAGAAACTCGCAAAAGGGTGGTGATCGACCGTGGCTGATGGAATCCATGGAGGCCTCGGATTGGCGGTACAGCCGCATTCGGGACCGGGAAGCCTGCTCGGCAAGCCGGATGTGCGGCATGCCAATCCGGTGTCGAGAACGGTGCTGGCCAAGCTGGACTACGACCAGCTGACCAACTGCATGCGCTGCGGCTTCTGCCTGCCTGCTTGTCCGACATTCCGCGAGACGGGGCTGGAGCCGGAGTCGCCCCGCGGCCGGATCGCGCTCATGAAGGCCGTCGCCGACGGCATCATGGAGCCCGACAAGGCGTTCGCCGAGCAGATGAACCATTGTCTCGGCTGCCGGGCTTGCGAGCCCGCCTGTCCTGCCGACGTCAAATACGGGCAGCTGCTGGAGCAAGCCAGGGACGCGATCGAGGACCACGCGCAGCACAGCCTGCCGGCGAAGGGCGCTCGGAGGCTGTTCTTCAAGGATGTGCTGCCGCATCGCTCCCGCCTGAAGTGGCTCGGGCGCTCGTTGTCCTTCTATCAGAAATCCGGTCTCCGGCAGGTGGCTCGCGGTACGGGCATCATGAAGCTGTTTCCGGCGGCTATGCGGGAGATGGAGCAGATTCTTCCGGATGCTTCCGGGAAAGGCGTCGTAGACCGCATCGGCACGGTCGTTCCAGCCAAGGGCGAGCCGATCGCACGCGTCGCCCTTTTCCGGGGCTGCATCATGGACGTGCTGTTCAGCGAGACAAATGTCCGCACGGCGGAGCTGCTGGCTGAGGCCGGCTTCGAGGTCGTCATCCCGGACAATCAGGTGTGCTGCGGAGCCTTGCATGCTCACAGCGGAGAGCTGGATCAGGCGAGAGGGCTTGCCCGGTCCAACCTGGAAGCCTTCCGGGATGCGGGCATCCAGCATATCGTCTCCAACGCCGGCGGCTGCGGCGCACAGCTGGCGGAATACGGCCATCTGATGCATGGAGATGAGCAGTATGCAGAGCTGGCCGTCGAGTTCGCTTCTCGCGTCGTCGATGTCAGCCAGCTGCTGCTCAGCAGTGACAGGCTGCCGGCCTTTACGGAGCAGAGCGGCAGCGTACGTGTCACTTACCAGGACTCCTGCCATCTCCGCAACGGAATGAGATCCTCGGGAGCACCGAGGCAGCTGATCCGCCAGGTTGCTGGCGCCTCCTTCGCCGAGATGAAGGAAGCCGACCGCTGCTGCGGCTCTGCGGGCATCTACAACGTCACGCAGCCGGAGATGGCGGGGCAGATTCTGGAGCACAAGATGGAGCATGCCAACGCTACCGGCGCGGCCTATCTGCTCACGAGCAATCCCGGCTGCCTGCTGCAGATGAAGCTCGGGGTGCAGAAGCACGGGGACCCGGCTGCGATGAAGGTCATGCATGTCGTCGATTTCCTGCACGAGCGCATGGGAGAGCCGGCAAGCCTCTCTGCGGCAGGGAAGCAAGGATGGCTTTAAGGCACGGAGGTAGTCTTGCATAAAGGCAGGTACCGACAGATAGCCCGCTTCCGACTAGTCGGAAGCGGGCTTGTTTAAAGTTCCACGGACGCACAGGGAGAAATGAAGCCCTCAAAAATGCATGGAGCGTAAGGGGCCGAGGATGCTCCTCGTTCGCCTTGAAGGAGCTTGAATTGCATCCAGCTCATTTGCAGTCATAAGGTATCGCGGCGGGCTTCAGCCGCTTTGCTTGCGAGGGTTCAAATCTTGCGGTTAAATTAAAATGGACACAAGAATAGAGGGAGCGGGATCATAAACCAAACCCGCTATTTCAGGTGTCCTAGATGAGCGGATCACGCCAACGTCTCATCCGTACAATGTGCACACGGTCATCGTACGCCAGAAGAAGTGGAGCGGGTTAAAGCCATTTAATTAATGTAGAGTAATAAAAGCTCTCCCAAAAGCGAGAGGAGAGAAAAAGGAGGAGATATTCTGAAAGCGAATCGGATGGAAGCGTTCAGCGATGGCGTTTTGGCGATCATCATTACGATCATGGTACTGGAATTTAAATTGCCGGAAGGCCATGACTGGTCTGCTCTGATCGAACTTGGTCCTAAATTTCTCAGCTACATCTTCAGTTTCATCTACATCGGCATTTACTGGAACAATCATCATCATTTGCTTCATATGGTAAGAACGATGAACGGACGTTTGATGTGGCTCAACTTGCTGCTTCTATTCTGGCTATCCCTTGTGCCTTTCACGACAGCCTGGATGGGGGAAAGCCATTTTGCCGCCACCCCAACCGCACTGTACGGTACTATTCTTCTCCTAGCGGCGCTCTCGTACTGGCTGCTTCAGCGCGCCATTATTAACCAGCATTCCGGCGATCTCTCCTTCATCATGGCGATGGGCAGAGACTGGAAGGGGAAATTATCTCCCTTGCTCTACTTGATAGCGGTCTTGACCGCGTATGCCAGTCCTTGGATATCCGGCATCTTCTTCGTACTCGTTGCGGTGATCTGGTTCGTACCCGATAAGCGTATCGAGCATGTGCTGAGAGGCCAGTAAGTAAAAAGCCTGCCCTCCTTACCCTATTCTCAGCGCTGCTCGGGCGACCATGTCTCCCCTGCAACTTCTGATCGTGCTCTTCGGCTGCATTCCCGTGCATTTCGTGGAAAGGGCGACGGCCTGGCGCACGTCCAATCTTCCGGCATGCCGCGTTTCACCGTCCCTTTCGCCGATTATAAAACATCTAAGCCGCAGCCTATTGCTTGTGGCTTCTTTTCATGCTGATGCACCACACGCTGTGAACCGGATCACGTTTTATGCATTCGACATATGCGGAGATGCAGAATGTAGAAATCTTAGATTTAAGCTCATTGATAAACATACGGTGTTAATACTAGATGTTATAAGTACAGATTATATACACGATTGCATGGCCGTTTCTGTGGCAGCAGCTGATCGAAAAATTTTGAACAGGGAGGAAGTCAATCATGCTGTTTCGAAAAGCGGTTCCAGCCGATATCATGGGTTGCTGCTGATGATGGAGTGGTTGTATCGACAGCATGTTTTTGCTTATGCCGATTCGCCGATTTGAAAATCCTTCCGGATTGGTTGCGTATATGACGAATGTCTTCACAGTCCCAGTCTACCGTCGCCAAGGCATAGGATCCAAGCTTGTTCATGAAGCGGCAGAAGATTTGAAGATACAAGGAATAAGAAAAATCCTGCTGCATTCGTCTGATATGGCTAACCCGATGGATGAAAGTCTTGGTATTGCTAAGGGAAGAACTACATGTCAATAAATATTTGAAGCTAGCATGTTCTCAAGTCTATTGCCTTTACTATCTCTAAATAGTAGATTTGTACGTTTAACCTATCTCTGAACGAGTGTATTTAGGAGCTGCTATTCGTCCAAGGAGGATCAAAAAATGGAATGCCGAACGGAAGTTTCGCTGGCTGGGAACCCGGAGTTCTATGACTTTCTGACCGCCAAGCTGAAGGAGTTCAACAACGAGCAATCCTTCCATCATCGGGAGAAGAGGAAGGAAGGGGCCATTCAGCCGCTGCATATCATGCTCAAGGACGACGAAGGGAGCTGGAGAGGCGGGCTGACTGCCCAGGTGCTCTGGGGATGGCTGGAGATCGGGTATTTCTGGCTGGAGGAGGAATTCAGGGGTCGAGGAACCGGCTCAGGGCTGCTCGCTCAAGCCGAGGAGCTGGCCAGGCAGATGGGAGCGGTCAGATCGAAGGTGACGACATTCTCTTTCCAGGCGAGAGAGTTCTACGAGAGGTACGGATACGAGGTCGTAGGCGAGATCGAGGACTATCCTCCCGGCAGCTCCTATTACTTCCTGGTCAAAAAGCTGTAGGCACGGCAAAAAGGCAGACCTTGACGGCTGCCTTTTTTCGTTTGTCCTTTGTCGTCTTGTTCTTGTTTCGGGATCGATTCGGTCCAGATGTCTGCCAGCCGGTCAGGCTGGAAGCGGCCAACTCCCGGAACTAGCTTCCAGTCCGCAGGGCTTGCACCATCTCCAGCACCCGCTGCGCCGCTTCTTCCGCGGCCAGGCTTGCCTTGTCCGCGCTGCCGCGCCGGACAAACTCCACCTTGCCGTCCGCCGCATCGCGGCCGACGACGATGCGTGCCGGAATGCCGATGAGATCGGCATCCTTGAACTTGACGCCGGGCCGCTCGTCGCGGTCGTCGACGAGCACCTCCGCGCCGGCCTCCTCCAAGCGGAGGCGCAGCTTGTGCGCGAGAGCCATCTGGACTTCGTCCTTGACCGACACCGGAATGACATGGACGTGGAACGGAGCCAGCGCCGCCGGCCACACAATGCCGTTCTCGTCATGGGATTGCTCCACCGCTGCGGACAGAAGGCGCGAGACGCCGATGCCATAGCAGCCCATGATCATCGGATGCGTTTTGCCGTCGGCGTCGAGGAAGGTAGCCCCCAGCTTCTCGCTGTATTTTGTGCCGAGCTTGAATACTTGGCCGATCTCGATGCCGCGATGGAACAGGAGCGCGCCTTCCCGGCATTTCGGGCAAAGGTCGCCTGCCTGCGCGTTGCGGAAATCGCCGACAACCGCTGCCCTTAGATGCCTTCCCGCATGAACGCCGCGGATATGGAAGTCCTCTTCGTTCGCGCCGGCGACTCCGTCCGTTACAGCAGCCGCGTCATGATCGGCATAGACGGGAATATCCAGTCCGAGAGGACCGGCGAATCCTACGGGAGCGCCCGTCGTCATCATGACCTCGTCAGCCTCGGCAAGCGAGATGGAATCCGCTCCAAGGAAATTCTTGACCTTGAGCTCGTTGATCTCATGGTCGCCGCGGACGACGACGGCTACGATGCTTCCGTCGGCCTCGAACAGCACGGTTTTGAGAATCTGCGAGGGAGGCAGCTCCAGAAACGCGGTCAGCTGTCCGATCGTTCGAACGCCGGGCGTATGGATTTTTTCGGGCTCCGAGGCAAGGGCCGCGGGTGCCGGTTCATCCTTGTGGCTGCTGTCGTTCCCGAATAGACGGCCCGGCTCCGCATCGTTCGCCGACTTCCGTCCTGGCTTGGCTTTCTCGAGATTGGCGGCATACCCGCAGCAGGTGCAGGAAGCGATCGTATCCTCTCCGATGGAGGCAAGAGCCATGAATTCATGCGTGCCTCCGTCGCCGCCGATCGTTCCGGCATCGGCTTCGACGGGGCGGAAGTTCAAGCCGAGACGGCTGAAGATCCGGTTGTACGCCTCGAACATCGTTTGATAGGAATGGTCCAGCCCCTCTTGGGTCGTATCGAAGGAATAGGCATCCTTCATCAGGAACTCCCTCCCGCGCAGCAGTCCGAACCGGGGGCGGCGCTCGTCCCGGAACTTGGTCTGAATCTGATAGACCGTCAGCGGAAGCCTCCGATATGAGGATACCTCATCCCGCACGAGAGAGGTGACGACCTCCTCATGCGTCGGACCGAGCGCGAACTCCCGGTCATGGCGGTCGCGCATGCGCATCAGCTCCGGACCGTAAGCGTCATAACGGCCGGACTCCCGCCACAGCTCCGCCGGCTGCAGCGCGGGCAGAAGAACCTCCTGGGCGCCGGCCTTTTCCATTTCCTCCCGGATGATCTGCTCGGCCTTGCGGAGAACTTTGCGTCCCAGCGGCAAATAAGAGTAGATGCCGGCGGCGGTCTGCCGGATGAAGCCTGCCCGCAGCAGCAGCCGGTGGCTGGCAGCCTCGGCTTCGCCGGGAGTGTCGCGCAGGGTGGACAGAAGCAGCTTGCTTTGAAGCATGAAATACCCCTCCTTGGGTGATGTACCTATTCGTCAAAGGATGAATGGGCTGCATAAAACAAATAAGACGCATTCGTCAACGGATGAATGGGCCGCATAAAACAAAAAAGACCCATTCGTCAAAGGATGAATGGGCCGCATAAAACAAATAAGACGCATTCGTCAACGGATGAATGGGCCGCATAAAACAAAAAAGACCCATTCGTCAACGGATGAATGGACCGCATAAAACAAATAAGACCCATTCGTCCAGGGACGAATGCGTCGCGGTACCACCCTGAGTTCGGCTCCGGCCGGACTGGCGGCAGGAAGCCCTTGAGACGGATAACGGCAGGAAGCCGGCGCCGGGCCTGCGGACAGGCACGGATGCAGCTCGCAAGGTGGGGATGCCGGGGTTCGATGCGGGAAACCTTGCAGCCTGGGGGTTTCCTCTCTGGACGGCGAACGGCGGGGCATGCTGGCCTTGGTCACAGCAGATGCGGATATCGGGTTTTTTCCACCATATCGGAAACCGGTTGCAAGGTCAAGAAGAGAACGCGGGAACGCGGAAGCCATGCGCGGCAAATTGAAGCCGAAACAACTATGGCGGTCAAGGCGTCTAACAACTAATCGATGAAATAACGCTTGAAACGGAAAGGATGCCGCGGCATGAGCAGCAGCTTGAAGAAAAACAGGTCCCTGCTGGGGGCGCTGACGGTGTTATCGGTCTTATTGCTCCTGTACCTGCTCCTGTTCAAGCCCGCTTCCGGAAATCGCTACATCGTTCCGGAAGGGTATGCAGGCTGGGTGGTCGTCGTCTTCGGCCAGCAGGGCAGCGCGCCTCTGGAACGCAAGGACGGGGACTACGTCTATCCCATCGACTCGACCGGATGGCTG
>Ga0194137_10000807_pt1 | contig 19976 bp, 19 predicted proteins | sample TARM_MetaG_T3_14_FD_134025 | JGI IMG/M metagenome (GOLD analysis project Ga0194137, IMG submission 134025) | Freshwater microbial communities from Pennsylvania, USA, analyzing microbe dynamics in response to fracking - TARM_MetaG_T3_14 (version 2) | ecosystem: Environmental > Aquatic >... | reverse complement strand
GGCTGACCCAGCTGACGCTGGCCGTCGTGGGCGGGCTTCACTTTCACTATTTCAGCGCCGGCCTGACCACCTATGCCATGCAGGGCATGGTCGTCGCCGATCCCATGGGCCATCTGCTGGCCGCCTTCTCCTGCCTGGCCACGCTGATCGCCCTGGTCTATGCGCGCCCTTATGCCGGCGTGCGCGAGATGCTCAAGGGCGAGCTCTTCATCCTCAGCCTGTTCGCGCTGCTGGGCGTCAACGTGATGCTGTCGGCCAACAACTTCCTGGTCATCTACCTCGGCCTGGAACTGATGAGCCTGTCGCTCTACGCCCTGGTGGCCCTGCGCCGCGACCATGCGGTGTCGACCGAGGCCGCCATGAAGTACTTCGTCCTTGGCGCCCTGGCCAGCGGTTTCCTGCTCTATGGCCTGTCGATGATGTATGGCGCCACCGGCTCGCTAAGCATCCCCGAGGTCTTCGAGGTCATCTCCAAGGGCATCCCGAACAAGGCTGTGCTGATCTTCGGCGTCGTCTTCGTCGTTGCCGGCCTGGCCTTCAAGCTCGGCGCTGCGCCCTTCCACATGTGGGTGCCCGACGTCTACCAGGGCGCACCGACTGCCATCACGCTGCTGATCGGCGCGGCACCTAAGCTGGCGGCCTTCGCCATCACCATGCGGCTGCTCGTCGAGGGCATGATCGGCCTGGCCGCGGACTGGCAGCAGATGTTGATGGTGCTGTCCATCATGTCGCTGCTGGTGGGCAACCTCGCCGCCATCGCGCAGAGCAATCTGAAGCGCATGCTGGCCTACTCGACCATCGCCAACATGGGCTTCATGCTGCTGGGCATGACGGCCGGTGTCGTCAACGAGAGCACCAAGTGGGGCGACAACGCCTACAGCTCGGCCATGTTCTACGCCGTCACCTATGTGCTGACGACGCTGGGCACCTTCGGCATGGTCATTCTGCTGTCGCGCCAGGGCCATGAGGCCGAGGAGATCAAGGACCTGGCCGGCCTGGGCAAGCGCAGCCCCTGGTTCGCCCTGGTCATGACCCTGTTCATGTTCTCGCTGGCCGGCGTGCCGCCCACCGTCGGCTTCTACGCCAAGCTCGCCGTACTGCAGGCCCTGGTGTCGACCGATGTGACGGCCTACCTCCATCTGTCGATCTTCGCCGTCGTGGTGTCTCTGGTCGGTGCCTTCTACTACCTGCGCATCGTCAAGGTCATGTTCTTCGACGAGCCGACCGACACTTCGCCCATCGCAGCGCCCGCCGACGTGCGTCTGGTGATGTCGCTGAACGGCGCCGCGGTGCTGGTCTTCGGCCTGCTTCCCGGTGGCCTGATGGGCCTGTGCGGCCAGGCCATCGTGAAAGCACTTTCCACCTGATGGCCGGTCGCTGATGGACCAGTCCGCCGCTGTCTGGCTGGTCCTGGCCGTGGCCGTCATCGCGGCCAACCTGCCTTACTTCAACGAGCGCCTGCTGCTCGTCGGTCCGCGCCAGTCGCCCAAGAGCGTCTGGTGGCGGCTGCTGGAGCTGGTGCTGATGGCCGTGCTGACCTTTGCGCTGGGCTCGGTCCTCGAGGCCCGCATCGGCCAGCGCCAGGCCCAGGGCTGGGAGTTCTACGCCGCCGCCTCTTGCCTCTTCATCACGCTGGGTTTCCCCGGCTTCGTCTGGAGGTATCTGCGCCGTGGCCGAGGCTGAGGACGACCACCTCGTCGAGTACCTGCTCGAAGGCAGCCAGGTCTACCAAGGCCATTTCCTGGACGTGCGCCGCGACCGCGTCGCGCTGCCCGACGGCCGCAGCGCCCACCGCGAATACATCCGGCATCCCGGCGCCGTCATGATCGTTCCCTTGCTGGATGACGGCCAGCTCTTAATGGAACGCCAGTACCGCTACCCCATGGGCCGCGTGATGCTGGAGTTTCCCGCCGGCAAGCTCGATGCCGGCGAGGACCCCCTCGTCTGCGGCCAGCGCGAGCTGCTCGAGGAAACCGGCTACAGCGCCGCCGAATGGGCCCATGCCGGCGTGCTTCACAACGCCATCGCCTACTCGGACGAAGGCATTCACATCTACTTTGCGCGCGGCCTGACCCGGGGCGAACAAAAGCTGGATGAAGGCGAGTTTCTCGAACTCGTCACGCACACGGTCGAGGATCTCGACCGCATGGCCGCCGCCGGCGAGCTGACCGACGCCAAGACGCTGATCGGCCTGCTGTGGCTGCAGCGCTGGCAGCAGGGCGCCTGGGCGCTGCCCTGGCAGTCGGCCTGATTACATCCGGGAACACTCGCGCATGACCTCTGGCGACTTGTTGCCAGACCGTTAAGCTGCGCCGTTTAAGCCGCCCGAAAACCTTTCCATCCGCAGAAAGCTTCTCTCCATGACGCGTGCAACGCTGACCCTGACCGCATTGATGCTGGCCGCCCTGGCCTTGACCGCCTGCAACAGGGGCGGCAAGCCGGATGACAACGCTGCTGCCGCCCAGCCGCCGGCACCCTTGCTGCTGGCGCCTGAGGATGTGCGCCAGGTCAGCCAGAGCGGATTGATCGGCTCGCCCGTCATCACCGGCGCCATCCAGCCGGCGCGCCGCGCCGACCTGCGCGCCGAGGTCGCTGCCGTTGTGCTGCAGATCGCCAAGGACAACGGCGAACGCGTGCGCGCGGGTGATCTCATCATCCGCATCGACCCGACTTCCATCCGCGACGCGGCCACCTCTGCCGACGAGGCCCTGCGAGCCGCCCAGCAGAGCTTCGAGCAGACCGAACGCGTGCTGGCCCGCCAGCGCACGCTGAACCAGCAGGGCATGATTTCCCTGCAGGCCCTCGAAGATGCCGAGGTGCGCCGCAACGCTGCGCAAAGCGAGCTGGCCGCCGCCAAGGCCCGCGTCGTCACGGCCCGCCAGCAGGTCTCGCGCACCGAGGTTCGCGCGCCCTTTGACGGCGTCGTCAGCGAGCGCAAGGTCTCGGTGGGCGACACCGTACAGGTCGGCCGCGAGCTGATCAAGGTCATCGACCCGGCCTCCATGCGCTTCGAAGGCCAGGTCTCTGCTGACCGCCTGGGCGAGCTCAAGCTGGGCCAGCGCGTGGCCTTCCGCATCAACGGCTTTGGCGACGACGAGTTCCATGGCAAGCTGGCCCGCATCGACGCCTCCGCCAACGCGACAACCCGCCAGGTCGAGCTGATCGCCAACTTCGATGACGCGTCCAAGGCGCCACAGGTCGCCGGCCTCTACGCCGAAGGCCGGGTCGAGAGCACCGACCGCCGTGCATTGGTGCTGGCCGAAGGCTCGGTGCTGCGCGAAGGCGATACCGCCTACGTCTGGAAGCTGGCCGGCGACAAGCTCAAGAAGACCACCGTCACGCTGGGCGAGCGCGACGAGCGCCGCGGTGAGATCGTCATCAAGACCGGCCTGGCCATGGGCGACGAAGTGCTGCGCAATCCCAGCAGCAACCTGAAGGATGGCGCGCCGCTGCAGCGCGTCAAGCCTGGTGCTGGTGCTGCACTGGCCGTCGCCGCTGCACCCGCTCCGGCGGCCAGCAAGTAAGAAGGAGGCTCCGAGATGTTCCTCTCCAACTTCAGCATCAGCAGGCCGGTAGCGACCGTCGTGATGGTCATCGGGCTGATGCTCATGGGCCTGATCGCGCTGTCCAAGCTTCGCGTCAACCAGTTCCCCGACGTCGAACCGCCGGTGCTGGTCATCAATATTCCCTACCCGGGCGCGTCGCCCGAGACTGTCGAGCGCGAAGTCGTCAACCGCATCGAGAAGGCCCTGCAGAGCATCTCGGGCGTGGACCGCTCCAACTCCACGTCGCGCGAGGGCAGCGCCACCATCGTGCTGGTGTTCGACTTCTCGAAGAACATGATCGAAGCCGCCGACGAGGTGCGCAACTCGATCAACTCGGTGCGCTACAAGCTGCCGACCGAAATCCGGGAGCCCATCATCACGCGTGCCGACCCCGGCGCCCAGCCCATCCTGCAGCTGTCGCTGTCCAGCAGTTCGCTGACGCACGCGCAGATCAGCCGCATGGCCGAGGACAAACTGGCCGAGCGCTTCCGCGGCATCAGCGGCGTGTCGGTCGTCACCGTCAACGGCTCGCTTCAGCGCGAGCTGTCCATCCTGCTGCGTGCCGAGAAGCTGCGCGAGTTCGGCGTCTCGGTCACCGAGGTGCTCGGCGCCGTGCGCGCCCAGAACACGACGGCCCCCGTCGGTAAGGTGCGCGGTGCGCTGGAAGACCAGAGCATCCGCCTGCTCGGCCGCCTGGCTTCGCCCAGCGAGTTCGAGCAGATGATCATCAAGCGCACGGGCAGCAATGTCATCCGCCTGGGCCAGATTGCCGAGGTCAAGGACGGCTTCGCCGAGATGAGTGGCTATTCGCTGCGCAACGGCCGCCCCAACGTCGGCATCTCGATCACGCGCTCGCGCGACGCGTCCACCGTCAGCGTCGCCAACGACGCGCGCAAGCTGGTCGACGAGATCAAGAAGGAATTGCCGGCCGGCACGACGCTGGAGATCACCCAGGACGGCGGCAAGGATGCCGAGAACAGCCTGCACAACGTCACCGACGCGCTGGTGTTCGGCGCCGGCCTGACCATCTTTGTCGTCTACGCCTTCCTGAACAGCTGGCGCTCGACGCTGATCACGGCCCTGTCCCTGCCCACCTCGGTGCTGGCGGCCTTCATCGCCGTGTGGGTGATGGGCTTCTCGCTGAACTTCATGAGCCTGCTGGGCCTGTCATTGGCCATCGGCGTGCTCATCGACGACGCCATCGTCGTGCGAGAGAACATCGTCAGGCATATGGAGCGCGGCAGCGACCGCGTGACGGCGGCGCGTGAGGGTACGGCCGAGATCGGCCTGGCCGTCGCGGCGACCACCTTCGCCATCGTGGCCGTGTTCGTGCCGGTCGCTTTCATGGGCAACGGTCCTGGCCAATGGTTCAAGCCCTTCGCGCTGACCGTGGTTGCCTCCGTCGTCGTGTCGCTGATCATCAGCTTCACGCTGGACCCCATGCTGTCGGCCTACTGGGGCGACCCCCCGGGCTACCACGAGCAGCCCAAGAAGGGCTTCGGCAAGCTGCTGCAAGGCTTCAACCACTGGTTCGACGGCGTTGCCAACGGCTACGGCCACGTCATCGCCTGGGCCCTGCACCACCGCCGCTGGATGGCCGCCTTTGCCGTGCTGAGCTTCGTCGGCGCCATTTCCCTGCAGTACTTCGTCGGCGGCTCCAGCTTCTTGCCCCAGGCCGATGCCGGCTTCCTGGCCGTCGACGTTCGCAGCCCGGCCTCCAGCAGCCTGGACTACTCCAAGCTCAAGCTGGACGCGGCCGCGGCCCTCGCATCGACGATGAAGGAAACCAAGGCCACCATGGCCTATCCGAACGCCAGCGGCGGCCGCATCTACATCGACATTGGCAAAAGCACGGAACGGCAGCGATCCGCGGCCCTGATTGCCAAGGAGCTGCGCGAGAAGGTCGCACGCCTCGTCGGTGCCGAATACGTCGTGCTCGATGACCTGAACAACGGCGCGCAGAAGCCCGTGCAGATACGCTTCTACGGCACCGACACGCGCAAGCTGCAGGAGATCACGCAGGAGTTCGTGAAGACCATGCAGGGCATCAAGGGCGCGGTCGACGTCGGCTATTCCGAGCAGGACCCGCAGAACGAGCTGCAGATCGAACTCGACCGCGGGCTGGCCAACCAGCTCGGCATCTCGGTCAACGACGCGGCGCAGTCCCTGCGCGTGGCCTTTGCCGGCGTCGAGGCCGGCGACTGGGTCGACCCGACCGGTGAGACGCGCGACGTGTCCATCCGCCTGCACCCGAGCGATCGCGTCGACGCCGCCAACATCGAGCGCCTGCCCATCGCCGTGTCCGGCACCAACCGCATGGTGCCGCTGGACCAGATCGCCACCGTGACCATGGGCAAGGGCCCGGGCCAGATCCAGCACGGTGATGGCAAACGCACCATCACCGTCAGCGCCAACGCCCAGGGGCGCTCGCCCGGCGAGATCACGACCGAGGCCGTCAAGCTGGCCAAGGCCATCAACTTCCCGCCGGGCTTCGGCATCGAGCTAGCCGGTTCGGCGCGTGACCAGCAGGTGGTGTTCACGGCCATGATCACGGCGCTGCTGTCCGGCATCGCGTTGATGTACTTCGTGCTCGTCATCCAGTTCAACAGCTTCACCGCGCCGCTGGGCGTCATGCTGTCGCTACCGCTCTCGCTGATTGGCGTCGTGCTGGCGCTCATCCTGACGGGCGGCACGCTGAACCTGATGAGCCTCATCGGCGTCATCATGCTGATGGGCCTGGTGGCCAAGAACGCCATCCTGCTGCTGGACGCGACACGCCAGGAGGAGAGGGCGGGCGTGGACCGCGAAGAGGCGCTGATGCATGCGGGCCGCAAGCGCTTCCGTCCCATTCTGATGACGACGCTGGCCCTGATCGCCGGCATGATGCCGGTGGCCATCGGCGTGGGCGAGGGCGGCGAGTTCTACCGTCCCATGGCCGTGGCCATCATCGGCGGCACCATCACGTCGACCCTGCTGACCCTGCTGATCGTGCCGACCTTCTACGACAGCATCGAGATCGCCCGCGATCATGCGCTGGCCAAGTTCCGTCGCCGCGTTCCGCGCTTCACGATGGTGGGCGCCTTCCTGCTGACGCTAATCGAGGCCTTCCTGGCCCTCGTGCTGGTGCGCTTCCTGTTCCGACTGATCGTCAAGGCCGGCCGGTTTGCCACCGGCCGCCGGGCTACAGAACCCGTCCCGGGTTGAGCAGATCGAGCGGGTCCAGCGCCCGCTTGATCGCCCACATCAGCGCGAGGGCCGTAGCGTCCTTGCGTGCGCTGAGTTCCTCGCGCTTGAGCCGGCCTATGCCGTGCTCTGCCGAGATCGAGCCGCCGCACTGCTGCACGGCGTCATAGACCATTTCGTTGATGGCTGCCTCGTGTGCGGCCAGGAACTCTGCAGGCGCCATGCCGACGGGCGCCTGTACGTTGTAGTGCAGATTGCCGTCGCCCAAGTGGCCGAAGTCAATGTTGGCGATGCCGGGCAGATAGGCGGCCAGCGTCGCGTCCATGTCCGCGACGAAGCCCGCAATGGCTGACACCGGCAGTGAGATGTCGTGCTTGATGTTCGGCCCCGCCTGGGCCTGGGCCAGCGGGATGGACTCCCGCAAGTGCCAGAAGGCCTTGGCTTGCTGGATGTTCTGGGCAATGGCCGCGTCCTGCACGCAGCTGTGCTCGACGGCGGCTTCCAGCAGGCTCTCGAAGACGCTGCGTGCATGCTCGGCGCTCTCGGCGTCCGACAGCTCCAGCAGCACCGTCCACTCGGCCGCGCCCAGCGGCTGCGCCAGTTGCGGCAGTTCGCGCGCCACAAGAGCCAGTGACGCCCGGTTCATCACCTCGAAGCCGGTCAGCGCATCGCCGGCCCGCTCCCGCGCGAGGCCGAGCAGGGCGACGGCATCCTCCAACGATCCACAGGCCGCCAGCGCCGTCAGCCTGTCCTTGGGCCGCGGATAGAGCTTCATCGTCGCGGCCGTGATGATGCCGAGCGTGCCCTCGCTGCCGATGAAGAGGTCGCGCAGGTCATAGCCGGTGTTGTCCTTGCGCAGGCCCGACAGGCCCTGCCAGACCTCGCCGCTGGCCGTGACGACCTCCAACCCCAGGCAGAGTTCGCGCGCATTGCCATAGCGCAGCACCTGGGTGCCGCCGGCGTTGGTCGCCAGGTTGCCGCCCAGGGTGCAGGAGCCCTCGGCCGCCAGGCTGAGCGGGAACAGCAGGCCCGCGCCAGCCGCCGCGGCCTGCACCTCGGCCAGCACGCAGCCGGCCTCGGCCGTCAGGCTGGCGTTGGCGACGTCGATGCCGCGGATGCGTTTCATGCGCGACAGGCTCAGTACCAGCTGCCGGCCGCTGTCGTCCGGCGTCGAGCCGCCCACCAGGCCGGTATTGCCGCCCTGGGGCACGACGGCGACGCGGTGCTCGTGGCAGAGCCGCATCACCGTGGCCACCTCGTCGGTCGACGCCGGCCTCGCCACAGCCAGCGCTCGGCCCGGGTAGCGCTTGCGCCAGTCGCGCTCGTAGGCCGACAGATCACCCCCTACCAACAGCCCGGCCTCGCCGACGCGCTCTCGCAGGGCAGTGAGGAAGTCCGTCATGCCGATGCCTTCGCGGCCGCCAACCGCTGGCGGATCTGGGCCGTGCAGGCCGTGAAGACGACGACGCTCAACACCACCTCAGCCAGGGCCAGCCATTGGCCGGGCCCGTGCTCACTGGTCGAGCGCACCAGGCCTTCCAGCACGTAGAGCCAGACGAAGAGGGCCACCCAGCGGTAGGTGTACATGCGATAGCGCCACAGGCCCAGCGGCGCCGGCAGCAGCGGCAGCACCTTCAGGGCCAGGGTGCCGCGGCCGGTGGGCGCCAGCCACAGCTCCCAGGCCAGGCAGAGCAGGATCAGCGCGACGACGGCAGCCACGGCGAGGTTGCGCGACAGCTTTTCGGCAGCTGTCGGCTGGGTTCTTTCGAGGGCAGGGGACATAGCTGCGGCATCATAGAAGCCATGTCCCTGACGCCCGTTCCACCGCCTTCGGCCGACAGCCCCGAGGCGCCCCTGGCTCGCAACCCCATCACGTTTGCGGGCAACTTCATCGCCGAACTGCTGGCCTGGCCCTGGTTGCAGACCCTGCACACCTTCCGCCAGCGCTTTCGCGAGGAGAAGCTCGGCCTGACCGCCGGCAGCCTCACGTTCACGACGCTGATCTCGCTGGTGCCGCTGCTGACGGTGATGCTGGCCATCTTCACGGCCTTCCCGATCTTTTCCAGCTTCCAGTCGGCGTTGGAGCAGTATTTCCTGAAGAGCCTGATCCCGCCCAACATCGCCAAGCCGGTGCTGGGCGCGCTGACGCAGTTCGCGGCCAAGGCCAGCAAGCTCGGCGCCGTCGGCTTGGTGGCCCTCGGCGTCACGGCATTGACGCTGATGCTCACCATTGACCGCACGCTAAATGCCATCTGGCGCGTGCAGCGCCCGCGGCCCATGGCCCAGCGCGTGCTCGTCTACTGGGCCGCGATGACATTGGGCCCGCTGCTGCTCGGGGGCAGCCTGACGCTGACCAGCTATGCCATCAGCGTCGGCCAAGGGTTGATCACGAAGATGCCGGCCGATCTGGCCGCGCTGCTCGGCGGTGCGGACATCGTGCTGCTGGGCCTCGCCATGGCGGGCCTCTTCCACTACGTGCCCAACACCCACGTGCGCTGGCGCCACGCGCTGCTGGGCGGCACCTTTGTATCCATCGGCTTCGCGCTCGCGAAGTCCCTGCTGGCCTGGTATGTGAAGCAGGTGCCGACCTATTCGACCCTCTATGGTGCCTTCGCCACCGTGCCGGTCTTCCTGATCTGGGTCTACCTCGGCTGGGTCATCGTGCTGCTGGGTGCCATTCTGGCGGCCAACACGCCCAGCTTGACGGGGCGCCTGCATCTGCGCCCGGACGCGCCGGGTCAACCCCTGGCCCTGGCCCTGGAGGCGCTGCGCGAGCTGTGGCGGGTGCGCGAGGCCGGCCAGCGTGGTCTTTCCCACCTGGGCCTGGCGGGTGCGCTGCGCGTGGACCCGCTGCAGCTCAGCCCCATCGTCGACAAGCTGCTGGCCATGGACTGGATCGGTCGCCTGGAAGAGGAGGGCGCACAGCGCCTCGTGCTGCTGTGTTCGCCCGAGAAGGCGTCAGCCGAGCCGCTGCTGGCGGCTTTCCTGGCCGAGCGCAAAGGCCTGCTGGCGAATCTGTGGGACCAGGGCGCTTGGTCCAAGCTGACGCTGGACCGCCTCCTCATCACTGCGGCTGGAAGCCCCCGGCTCTGATGATCTTGGCCCAGGCTGCTGCGTAGGCGTGCTCGCGGGCGGCCAACTGGGCCGACGTCATCATGCCGACGGACAGGCCCAGTTCCGTCAGCCGCGCCTTCACACCCGGCTGGCCGATGACGCCGGCCAGCGCATTCGAGAAGCGCTCGACGACGGCTGGCGGCGTGCCCGCCGGCGCGAACAGGCCGTAATAGGGCAGGTCCTCGAAGCCGGCCAGCCCCAACTCGGCGAAGGTCGGCACCTCGGGCAGCACGCCCTGGCGCTGCTGGCCCATGACGGCGACGATCTTCAGCTTTTTCTGCTGGTGGTTGACGATGAGGTCGGGCACCGAGCCGACGCCAGCGCTGATCTGGTTGCCCAGCATGTCGGCAATCATGGGGGCGCTGCCGCGATAGGGGACGCTCAGCAGGTTGAGGCCGTTCTTCTCGCCTAGCAGCTTGACGAGGAACTCCGGCACCGAGGCCGGCGCCGGGATGCCGACGCTGGCCTGGCCGTTGTGCTGCTTCTTCACCCAGGCGAGGTAGTCCGGCAGGCTGCCAACCGGCGTGCCGCCCGAGATAGCAAAGGCATTGGCGAAGGTGGCGAAGCCTGCCACCGGCACGAAGTCCTTGGCGGGGTCGAAGCCCGGGTTCTTCATGACCAGGGGCAGGATGGAGATGGTGTGGTCGTGGCTGACGAAGAAGGTCGTGCCGTCGGGCACCGCCGCCTTCAGGGCTTGCGCCGCGATCTGGCCACCGGCGCCGGGCTTGTTCTCGACGAGGATCGTCGTGCCCAGCGAAGCCTGCAAGGCCTCGCCCAGCAGCCGCGCGATGGCATCGGTGCCGCCGCCCGCCGGGAAGCCGACCAGCAGCCGGATGGGCTTGTCATCGGCCCGAGCCGAGAAAGGCAGGGCGGCCAGGGCGGCCAGGGCGGAACGACGTTGGATCATCGGCGGGCTTCCTTGTTGGACCCGCAAGAGTCTACGGGTGCAGAACCACCAGAAGTGCACTCGCCGCCGACTTCGCGTTGTTGCGGATGGCATGCGGGCCGTCGACGGCATAACGCGCCGTCTCGCCGGCCTTGAGCTTGCTCGTCACGCCCTGGGCGCTGACCTCCAGGCTGCCGCTCAGCACGCTCAGGTGCTCGCGCGAGCCGGGCTCATGCGCCTGGCTGTCCAGTACGCCGCCGGGCTGCACCGTCAGCTCGTACCACTCGAACTGCCCGGCCAGCTCGATGGGCCCCAGGATGCGCAGCTTGCACAGGCCGTCGGGGCTGGTCAGCCCCGGCGTCGCGTGGGCCGGCACTGTCTCGATGGCCGGCATCGCGGTGCGCTCGCCGCCCAGCAGCTCGCCCATGTCCACGCCCAGCGCATTGGCCAGCCGCCACACCACGGCCACTGTGGGATTGGCCTGGTTGCGCTCGATCTGGGACAACATCGACTTGCTCACGCCGGCCCGCTTGGAGAGATCATCCAGAGAGAGGCCCCGGCTGCTGCGCAGCGCCTGCAGTGCGGCGCCGACGCGCGGCGGTTCGGTGTTGTCCATGTTCATGCTTGACGGCGATAGACGTTTTTCAGATACTGCACGAAAGTTCGATATATCGAACAAGTTCACTTTACCGAATTGTGCATCAGGAGCGGCGCCATGAGCCAGGCCTTCTATCAACATCTGCAGACCGAACTCGACGGCATCCGTGCCGCCGGCCTCTTCAAGGCCGAGCGCATCATCACGACGCCCCAGGGGGCAGTCGTCAAGACGACCGATGGCCGCGAGGTCATCAACCTCTGCGCCAACAACTACCTGGGCCTGTCCTCCCACCCCCGGGTCATCGAGGCGGCCTACGAGGCCCTGCGCACCCACGGCTTCGGCCTGTCGTCGGTGCGCTTCATCTGTGGCACGCAGGACCTGCACAAGGAGCTGGAGCAGCGCATTGCCCGTTTCGTTGGCTGTGAGGACGCCATCCTCTATGCCGCCGCCTTCGACGCCAACGGCGGCCTGTTTGAGCCCCTGCTGGGCGAGCAGGACGCCATCATCAGCGATGCGCTGAACCACGCCTCCATCATTGACGGCATCCGCTTGTGCAAGGCCGCGCGCTACCGCTACGAGCACAACAATCTCGACGACCTCGAGCGCTGCTTGAAGGAAGCCAAGGACAAGGGCGCCCGCTTCACGCTGGTCTTCACCGACGGCGTCTTCTCCATGGACGGCACCATCGCCCAGCTCGACAAGATCCGCGCCCTGTGCGACCAGTACGGCGCGCTGCTCGGCATCGACGAATGCCATGCCAGCGGCTTCATAGGCAAGACCGGCCGCGGCACGGCTGAATACCGCGGCGTGTTCGGCAAGATCGACATCATCACCGGCACCTTCGGCAAGGCCCTGGGCGGCGCCAGCGGCGGTTTCACGGCCGCGCGAAAGGAAGTCGTCGAGCTGCTGCGCCAGCGTTCGCGCCCCTATCTGTTCAGCAATACCCTGGCCCCGAGCATCGCCGGCGCATCGCTGGCCGTGCTGGACCTGCTGGAAGGCTCCACCGCCCTGCGTGACAAGCTCGAAGCCAACACTGCCTATTTCCGCGAGGCCATCCAGGCGGCCGGCTTCGAGATCAAGCCGGGCACCCACCCCATCGTGCCCATCATGGTCTACGACGCGGTGAAGGCGCAGGAGCTGTCCAAACGCATCCTGGAGCTGGGCATCTACGCCGTCGGCTTCTTCTTCCCTGTCGTGCCCAAGGGCCAGGCGCGCATTCGCGTGCAGGTCTCGGCAGTGCACGAGCGCGAGCACCTGGAGAAGGCCGTTGCCGCCTTCACCCAGGCCGGCAAGGAACTGGGGATCCTGAAATGAGCGGCACACCGCGCATCCTCATCATCGGCGCCAATGGCCAGATCGGCACCGAACTGGCGACCGAACTTGCCAAGCTGCATGGCAACGACGCCGTCATCACCAGCGACCTGAGTCCCCAGGGCCGCGTGCCCACGCTCAAGCATGAGATGCTGGACGTGACCGATGCCGGCGCGCTGGCGACCATCGTCAAGCGCCACAAGATCACCCAGATCTACCACCTGGCCGCGGCCCTGTCGGCCAATGGCGAGAAGCACCCGATGTGGGCCTGGGACCTGAACATGAAGGGCCTGCTCAATGTGCTGGAGCTGGCCCGGCACGAGAAGCTGGACAAGATCTTCTGGCCCAGCTCGATAGCTGCCTTCGGCCCCAACACGCCGGCCGTGGACACGCCGCAGACGACGGTGATGGACCCGACGACGGTCTACGGCATCTCCAAGCTCGCCGGCGAACGCTGGTGCGCCTGGTACCACGCCAAGCATGGCGTGGACGTGCGCAGCCTACGCTATCCCGGCCTCATCAGCTGGAAGACGCCGCCCGGCGGCGGCACGACGGACTATGCCGTGGAGATCTTCCACTCGGCGCTGAAGGAAGGCCGCTACACCTGCTTCCTGAAGGAGGACCAGGCCCTGCCGATGATGTACATGCCTGATGCACTGCGCGCCACCATCGAGCTGATGAACGCGCCGGCCGACGCCGTCAGGCAGCGTGGCAGCTACAACCTCGCCGGCGTCAGCTTCACGCCCAAGCAGATCGCGGCAAGCATCCGTCGCCGCATTCCCGGCTTCACGATGGACTGCGTGCCCGATTTCCGCCAGGCCATCGCCGCTAGCTGGCCGCAGCGCATCGACGACACGCACGCCCAGGCCGACTGGGGCTGGAAGCTGCAGTACGACCTCGATGCCATGGTCGACGACATGCTGGCCAATCTGGGTCCACAGCTCAGGTCCTGAACGCGAGCCGGGGCGGCACCTCGCGCAGCTTGCAGCGCTGGCGGCGGTCACGCTCGGCCAGCGTCAGCCGCTCGCGAGCCGGCACGGGCTGGCGCACGCCGATGGCCGCAGCGAGATTCGCATCGGCCTCGCGCCGCGGGCGCAGCAACTCGGCGGGCCCCGTCAGCAGCGGCGTGACGCCCGGCCCGTGGCCGCTGACCGTGCTGTCGCCATGCACGATGACGCCGATGGTCACGCGCCCCTCGCGCCAGCTTGGCCCGCGGCGCGTGTCGGCATCGGTGATGGCGACGAAATCGCCGAAGCGCAGGCTGCCCAGGCGGTAGCGTTCGCGGGCGGCGCGGTCGGCCAGCTGGATGTCGTAGTCGCCACGCCAGGCCGTGCTCTTGCCCAGGCCCGAGCCCATCAGCCGCGCCGGGATCAGATGGGTGACAGGCACATGCAGCTGCCCGTCACGCTCCGTGACGCCCCAGCGTGACAGCAGCCCCGGCGCACAGTTCATCAGCTCGATGCGGGGATGGTCCGGCAGGCGCAGGCCCTTGCCGATGGAGGTGATGGCTATGCGGTCGCCGATGGCCAGGCGGCGCAGTACCTCGGGTGCAAAGTCCACCATCACATGGTTGACGCCGCCATGCTTGCCCGTCACCCAACCCTGCTGGCCACGCGCCGCACCGCTGAGCACGGTGGCACGGTTGCCGACGCAGGCATAGGTGATCAGCGCGTTGTTGGGCCCGTCGCGCGGGCCGATGACCTCGCGGCTGTTGTTGTGCAGGGAGACGCCGGGCTCGATGTGATCGCCCGCCAGGCCCACGCAGAGGTCGCCGATGCGGCGGTTCAGCACGATGCCGCCGGTGCCGGGCAGCACGCGCGGCACGCCGTCATAGCCGATGCGGTAAGGCGTGGCCCGGCCGACGGGATGGGCGATCTGGCCCTGCACCGTCACGGCGACGAGTTCATCGCGGTTGACGCGGGGGGCACCTCGAGGCGCGGTGCTGGGCTCGGCATACATGGGTCGGGCTCCGGAAGGAATCAAAGGCGGTACCACCAGGCCTGGCTGCGCTGCCAGGGGTCCTGGGTGTCGTCGTCGGAGGCGTGGCCTCCGGGTGGCAGCGTCAGCGCATGCACGACGCAGGCATGCTGCACGGACTGCAGCAGGGCCGCCAGGCCGGCCGCGGCGATGGCCTGGCGCACGAAACTGCGCTCGGCCGCCAGCAGACTGGCCGCGTCATCCTCGGCCAGCAGACGCGGTGTCGGATCCAGCCATGCCAGCGCCTGGACCGGGCCGGGTAGCGCTTCGGCGTCCTCGGCGCGGCACAGGATGAGGGCACCGTCCAGCGCCGCCGACGGGGCCAGGGCGTCATGGGCGCTCGCCATGGGGTCGAAGCCGTGACACCAGCCACGCCAGGCGGACCTGGGCTGGCGGGCCAGCATGGTCTCGGCATGCCATTCGAAGCGCTCCACCAGCGTGTCGTCGCTGCCACCGCGCAATTGCGATTCGGCCAGGTTGTCGCCGACCCAACGCAGCGTCCAGGAGCCGGCATCGGTACCGTCGCGCAGGGCCGTCCATTCGCTCAGGGCCAAGGGGTTCAGGCCGGGCTGCGGCAGGTCGCCGGCGCCGAGCGGCTCGCTCGCGTCCAGCACCTGCCAGAAGGAGCGCGGCAGCCAGGTCTCGAAGACGCGCGTCAGGCCCAGGGCCAGCTTCAGGCCGCAGGCCTGGCCCAGCACCAGGGCCGGGTCCAGCACGCAGCGCAGCTTGACGCCGTCGACGGTGACGCGCAGGTCGCTGGCGCCCATGCACGGCCTCCGTCATGCCGCCTGGCGCACACCGAGCACGCTCTGCAGGGCCGGCGTCACGCCCGGGAGGCCGCGGCCCTCGGGCGTCATGCGGTAGGCCTCCGCCCAGGCCTCGGCATGCGCGCCCATCGGCCGCACGACGCTCTGGAAGAGGATGGCGTCGATGGCCGTCTTGAAGTCGTTGTCGGCGATGAACTGCAGGATGCGCCGCCCGCTCTCGGCCATCTTGGCGCGCTGGCTGGGCTCGGCCACGCCGCCGAGGTAGCGGTTGGAGACGATCTCGACGACGTCCCACTTGGTGTTGGCATCGAAGGCCTGGATGCCGAGGCCGCCCCCACGGCGCTGCCGACGGCCTGCGTGGAGCTGGGCGGTCACCAGCTGCGCATCGTCTGCGTCGACGAACGCCTCCCGGACAACAGCGCAAGACCCGGCAGCTCGCGGTTGTGGCAGTGCTATCTGCCCGACGAGATCGCCCATTTCGAATGGGCCGGCCACCGCTATGCCCTGGTGCCCGAACGGGTCAATTCAATGCACGCCCGTCCTGCGGCCGAACTGCACCAGTTGTTGACCAACCGTGAACTGCAGATCGTCCAGCTCATCTGCAACGGGCTGCTGACCAAGCAGGTCAGCGCACGCCTTCGCATCAGCGAGTTCACCGTGCGCTCCTATCTGAAGACCATCTACTGCAAGCTCGGCGTGCGCTCGCGCGGGGCCATGGTCTACGCCTATGCACAGTGGCTGTCGCGGGGGGCGAAGGAAGAACTCACGGACGCGACAGATGCCCTGGGAAACGCTGGCATTCCGACACGCGAAGTGAAGGTCGGCTGACAGACGTCGAGCCCTGCCGCTGCTAGGCTGGCCGCATGAGATGTTCGCTGATTGCTTTGCTGGCCCTCTTCGCTGGTGCACATGCGCGGGCCCAGTCGCCCGAACCCGAGGTCGAGAGCCCGTCGGCGCGCTACCTGCTGGGTGTCGGCGTCGTGAACCAGCCCGAGTACGACGGCGCGAGCCGCCGAGAGATCAAGCTCAGGCCCTTGTGGGCCTTCAAGCTCGGTCGCGTGCGCTTCAGCACCTCCGGCGCGGGCGGGTTGCTGGGCTTTGGCCAGGAGGAATCGGCGGGTGGCGCCAGCACTCAGTTCGTCGACACCGACAAACTGCGCGTCGGCGTCTCGCTGCGCGTGGACAGCGGCCGCAGCAGCGGCGACGCCAGCACCACGCGCGGTCTGCCCGATGTGCGGCGCACCCTGCGCGCCCGCCTCTACACGAGCTACAGCCTCAACAGGGACCTGACCATCGGCGCGGCGCTGTCGCAAGACCTGCTGGGCCATCACGGCGGCATGACACTGGGCGCCGACCTGGGCTGGCGCTTCTACCGCAGCCCCACGCTGGAATGGACCAGCGGCATCGGCATCTCGGCCGGCAACGCGCAGAACTTGCGCAGCTATTTCGGCGTGCCGCAGTCTGCGGTGGCTGCCAGCGGCAAGCCGGCCTACGAGCCCGGCGCCGGCCTGCGCGATGTGCACATGGGCGTGGGCTTCATCCGGCCGCTGTCCAGGCATTGGCTGGTCTACGGCAATGCCGGCATCAACCATCTGCTCGGTCCGGTGGCGGACAGCCCGCTGGTCGAGAAGCTCACCGGCACGTCGGCCGGCATCGGCATCGCCTGGCGGAACTAGGGCCCGTTGCCGCGGTGCCGACAGACCCTAGAGCTTGACCTTGCCGCGCAGGATGTCGGCGTACATGACCCAGTCGCCGATGAGGCTGTAGATCGGGTATCTGAAAGTCGCCGGCCGGTTCTTCTCGAAGAAGAAATGCCCGACCCAGGCGAAGCCATAACCGCACAACAGGCCGTACAGCAGCCAGACCAGGGCGCCTGTCCTGAGCAACTGCCACAGGCAGACCAGCACCAGCGTCGAGCCGACGAAATGCAGGCGGCGGCAGACGGCGTTGCTGTGCTCGCTGAGGTAGAAAGGATAGAAGTCGGCGAAGCGTTGGTAGCGTTGGCTGCTCATGCCCGCATTCAAGCGCGGGTTGTGCCCGAGCGGCAAGCGGGCTTGCCCTGGCAACAATGAATCGATGCGTCCTTCCTCCGCCACCGAACTCGAAGTCGTCATCCTCGGCGCCGGCATGTCCGGGTTGTGCATGGCCATCCAGTTGCAGCGCGCCGGCATCCAGGATTTCCTCATCGTCGAGAAGTCCACCGGCATCGGCGGCACCTGGTGGAACAACCGCTACCCCGGTGCCCAGGTCGACATTCCGGCGCCGGCCTACAGTTTCAGCTTCGCGCCCAACCCGCACTGGACGCACCGCTTCGCCGACGCCCCCGAGATCCAGCGCTACCAGCAGGCCCTGGCCGAGCAGCATGGCCTGCTAGCCCGGACGCGGCTGGGCGTGGCCATCACCGAGGCCCGCTTCGACGCCGACACCGGCCGCTGGCAGCTGAGCCTGGATGGCGGCGAGATTCTGAGCGCGCGCTTCTTCGTCTGCAGCACGGGTCAGCTCAATCAGGCGCGCTGGCCCGACATCCCGGGCTTGGGCGGCTACCGCGGCCAAGTGCTGCACAGCGCCCGCTGGCCGCAAGGCGCGGACCTGGCCGGCCGGCGCGTCGGTGTCATCGGCACCGGATCGACCGGGGCCCAGCTCGTGCCGGCCCTGGCCCGCCAGGTGGCCGGCCTCAAGGTCTTCCAGCGCACGGCCAACTGGGTGCTGCCGCGGGTGGACCGCCGCTATGGCCGCCTGGACCGTTGGCTGATGGGCCTGCCCGGCTATGGCCGCTTCGCCCACAAGGCCTGGTCCCGGGCCATGGACCAGGGCCGCAGCGGCTTCGAGGAAGGCACGCTGTCACGCCGAGCCGTGGTGGCCGTGGCGGGCTGGCATCTGCGCCGCCAGGTGGCCGACCCGGCCCTGCGGGCCGCGTTGGCGCCGGGCTATCCGCTGGGCTGCAAACGCATCATCTATTCCAGCGACTACTACCCGGCGTTGAGCCTGCCCACCTCCGAGCTGGTCACCACGGGCATGGTGGGCATCACGCCTGCCGGCGTGCTGACCGCCGATGGCCGCGAGCACGCGCTGGACGCCCTGGTCTGCGCCACCGGCTACGACACCACGCACCCGCTGCGCGACCTGCGCGTGGCGGGGCAGGGCGGCCGGCTGCTGGCCGAGGCCTGGAGGGGTGGCCCCCGGGCCTATCTCGGCATCACGGTGCCGGACTTCCCCAATTTCTTCCTGATGCTGGGGCCGAATACCTTGACCGGCCACAACTCGGCCCTGCTGTCCCTGGAACCCCAGGTCGCCCACGCCATCGCCTGCATGCAGCGGGTGCGGCGCGAGGGCCGGCAGTGGATTGCCGTGAAGGCGGCGGTGGCCGCTGCCCAGGATGCCGCCCAGCAGCAACGGCTGGCGGCGTCGGTGTGGAACCGCTGCAATTCCTGGTACCGCACCGAGGGCGGCCGCATCGTCGCCATCTGGCCCGGCTACGCCAGCGACTACGAGCGCGCCGCGCGCCGCGTCGACGAGTCCGCCTATGAGCTGGGCTGAAGCGCCGCCCTCAGCGCGGCCAGCATGGCATCGGGCGCCTCGGCCATCAGCGCATGGCCGGCCGGCAGCTTGTGCATGCGCGGCTTCAGCAGCTCGCCGAGGACGGCGTTCTGCTTGGGCGAGGTCATCTGGTCCAGCGCGCCGAGGATGAAATGCACCGGGCAGCTCACGCGCGCCGCGGCTGCCTCGCCGCCGGCATAGCGGTCGCAGACCTGGAAGTCGTTCTCGAACAGGTTGACCGCCGTCTGGCGCGATTGCAACCGCTTCATCAGCGCCATCGAGCCGCCGCGCAGCCAGCTGCCGGGGCCGGGGTAGCCGGGCTTGGCGCTGGCCAGCGAATGAGAGAAGGCGGTGACCATGGCCATGGCCGCGTCGGGCCGGTCGCGCGCCGTCGTCAACAGGGCTTCGGAAACCTTCATCGGGTAGGCCGTGCCGACCATGACGAGGGCGCTGGCCCGCCCGGCCCCTTCCAGCGCAATCAGCGATCCCATGCTGTGGCCGACCAGGGCGGCCTTGTGCACGCCGGCCGCGTCCAGCAGCCTGTGCAGCCAGGCGGCGAGGTCTTCGACACTCTTGAGCGGCACACCGCCGCTGCGGCCGTGGCCGGGCAGGTCGACGGCCAGCACGCCGTAACCGTGGTGGGCGCACCAGCGCGCCAGCAGCGCCCACACGCTGTGGTCGTTGAGCGCGCCGTGGATGAAGACGACGCAGGGCAGGGTGGGGTCGAAGGCCTTGCCGCCGGTGTAGGCATAGGCTTCGTGGGAATCGACGATGAGTTTCATGCCTTGCTCGCCGCCTTGAGCGCCCGCTTCAGATCGTCGATGAGGTCGGCCGGGTCCTCCAGGCCGATGGACAGGCGGATGGTGCCGGGGCCAATGCCGGCTTGCTGCAGTGCCGCATCGTCCATGCGGAAATGGGTGGTGCTGGCCGGGTGGATGACCAGGGACTTGGCGTCGCCGACATTGGCGAGATGGCTGAACAGCTTCAGCGCTTCGATGAATGCGCGGCCCTGTTCGCGGCTGCCCTTGAGGTCGAAGGAGAAGACGGCGCCGGCGCCG
>Ga0194137_10000806_pt1 | contig 19993 bp, 14 predicted proteins | sample TARM_MetaG_T3_14_FD_134025 | JGI IMG/M metagenome (GOLD analysis project Ga0194137, IMG submission 134025) | Freshwater microbial communities from Pennsylvania, USA, analyzing microbe dynamics in response to fracking - TARM_MetaG_T3_14 (version 2) | ecosystem: Environmental > Aquatic >... | reverse complement strand
GGCAAAGAGCAGGTCGTCACCGTGGTGGCCAGCCCGGAAACCCCCTATGGCGACGTGGAAACCGTCATGGATCGGTTGTTCAATCTGGGCTACCTGATCGATTTCCGGAGCGGGGAATAATCATGCCGAATTCCAAAGACCCTTCGGCCCAGGATCTCGAAATCAAAGACACCCAGGTGGTGTTCCGCACCGCCTGGGACCATTTGGAACAGGAATTCGGCGAAAAAGAACTGCGCTTCCCGAAAGAGTTGATCCTTCTCGGCGGCGCCCCGGGATCGGGGAAAGGCACGCAGACCCAGTTCATTTCCGATCTACGGGGCCTCACCTGCGAACCCATCGTGGTCAGCAGCCTCCTGAACAGCCCCCGGGCCGAAAAAATCAAAAACCAGGGAGGCATGGTCGGCGACCGGGAAGTCATCGACATCGTCTTCCGGGAACTGCTCAAGCCGGAATACCGCGACGGTGCCATTCTCGACGGCTTTCCCCGCACCACCGTGCAGGTGGAATGTCTCAAAATGCTCATTCAGAAAATGAACCAGCTGTGGCGCGAGTACCACGAGACCCCACTGGCCCGCCAGTTCCGCAAGCCCACGATCCACGTGGTCATTTTGTTTGTGGAGGAGAAAGTCAGTATCGAACGGCAGCTCCAGCGGGGAAAAGAGATTCTCCGCCACAACGAGGAGGTCCTGGCGTCCGGAATCGGGGAACTGAAAGAGGTGCGTTCCACCGATTTGGAGGAGCAAACGGCCCGACGACGGTACAAGGTGTTCAAGGAGCAGACCTGGGAGGCCCTCACGTCCCTCAAGGAACACTTTTTCTACCACTTTATCAACGCGCAGGGCTCCATCGAGGAGGTCGAGCGCAATATCGAACGCGAACTCCAGTACCAGAGTTCCCTGGAGCTCGAACCGACCACCTACGAACTGCTGCGGCACATTCCCCTCGCCCAGGAAATCGTGGTCCATGCCCGACAGGAGCTGGTCCATCGCCTGGACGCCTACGCCATCGAGCAACGGGAACGCTTCGAGGAAATGGTGCGGTTCGCCGATGAAAAATTGATGCCAATCGTGAAGCGCCACGCCATCACCGGCATGGCCTTCATCAATACGGAAACCGAGCTGCTGGACGACCCGGTCTCTCTCGCGATGCTCATCGATATTTTTTCCGAACGCGGTTACCGCGCCGTGGTCGACCTCCACCGCATCGAGGTCCCCCAGACCTTCGACCCCGAGACCGGCGACATCCAATGCCGGGTCAAAAAGGTCTACCGGATCCAGGTCCGATTCGCCGGATCCGATATTCGCCGCGGTTGAACTCCGGCCCCCGAGGGCGATCGGCCGCAGAATCCACTTGTGGTTCCCGTCCTTTTATTCGTATAGTAAAACTATATTGATTCGAAGTACACGCCGTACCCTCGACCGTTATTCAACCTAAAACCGGAGTTCATCTATGCACCTCAGCCGTGTCATATTCAGTTTGTTCGCCCTGGCCGCGCCCTTGGCCGGCCATCTTTCCGCCCAACCGGCCTCCGAGGACAACTACATCGAAAACGCCTACTTCCGCAGCGGGCACACCGAGGGGATTCCCAACGGCTGGGTCCGTGCGGGCGAAGAAGGCACCATCTCTCTGATCAGGGAGGACGACATCACCTTCGTCCGCATGGTCGCCGAAAAGCCGCATCAACTGGTGGGTATCAAACAAGCCGTCCCGATGCCCGAAGGCGTCCTGGGGGTGGTGTTCGAAGCCCGGTTCCGCAACGAAAACGTCAAGTTCGGAAAGAATTTTCTGCGGGACGCCCGAACCCGGTTCTGGTTTGAAGACGCCGAAGGCAACAAGATCAAAGCCAAAACCGGCGACGTGATCTTCGACTCCCACGCCCAGGAATGGCGGAACATCAGCAAAGAATTTCTGGTTCCCGAAAACGCGAAAATCCTGAATGTGCTCGTCTGCCTGAATCGACCCAAATCCGGCACACTCGACGTCCAGGCGGTGCGGTTGTCGGCCATGGACGAGGAAAAAGCCAAGGAAAAGGCCATGATCCCCATTCTGGCCGCGAAAAAGAAAGCCGAGGATGAAAAAGAGGTTCGGCAAATGATCGAGCTTCCATCCAAAACCCTCGAACTGCACGTCGAGGGAAACAAGCTGGTCGACGCCAAGGGAAACCGGGTCATCCTCCAGGGTGTCAATGTGCCCAGCCTCGAATGGTCTTACAAAGGCGAAAACATCCACCGCTCCATGAAAGTCGCCCTGGTCGACTGGAACGCCAATGTCGTCCGCCTCCCGGTGGCCGCCGGATTCTGGTTCGGCCGGGGGAAAAAGAAGATCGAATCCAACGACGCCGAAGCCTATCGAACCATCGTGGACGAGGCCGTGAAAATGGCGGCCGGCCAGGGAAAATACCTGATTCTCGATCTGCATTCCTACGGCGCGCCCCGTGAATTCGCGGTGGAGTTCTGGAAAGACGCGGCGGCCCGCTACGCCAACAATCCCGCCGTCATCTTCGACCTCTACAACGAGCCCCACGGGATTTCCTGGGATCTCTGGCAGAACGGGGGCACCAAACAGGTCAAGAACAAGAAAACCAAAGAGACGAAGACCATCGAAGTGGTCGGCATGCAGGCCCTGGTCGACGCGGTGCGTTCCACGGGCGCCAAAAACCTGATCAGCGCCAGCGGCGTCAGCTATGCCCTCAACATCAGCGGTGTGCTCAAAGGCCACGCGTTGCGGGACCCCGGCGGCAACGGCATCATGTACTCCACCCACTTTTACAATTGGCATGGCGGCTGGCAGAAACACTTCCTGAACGTGGCTGAACAGTACCCGGTATTGGTGGGGGAATTCGGCGCGGACAAAAAGAAAATGAGCTTCATTCCGGCCCATCATCAGGAGGATCCCAACACCTTCATTCCCGATGCGCTCGGCATGATCCAGAAGTACAACCTCAACTGGACCGCGTTTTCCCTGCACCCCAAGGCCACACCGGTCCTGATCCGCAACTGGAACTACGAGCCCACCCCCTTCTTCGGCGCCTACGTGAAACAGGCCTTGGAAGGCAAAACCTTCGAGCCGGGCATGCGGTAATCCCCGATTTCCCTGCCCCTCGTTTCACACGGGCGGTTCGCTTCAACGCGACCGCCCGTTTTTTTCGATCCCTCTGAAAACCCGGTTCGAAAATACGACTTTTTAAAGAAACAAAACAGATGAGTTACTCTAATAAATATCATCACCTTAAAAATCACATACCCCTATCATACTTACATTTATACATAAAAAATAAAAGCATCACGCCTTCTGAAAGTCAACATAGTGCAAAAAATATTTATATTTACAGGTAACAAAACACTCCGTTACTTTTAAAAATGTAACGATACAACTCGGTTCGATTACCCGGCTTCCCCCCGGTGAGTAGAGAGACCTCCAAGGAGACATGATGAAATTCACATCGATACGATCCCACACGACGAACGCCGTATCCGCTGCGGCGATGAGTATGGCATTCTTACTTCCAGCGACCCCGTCCCACGCCCAGACGGTATTCGCCAAGCGCCCCTCCATCCCCTACAGGCTCTGGTACAGCGCCGATCCCGACAAGCTGGATACCATCCACGAACACACCACCCTCGTCACCTCCGGCGACCCCCGGCCCTACGAGGACGCGGACAAGACCGGCCTGGTCTGGTGTTTCGGCACCAACCTTCACAACCCCGATGAGGAAAGCGCGTACTGGGCGCAACGATACAACACCACCGCTTTGGATTTCGCGCCGAATTCGGAATACCCCTATACCTTCATCGGCGCCGGCCCCGGCTTCGACGAATGGACCGGAACGTCGCAACCCTGGAATTACCAGCTCATGCCGGAGGGGATGAAAGACGGAAAATCCGTGAACTACAACAAAGGGATTTTCGCCGCCGTCTGGGTGACGTCCTCCGGTGTTCCCGATCTGTACGAAATGAAAGACGGCCGCGCCGATCTTTTCGTGATCGAGGGCTATTCCCACGGGAGCGGCCCGGGGTTCGCCGCCAGCTGCGCACGGCTCGAAGACTTGGTCGCCCAAGGCATGGAACGTCTGACGATCTACGGTTTCGGCCACATTGAAGACGGTTTGGGGTGGACCGAAGCCGAACTGAGCGGCTGCATGGCCTGGTTGCGGGAATATTATCCGGGACTTCATGGAGTCGGCTTCTTCAATACCGGAGCCAACGATCAACAAGCCTACGATGATCTGGTCGACTTGTGCGACGATCTCAGCGAGGAATATTGGCCCGACGACATGATTCTCGATGGCCACTATTCCCTGGTCTCCCACGCCAGCAACCTTCGGTTCATGGACGCGTCCAATTACGGAAATTCCAACGGTACAGACGTGGTCATCTGGAGCAGCAAGTATCCCAACAACATGACCAATCAGAAATGGCGCTTCGAACATGTCGGCAACGATGAATACGAGATTTTCCCCTCGTATTCCGACACCATGCGGCTGACCGTCTACAATTACGGAAAATCCCCGGGAACCCCGGTCGTGTTGTGGAACTCCACCACCAACAACTCGCGCTGGCGCCTCACCCGGGAAAAGGCCGGGTACACATTGAGTCCGGTGCACGCTCCGACTAAAAACCTCGCCATCACCAGCACCTCCCGCGGCACCCAACTCACCATCGAGGCCGACGCCGACGATCCCATGCAGCGATGGGCCGTCACCCCCGTCGTCAGCGTGTATGAAGAGGTTCCGCCCTTTTACCAGGCCGAGGACGCCGCATTGGCGGGGAATGCCTTCGCCGACAGCTATCCCGCGGGATGCACCGGCGGCTTTTGGGTGAATTTTCCCACCACCGGCGGCACGGTGACCTTTCACAACGTCGACGGCGGCGATGGCGGGACCAAGACCCTGGATTTCCGCTACGCCCTCGGCGATACCAACGGACGCACGGTGAATCTGACGGTGAACGGGAGCACCCAGGCCATCACCTTTCCTCCCACCATCAGTCCCATCTCGAACGCGCCGAGCTGGCAACAGGCGCATCCGTTCATGATTCAGGCCACTCTGACCCCGGGAACCACCAATACGGTCACTCTGGAATCCACGGGCGAGGACGGGCCCAACGTGGACAAACTGACCATTCGGGATTGAGGCACCCTCCTCCTCCCGCCCCCGCGGGGCTCCGCAAAACGCGGAGCCCCGCTTTTTTCGCTTTTCCACCTAACCCACCCCTAGGTGCATGACCAAAATCGTCCTCACGTCCCGAATCCGGCGCCACCTCTCCGGAGAAATACGTTGGAAAACGTGTCCATAAAGGTCCCATTCAGATGAGATCGCCGTGAATCAGGCTCCGGAGAAGCCGACACGTTTAACTCGAGAAGCATGCCCCCGAGGGACTTCCATAAGAAAATGTCGCGCCCCAATAGGGGTGCACGCGGGTTGCAGGATCTTCAGGACGATGTTGGTCATGCACCCCCACCCCCTCCGACGGCAATATCCTGTTGACCGCGGCGAAGGAGCATGATTATCTGACCGGCCTCTTTCCATTCGAACCGACCAGGTGACTCTTATGATGATCATGCGCTTTCATAAACTGATTCAATCCCGCCTCCTCTGGCTGGTGTTTCTCGGGGTTCTCGTGTTCAGCTTTGTCGGCTGGGGCGTCGCCACCCAATCCACCCGTGAAACCGCCCTCGCCCGCCTTAAAAAGCCCGTGGTGGAGATCGATGGAAAAAAGATCAGCTTTCTGGAATACGACCAGACGCGTCGGATTTTACAGCGCACCGGTGGACTTCCCCGCGATCCGGAGGCCCAGGAGAACGCCGTGTTCAATCGGTTTGCCATGTTGTCTTACGCCCATGATATCGGCATCCGCGTTCCCAAGGAACTGGCCCGACAACAGTTCGCCGCCAACTTTGAGAACGAGCAGCAACTCCTCCGCTTCCGGCAAAGCCTGCGGGGCGACAGCCTCACCGAGGAGAATTTCGTGGAATACATTCACGACGAATTGGTTCTCCAGAATCTCCAACGCGCCTTGGGCACATTCATGCTGGTGAGTCCCCACAGTGTCGAACGGATGGGGCGAATCCAGACCGACGCGTTTACCCTACACTACGTCTCGGTTTCCGAGGAACAGCTTGAGGATGAGGTCACCGTGGATGAAGAGCGGTTGGCGTCCTTTTTCAAGGACAACAAAAAAAGATATGAAATTCCCGAAAAACGTGTCGTCGACTATGTGAAAATCCCGATCGCCCCCTTTCTGGAAAACGTGACCGAAATCGACGAAGAGGAGGCCCTCGATTATTACCAGTCACGACCCGAGCAGTATACCCGGAAGATCAAGCGCCCGTCGGAGGTCGAGGGGGAACCGGCGAAAACCGTTCGGGAACCCATTCCATTCGAAGAAGTCCGGGAATCCATCCTGGGGGAACTCCGGCGGCAACGCGCCCTGGAAAAGGCCCGCGACACCGCCATGAACTACGCCCTGGAGCTCACCCCACGCCGCGGGGAACCCGGCACGACCCTTGAGAAACTGGCCGAGTCCAAAAACCTCGAGGTGCGTACCACGGAGCCGTTCACCCCTTGGCAACCCATCTCGGAACTCGCCAACGCACAGGAATTCAAGCAAGCCGCTTTCGAACTGGACACCACCGACCTGGGACGCGTCGGGGGCCCCGTTCGCGCGGGAGACGACGTGGTGGTCATGGTCCTGCGGGACATCCTCCCCCCCCGCATTCCGGAATTGGAGGAGGTCGCGGACCAGGTGCGCGGTGGCGCCACCAATCATTATCAACGAATCGAGGTGCAGACACTGGCCACGAACCTGGCCGAAGAGCTTCGGAACAAGGTCACCACCGCCGAAGAATTCAAACAGGCCGCCGAAGCCCGCGGCCTTCAGGTCATGTCTCCGGACCCCTTCCAGCTCAAAGATCTGAATCCCAACATGCCCTCCATTCCATTCGCGCTGGTGCGCGAGGCCGTCTCCCACATCCCCGGCGACATTATCGGTCCCGTGGAGGGACGGTTCATGCGCGATCCCTTTATCGGGTTCCTGGCCGCCAGAACCCCCAATCCGGAGGCCGCGGCCGAACTGGCCCCGCAAATCCGGAACAGTCTGGTGAACCGCTTCAAAATCCAAGGCTTCACGTCCCGGTTGCAGGAAAACGTGTTGGATCCCATGATCAAGAAAATCGAACCGGAAAACTCCGAAACGGAAGAAGACGGGGACGACGCGACGACCGCGACGGAAAGCTGAGAAAACCGCTCCGGCCCTCTTCGCTCAGGAAGGATCCCCAGGTGCGGCCATCCGCCGCCGCAACTGTTCCAGATCCGGTTTTAAGCCGGTGCGCTCCTCTGGGAAACGCCGAAAACGGACCGGAATCATGTAACCTGGCAAGCGGGACCGCAAAGCCGCGCGCCAGGCGTCCACGTTCCCGTCGGTGACCGGTGCGTCCACCCAGGCGGCCGGGCGCATGCCAAACACCTCGTCCTCCACCGGCACCACCACCGCGCCTCCTCCGATGATCCGCGACAGCTCTCGCTCGATTTCCTCGGGCTGAATGTTCTCCCCGCCGGAGATGAACATGCGGTCGCATCGACCTTCCACCACCAGCCCGCCATGTTCCTCCAGCCGCCCACGGTCTCCCGTCGACAACCAGCCGTCGTCGTCCGTGAACGACTGGACACGTCCCCGACGCCAGACTCCCGGACTCACGGAGCCGCCACGTACCTGGATTTCCCCCTTTTCGGAAATCCGGATCTCACTATGGGGAAGCACCGTTCCATCGGTGTCACAAGCGACGCCCGAGTCCGCGTCCGGCGGTACCGCGGCCACCTGTGAAGCGGTTTCGGTCATGCCATAGCTCGCGGCGACGGGAAGGTCCCGCCGCAGGGCACACCGAACCAAGTCGCGGGGGATCGGTCCGCCACCAAGCAGAATCCGTTTCAGGGAGGGCACATCGCTTCCCGAGATCCCGGCCGCGAGAAGGCGTTGCAATTGCGTCGGGACCAGGGAAAGATGCGTCACTCCCCGGGATTGGATGGTCCCTGTGGGCTCGGCATCCGACCCCGGAAGCACCACGGACGCCCCGGCGAGCACACACCGGAACAACACCGCCAACCCTCCCACGTGATACAAGGGGAGACTCAACAACCACCGGTCCTCTTCCCCCAGCGGCGCGTGCGCATTGGAGGCTTCGGCGGAGCGGAGATGATTTCCCAGCGTATGGACCACCGCCTTGGGGCGACCGGAACTTCCAGACGTGAACACGACCGTGGCGGGACGGTTCGGATCCAACCGGGCCCGCTCGTCCAACGCGCCCCCCCCCTCCGCGGCCGCGCATATATCCGCCAAAGCCGGTCCCTCTGCACCTCCGACAACCATCGCCGGATTCAGAAGATCCAGCCGCTCGCGTACCGCGGCCACCGGAAGACGAAGATTGATCGGGCAAACCACGGCTCCTATCCGGAAAAGCGCGAACCACAACGCGGGCAGCTCGGGAGTGGTTGGCGTCAACAACGCCACCCGGTCTCCCTCGCATACGTTCCAGCGTTTTTTCAACACCCCGGCCAACCGACCCGCCGTGGCGGCGGTCCCCGCATATCTCACGGGCGAGCCATCGGCCCGAAGCAGAAAAAGGGCGTCCGGCCGCCGGGCGGCCGCGGCGTCCAAAGGACAGGGAAGAGTGGGATCGGAGGTCATAAGATTCGGGCAAAAGAAAAGCGCCGCGCCCTTCGGCGCGGCGCTTGAGTCGGAACCGGTGGACGGATCAACGATCGCCCATCGCGACGAAATCCCGGCGAGCCTTCCCCACGTAAATCTGGCGCGGACGACAGATGCGGCGATTCTCGTCGGCGCGGAATTCCAACAAATGCGCCAGCCAGCCGGCCATGCGACCCATCGTGAACATCACGGTGAACATCTCCTTGGGAATGCCCATCGCCTTGTAGGCGATGCCCGTGTAGAAATCCACATTGGGGTAAAGGTTGCGGGACACGAAATACTCGTCCTCCAGAGCGATTTTCTCCAGTTCCAGCGCGGTGTCGACCAGCGGTTCCTCGACCCCAAGCTTTTCGAGCAGATCGTCCACCACCTGCTTGGCGATCGTGGCCCGCGGATCGTAGGTTTTGTAAACACGGTGTCCGAAGCCCATCAGTTTAAAGGGGTCGTTCTTGTCCTTGGCGCGTTTGATCACGGAGTCCAAATCCCCGTCGTGCATGCGGATGTATTCCAACATGTTGATCACCGCCTCGTTCGCTCCGCCGTGCAGCGGTCCCCAAAGCGCGCCGATCCCACCGCCGATGGCGGCGTAGACGTTGGCGCCGGAGCTGCTGATCATGCGCACCGTGGAAGTGGAACAGTTCTGTTCATGATCGGCGTGGATAATCAACAATTTCTCCAAAGCCTCGGACATGATTTTCCGCCGTTCGGCAGGAAGACGCTTGGAGAACATGGAGTGCAGAAAGTTTTCCGCGTAGCCGAACTCCGGCTCGGCGTAGATATACCCCATGCCCCGTTTCCGGCGGTAAAAATGGGCCGCGATCAAGGGATTCTTGGCCAAGAGCCGGACCACATCCATATCGATGCCGTAGAACTGCTCCTCCCCCAGGTCTCCGTAAAATCCATTCAATGACAACACCACGCTGGCCTGCAGGGACATCGGATGGGACCGGACCGGATAGTGGTTCATCAATTCCTGCAGACTCGGCCCCAGGTACGTGTTCTCCTTGATCAACTTGTTCCATTGGGTGAATTCGCTCTCGTTCGGCAATTCACCCGTCATCAGAAGATAGGCGACTTCCAGGAAACTGCAGTTCTCCGCCAACTCTTTGAGTTCATATCCCCGGTGATGAATCACGCCCTCTTCGCCGTCCAGAAAGGTGATCGCGCTGGCGCAACTCCCGGTGTTTCCATACCCCGGGTCCAGATTGATCACGCCCGTTTCCTTTCGGAGTTTGAGGGAATCAATCGCTTTTTCCTTCTCGACCCCCTCCACAAGATCCATCGAGAGGGAAGTGCCGTCGATGTCCAACGAGACCGCGTCTTTCTTTCTGTCTAGATTCATAAAATCCTTCTTTCGTTCCTGAGAGTTGTTTGTTGCCCGGACAAGGTAAGCGGTCGCGACGCGAAAGGCAAGGCAAGTTTCACTTCCGAACCCGCTTCCGTCTTGAAACTTCGACCGTATGAGTTAAAGGCCCCGGTTCAACCCCAAACCGAGGCGATTGATTATGAAGATTTTAGTGTTACCCGGCGATGGAATCGGACCGGAAGTGTGCGACGAGGCGGTCGAAACCCTTAAAGTGCTCGCGGAGGCCAAAGGCGTGGCCCTCGAGTTTGAAACCGACCACGCGGGCGGCGCCGCCATCGACGCCTATGGCGACCCCATGCCCGATTCCGTCCTCGAAAAGGCCAAATCCTCCCGGGCCGTATTGCTGGGCGCCGTCGGCGGTCCGAAATGGGATCACCACACCGGTGACAAACGACCCGAGTCCGGCCTGCTGAAAATTCGCAAGGAACTCGGCGTGTTCGCCAACCTTCGCCCCGTCGCCGTCACCGCCTCGCTGGCCGACGCCTCCCCCCTGCGCCCCGAGGCGATTCGAGGCACCGACATGCTCGTGGTGAGGGAACTCACCGGCGGCATCTACTTTGGACAGCCTCGCGGCCGTGACGGAGAGCCCGGCCACGAAGACGCCTACAACACGATGCGTTACACCACCGCCGAAATCGAACGCGTCGCCCGCGTCGCCTTCACCTGGGCGCGTCGCCGCGGAGGAAGGGTCTGCTCCGTGGACAAGGCCAACGTCCTCGTGGTCTCTCAGCTCTGGCGCGACGTGGTCACACAACTCCACGAGAAGGAATTCTCCGATGTCGAACTCACCCACATGTACGTGGACAACGCGGCCATGCAGCTCGTGGTGCGTCCCAGCCAGTTCGACGTCATCCTCACCGGAAACCTCTTCGGCGACATTCTCTCCGATGCCGCCGCCACGCTCGGCGGTTCTCTCGGCCTTCTCCCCTCCGCCAGCCTGGGCGGCGCCGTCGGCCTGTTCGAACCCGTACACGGCAGCGCGCCCGACATCGCGGGCAAGGGCGTGGCCAACCCCGTGGCCATGCTGCTGAGCGCCGCCATGATGATGGACGAACTGGAGCAATCCGACATCGCCACCGCCATCCGCACCGGCGTCTTCGAGGCCCTCGACGCGGGCCTGCGCACCGCCGACCTGCATCGGGAGGGAAAAACCACCCTCGCCGGCACCCGGGAAATGGCCGAACGCGTGCGCAAAACCGCGCTCAACACCCTCAACGGCTGACCCGCATGGACCGCCCTCCCCTCCGACCCTTGCTGGTCACCTTCCATTGTGGCGTGTTTTTTTTCGTATACGCCCTGTTCGTGGTCAGCATTGGCCGGAGGGACGTGGAGGAGGCCTTCGCCACCATCCATCCGGACTATATCCGGAACATGCTGGCCCTCTACACCCTCAATTTTATCGGCTACCTCGGCCTGTGGAACCTGCGCAAATGGGGATGGATCCTACTCTTGCTCGGCGGCGTGCCCCTGGCGGTGTATGGCCACCTCATCGCCGACCGTACCCACGTCAACTTCATTCCCTACTATCTTCCCGTCGTCGCCGCCGTCACCACGCTTCCTCTCTGGCCCGCCCTCAAGTGGCGGTAGTCCAGACGGGACGAGGCGGGTGCGCGCCCTTCAGCGAATCTGTTCCCATTCGCCGTCCGCTCCCAAACGCCGGACCTGGCTCCAGAGCACCTTCTTTTTCCCCCTCAATGCCACCGAGGTTTCCGTCACCGTGCCCGGCGTCCATCCTCCGTTTTCGAGCCGTCCGGTGGTGTGCTCCGTTCGAACATGGGAGCCGCTTGGACGCGGCGTGAATTCCTCCACATCCGCCTCCCAGCTTCCGATATCGTAATAGAACGCCTCGAGCCGCCCGTCCGCGTGCTGGATCCGTTGCGGCTTTCCCTCCATCGGATGCGGTTTGCCATGGACAACCGTCTCCGTGCGATGATTCTCCGGGTCCCCGAAGGCCGCGGAGGGATCCGTCGAGGATTCCTCGATGTAGGATTTCAGGTTGTCGCCAATCTCCACCCCATAGACATACCAGTTTCGTTCCACGAACTCACCGTTGACCATCGTCGTCACCGTCCGCGGTTCCCCCCGTTTCCGGCGGTCCTCCTCCGCGTAGGTCAGCAACTCGTAGTCGTAAAGGGTGACCCGCCCCTCGGTTGCCTCCGCCGTAACCTCTTCTGGAGGTTCCTCCGGAAAATACGTGGTGGGAAGAGTTGATTCCGCCTCCTCCGCGCCGATATCCTGTCCGGAGAACGCATCCGCCAATTCCGCGATCAAAGGGTCATCCTCCACGGCCTCGGGAAGGACCGGCACCGGCCGGATTTCCACGATTTTCCGTTCCGCTTCATTGTAGGCATACGCTTCCCACCGGCCATCAAGATATCGGACGTTTTTCATTTCACCATACCTCCGGCCCGGCTCCAAATAAGGTTCCCTTCGAGTCCATTCGACGACGGTTCCGTTTCGTTCCTTTTTGTACTCGATCGTCAACGTGTTCCGCCCGGGCTTGAAGTAGCGCCGCCGCTTTAAAGTCGACCAGGAACTCCCGTTGTCGTTCCGCTTAAAGTCATAGTCGAACGATTCCCACCCGTCCGGCTTTTCCACTTTATACTCGTGGTTTTCATGGTACAGCTCCTCCGGATCCAAGTACATCGCCCTGAAGTGATAATCCTCTGTCACGGGGTTGTACGTCCAGGAATAGGCTTTGTCCCGCTCCAGGCGATTATCGAACGACACATCCAACGACGTTCCCGTTTCGGTAACTTCCCCTTTCCACCGGATTTCCCGCAACACCTCGGCCTCCCCCTTGAGGACATACAGCCCCTCTTTTTTCTCCGGCAATAGTTGATCCGCGCGACAGATACGAATTACGGCCTCCCGCTCCCCCGTTTTCTCGATGTCGACGAACCTCGTGGGAGTCTTCAATTGCCGGACCGATCCGTTCGGGAACGGAACCACCTCGTAACCGCTTTCCGAGAACAGGATCGTCTTTCCCTCTTCCGTGACCAGATGCACGAGGTCCCCCTGGGCATGCGACAGGCCGCCCTCCGCGTGAAACCGGATCACCCTCCCCGTCTTGGTGTTTTTTAGGTCAATAAATACAGGCCGCCCCACCGTGGGAGCGCCCACCTCGTCAAGCAGCACCGCCCGGTACCAACTCCCCCGTTTCGATTCGCTCTCAAATTTTTTGAAGTTGAACCAATAGGAGCCGCCACGTGGAGTACGAAACAGAACCACCTTGGGCGCCCCGGTGGAATATTCACCCCGCATCTCGCTCAACCCATATCCGAGCTTCAAACGGAGGGAGTCCGGTCGTGTCAATTCCGAAGGCAGGGTATCCCCTCCCGAAGCGGTGAACAACTTGATTTCGTCATCCAACGACACCCAGGCCGAGGAATCGGAAATCGGTTCAACCTCAATATAGAGCGAGATCCCCCTGACCGGGGATAACGCGCCCAACCCGAACATCCACACGCACACAAAAAAAATGAACAACGTTTTCATACAGGCCCTCTATTCTTGGCATAGCTTTTCGTCGGTCTCTTCAGCAAGCCGATTCGCGGGGAAGGTCGCAAGAACTTCCGGCCAGCCGTGACGGGAACTACCGCCATTCTCCATCCGCTCCCAGTGTGCGCCTCTGCTGGAAGACAGTGCGTTCCTCCTCTTCCTCGGTGACCGTCGTCCGGCTTACCGCTCCCGGACTCCACTTCCCGTCATGCAACACACCCGTCGTGTGTTCCGTCCTCACATAGCCTCCATCCAGATCCTCACGAAACGCCTCCGTGTCCGAGTCCCAATTTCCCACGTCATAATAAAACGCCTCGATACGGCCGTCGGGATGTTCGATTTTCCTGGGCGATCCCTTAAACCGGCTGTGGGGACCGTGATAGACGATCCGCGTCTGTGTATTGCCCTCGTCCCCAAAAGTCGCCTCGGGATTGTGCGACTGTTCCCGGATGGCGTAAATCATCCCCGTGGCGTCATACCCGAATACCTTCCACACCCGTGAAACGACGTCACCGTTCACCCGGATCGTGGTCGTCCGGGGGCAGTCGGACAATTCCTCGCCCGTGTCCGACGCGACCAAGGGCGTGTAATCATATACAAGTAGTTTCCCGGCCCGGACATCGGCCGACACCCTCTCGGGAGGCTCCGACGGGACATACCTCACCGGCATCCCGTCGTCCACGCGGGTGGGAGCCAGCCGGTAGTCCGGTCCATCGAACGCCACCAACAAGTCTGCGAGGTCGCCGCCCTCCCCATCGGACCCATCGCTTCCGACCGGGCCGATTTCCTCAAGAGGGCGTAATTCCAGCGTTTTCCGCCCCTGTTCGTCGTATGCATACGCCACCCAGTCCCCCTTCAGGTCTTGACCGGTTCGAATCAGGCCACAAAGGGCTCCGGGCTCCTCGTAAAAGGTCCGCCGGATCCATGAAACGGTCTCGCCCCCGCGAACCCGCTTTTTCTCTGCCAGGACCCGTCGCGCTCCTTCCGGAGTCCGATACGTCCGACGCACGCTTCGCTCTCCCTCAAGCGCGCCCTCCTTGCTCAATCCAAACCTGGAGAACATCGATTCCGACCCAAACGTTGTCTTGATGTCGTATTTTTCCATTTCCCGCACAACCTCTCCCGTCTCAGGATCCCGTTCACACAATCCCACCGCGTTTCGCTCCGGATCGTGAAGCCACGTCCGGTCCCACCCCTCTTCCTCCTTGGCGGTCAAACGGACCCGGAGCGCCTTCCCCCGTTCCGGGCTCACCGGAATCCAAGTGTACTCCCGTAACACCTCCGCATCCACACGCGACACATACCGCCCGTTTTGGAGATTCGGAAGCACATCCGTCGCGGCGTACACCCGCACCGAGAACGCGCCCTCCTGTTCTCCCCGAACCACTTCGGCCAGATACTCGGGAGTTTTGACCTGATGGATCGCGCCGTCCGGAAACGGAACCACGTCACATCCGCTTTCCGAAAACAGCGTTATCTTACCCGTGCGGAGGTTCTTCACATGCACCGGCTCACCCAAGGCGTGCTCCGCGTTCCCTTGAGCATGAAACCTCCAGCGGGCATCTCCATCCCGACTGACATCGATATACACCGGAGCCTCCACGCTGAGGTTGCCCTCGGCGTCCAACAAACGCACGTGAAGCCCATAAAGGTCTTTTTTGGTTTCGGCCTCCGCGAAGGACATCACACGCCCCGTCCCGTTGGGATGCATCACCACGACCTCGTCCGGCGCGCCGGCCCAGCGCTGGCCACGAATCGCGCCAAGCCCGAATCCAATGGTGAATCGAAGCCCTTGGGGCCGCGTGAGATGCTCCTGTACCGTCTTCAGTGGAGAAAACACGTAAAGGGCGGCGCCGCCATGCGTTTTCCATTCCCCCTCCGGGACCCCCAGATCACATACCACGGTGACCGCCCGTCCCATGGAAGCGGCCAACAAAAAAACACCAAGCACCAAACGCAGAGTCGTTTTCATCGATCCTCCCCCTCCGTTGACCTTATTCGGAACCGGACGACGGGACGGCGGCCCCATTTTCCTCCGACATCTTCTTCGCGTTCCCGTCCAGCGGCGCCCCGCCCTGCGGGAGCGCAAGCGTAACATTCTCCCGCCCCGCTTTTTCACAAATGTTCAGGAGCCCGAGCACCCGATTGTGCCGAAGGGAGCCATCCGCCACGATATGAATCCAGGTGTCCAGCGGCACCTCCCTCAACTGCTCCAAAAGAGCTTCTTCGGACACAAAGGCGTTTTGGAACCGAATTCCCTCCGGAGTAAGGTGCAGTAGAATTTTTTCCTTCTCCGAGTCGTTGTTCTCCAACTCCCGAAGCCGAGTCTTTAAGGCCTTAAGAATCGCTTCCTGTTTTTCAATTTCCCCGCGAAGGCGTTCAACCTCCGTGGCCGACGGTGCGTCCGCGTGCGCCATCGATACGCAACCCAACGCGAGTATCATAAAATAAACAGGCATTCGTTTCATAGCGGCATTCTCCTTGTCCCATCGGGAAACAGGGTGTGACTTTTCGAAGTGTGGGAATTGAACCAAGCTTCCGCGAGAAAAGCAAGTCCGCCTTCGGTCTCCCCCTACTGTTGCCCCCAAAAAAACCCGGACCGACGCACACGTCGGCCCGGGCCTTTCACTCTCGCATGACGCAAGGCTACCGTCGCCGACCCCCGCCGCCCGAACGGCCACGTCCACCACCGGAACGACCGCGTCCGCCCCCGCCGGAACGTCTCCGACCGCCGCCGGAGCGACCTCCGCCACCGGAACGGGATTTCCGGCGGGGAACGTCACGCTCCTCGACCTTCAGCCACTCCTCTTCGGGATGGGTGCAGGCGAGATCGCGGCCGATGTATTTTTCAATGTCGGGAAGCATCATCGAATCGAATTCACTGGCGAAACACACCGACTTCCCTTCTTCCCCCGCCCGTCCGGTACGGCCGATCCGGTGCACGTAGTCCTCGGGATCCTCGGGAAGGTTGTAGTTGATCACCAGGTCGATGTCGTCCACGTGAATCCCGCGGCCGGCCACATCCGTGGCCACCACCACCGGCGTGGTGCCGTCTTTGAAATTCTCGAGCGTTTTCACCCGTTTGGCCTGGGGCACGGCCCCGGACAACAGCGCCGCCGTGAACCCGTAGGCGTTGAGATGGTCGCACAGGTTCTGCGAGGTGTCCCGACGGTTCGCGAAAATCAAGGTGCGCTCGGGTTTGAAATTCCGCAGCAGATTGACCGTCAACGCGAATTTCTCGTTGTCGGTGACGATGTACACCGTTTGATCCACCGTGTCCGCGGCCACGCTTTCGGGCTCGATCACCACGCTGACCGGATCCCGGGTCCAGGATTGGGCCAGCCGGCGGATGTCGTCCGTAAAGGTCGCGCTGAAGAACAAGGTCTGCCGTTTGTCTTTGTGCGGCGTTTTATAGACGATACGCTTTACGTCCGGAATAAAGCCCATGTCCAGCATCCGGTCGGCCTCGTCCAGCACCAGGATTTCGACTTTTGACAGATCCACGACCTTGGACCGCATGAAATCCAGCAACCGTCCAGGGGTCGCCGCCACGATATCAACGCGGTTGTTGAGCAGCGCCTCTTTCTGCGGCTCGTAATCCAACCCGCCGTACACCGGAAGACTCTGACAGGGCGTGTACTTGGCCAGCTCCGCCGCCTCCGCCTCGATCTGCAACACCAACTCGCGGGTCGGCGCCAGAATCAGCATTCGCGGCGCGCCGTTGGGACGGTCCTCCCGCGGATTCTTCAACATACGCGTCAGGCCCGCCAGGAGGAACGCGGCGGTTTTCCCGGTTCCGGTCTGCGCCTGCCCCATCCCGTCCTTGCCGGTCATGAGCGCGGGCATGATCTCCGACTGGATCGGCGTACCATATTCATACCCGAGATCCGCCACGGCGTGCAGCAGCTCGTCGGGAAGATCCATGTCCAGAAAACGGGTTTTGCCCTCTTTCTTCTCAACCTGGTACTGGTCTCGTGTCCAGTCGCCCGCGTCGGGCTTTGGACGGGGAAAGGAAAAGCCCTTTCCCCGGGTGCCGCCCGAGCCCCCACGGCTCCTGCCACCTCCCCGTTTGGCGCCGGACGGTCCACCGCTCCCTTTTCGACCACGACCGCCACGGGAGTCGGAACGTTTTCCCCCCTCGCCGTCGGCCGACCGACGCGATCCGCCGGACCGCCCCGTTCCCGAAGATTTTTTATCCGCGGAAGCGGCCTTCTTGCCTCCTTTGCCCGGTCGCCATTCCTCGGGCTCCGGCGCGCGCTTGCGGCGCACTTCTTTCAGGGGGGAAGGTTCCGGCACTTTGTCGGCGGGCTCTTCCCGCAACGGCGTTTTCTTCCTTTTCGGCCGGGACGGGGATGCGGAGCTGGCCTCCTTTTTCCCCACCTCTCCACGGGGGGCGGACTTCACCGGCGCTTTTTTCTTTTTCGGGGCCGCTTCCCCGCCGGCGGCCGATTTCTTGTCCGCCGCGGCAGAGGACGCGCGCTCCGGTTTGGAGACGGCGGGTTCCGCTTTCGTCGAGGGGCCGCGGGCCTCCGTCGGTTGCGGGGCTTTTTCCGGTTTGATCAGAGAGCGGACTTTTTTAAGAATGGATTTAGGCATAGATTCGTGTTTCCGTTTATTTCATGTTCCGTGCGGCCGGGCCCACGGCGACAACCCGCATTCCCGCGGCCTTCGCCGCTTCAATTCCAGGGGGGCCGTCTTCCAGCACCAGACAGTCGGCCGGGTCCGTGTTCAGCCGCTCCGCCGCCAGCAAATACATGTCCGGGGCGGGCTTTCCGTGTGTCACGTCCTCCGGGGTGACGATCACCTCGAACAACTCGCGCAATCCGGCGTTCACCAGCGCGCGCTCCACCGCGGGACGGTGTCCTCCGCTCACCACGGCCACGGACACCGTGGCCGCCGCGCGACGGGCGAACTCCGCCACTTCGCGGATCGGTGGATGCGGTTCCGTTCCCCGAAGAAAAATTTCCCGCTTCCGCATCGCCAGTTCCACTGGATCGTGCTTCAACTCGAACCAGTCGCAAATTTCTTCCGCCACCACCGTGCCGGTCATTCCCCCGAGAGTGCAGAACCGTTCGTAGTCCAGCTTCGCCTCCGGAAGAATCCCCCGCAAGGTTTCCTGCCAACTGCGGTGATGCGCGCCCATGGTGTCCACCAGCGTGCCGTCACAATCGAACAGCACGGCGCGCACCTGATGTTCCAGGCCTTCCAAGGGTTCGCTGAGTACGAGATCAATCATCGTGTTTTGATGGCGCCGATTCCCTTTTTCCCCCAAGTCCCCCGCCCTTTTTCAGTGACAGTGTGTCGCCCGGCCGATAGGGTCGCGCCCGGTGTAAAGCTTATTACTTCAAGAGCAGTCTATATGGTGACATTCCTCCGAACGCTATTCTTTTTTCTGGTTTTCTGGACCCATCAACTCCTGATTCTCCCCTTTTTGGTGTATTATTCCATTCGGGCCGATCGGACGGGCGATCCGGGCGTCCGCCCCCCCGTCTGCCGCATCGCCCACGGCTGGGGCAGGCTGATCTGCCGCCTCGGCGGCGCCCGCGTCACCGTGAACGACCACGCCGGGCTCGCGCCGGACGAAGCCGTTCTCTTCGTCAGCAACCATCAAAGCGACTTCGACATCCCGGTCCTTCTGGCCTTTGGAGGACGCGACCTTGCCTTCGTGGCCAAAAAAGAACTCGAAAACATTCCACTGGTCAGTCCGTGGATGAAGCTGATGGGATGTATTTTTCTTGACCGGGAAAACCGTAGAAAACAGGTCGCCCAGATCAAGCAAACCGTGGAGCATCTCCAAAGCGGCCTGTCCATGGTGGTGTTTCCCGAAGGCACCCGAAGCCGGAGTCCCGAGATGCGCCCCTTCGCCAAGGGCAGTCTGAACATCGCCGAACGCGCCGGAGTCCGGATCGTGCCGATCACCCTGCGCGACACCTACGCCTTGAACCCCAAAGGCGTTTTCGGCTTCCCGGGCGGCGATGTCACCCTGACCCTCCATCCCGCTCTCGACCCCACCACCCTCTCCAAAGACGAAAAATCCGACCTCCACAACGCCGTTCAGGCCGTTGTCGCTTCCGCCCTTCACCCGGCATCCACAATCGAGGACGCACATGCGTAAAGTCCCCCGTCCCTTTCCGCCCCTGCCGCTGATTCTGGCCCTGGTCTCGGCCAGCCTGTTTTTCGTGGGCATTCCGGTCATGGACCGTACCCGGGCGTGGGGCCCCACCCTCCTGATCGCCATTCCCGCCCTTCTGCTGGGCGCGGTGGCCATCGCCCTCAGTGTCGGCATCCTGCGATCCCGCCCCTCTGGCGCGCGCTACGGACTGGCCATGACCGGCGGTATTGCCGGAGGCCTCGTCGTCGTGTTCTGGGCCGTCATGGTGCCGATGTTGCTTATTGTCGCCCTCCCGGCCCGGGAAATGGACTC
>Ga0194137_10000805_pt1 | contig 20004 bp, 16 predicted proteins | sample TARM_MetaG_T3_14_FD_134025 | JGI IMG/M metagenome (GOLD analysis project Ga0194137, IMG submission 134025) | Freshwater microbial communities from Pennsylvania, USA, analyzing microbe dynamics in response to fracking - TARM_MetaG_T3_14 (version 2) | ecosystem: Environmental > Aquatic >... | reverse complement strand
GTGAGTGTTCGAGTTTATATCGATTTGGCAGCTGAAGAAGAAGACCGGATTCAACTTGAAGAAGATTTAGCAGCTTTAGACGAAGTAGAATCAATCGGATTTTCCAGCAGAGCCGACGAGCTGGAAAACGTTATCGGTAGTTACGGAGACGAATTTGGTTTATTCGAAGGGGACGATAATCCGCTTTATGATGTCTTTGTTTTAAATACAACATCACCCGAATTAACCGCTGATGTTGCAAATCAAGCTGAAGACATGAATTATGTAGCTGGAGTTAACTATGGTGGAGCTACAGCTGACCGACTGTTCTATATTATGGACACAGTCAGAAATGTGGGAGCTATTATCATTATAGCTTTGATATTTACGGCAGTATTCTTGATAGCTAATACGATACGAATAACGATCTTTTCGCGAAGTACTGAAATTGAAATCATGAAATTGGTTGGAGCAACCAACTGGTTTATAAGATGGCCATTTTTAATCGAAGGAGCTTTAATTGGGTTTATCGGAGCATTAATACCGGTTGGTATTATCTCTTATGTTTACCTTAGAGGCTTCGATACGATCATGAGATATTTGTCAGGCACATACTTTGCATTATTGCCACCTCAACCATTCTTATATTATATAATAGCACTGTTATTAGGTATTGGAGTCGTTATTGGTAGCTTAGGGTCATCATTGTCAATCAGAAGATTCTTGAAAGTATAAACACTTAAAAGTAAAAATTAAATAGAAGGGTTCGCCCTTCTTTACATAGTAAACACTAGACAATTAGAGAAGAACGCAAATAGACATTCGAGGGAAGAGGAAATCAGACGTGGAAACTAAAAAGGCAGTTCTAAAAGTAATTTTAACAGCAATGATTGGAGTAACTAGTTTAGGGGGACTTCCTGTAATAGGCGAAGCCACACCTTCTAACTCCGGGAGTTATACTGAAAGAATGAACTCTTTAGAGGCTAAAGAAGTGGAAGCGGAAGAACAATTGCAAGAGATTGTCCTCTCCATTGAAAAAACTGAAACAGAAGCAACCGATATTGTATCTGAGATTGACGAGACAGCAAAAGAGCTAGAGCTAATTAAGAAAGAAATTGAAGAGTTAAATAGTACAATCTCGCAAAGAGAAGAACAACTAAAGACACAAGTCAGAGCAGTTCAAGTAACAAGACAATCTGGCGAGATGCTACGCTTCTTAATGGAAGCTGATAATTTGTCAGATGTTTTAGGTAGACTTGACGTTGTTAGCACTTTGTTTTCTGCCAACCAAGGCCTAATGGAAAAGCAAGTAGCAGACAAAGAAATGGTTGAAGCAAAAGAACGTGAGACGATTGGAAAACAAGAAGAGCAAACATTAATGGCTGCCAAGCTTGAAAATAAAAAGGTGTTATTAGAAGAACAAAAAGCTGAACAAGAAATGTTAGTGGCAGCTATTGCAGCGGACAAAACTGATTTGGCAGAAGAAAGAGAAGCCTTTTTAACTCAACAAAGAGAAAGTGAACAACGTCTCAACACCATTCAAACAGCTCGCCGTGCAGCAGAAGAAGCAACGATTATTTCTGTATCAAGTGACTCATCTAACGATGAAACAAGTACTGAAGAAGTAAGTACGTCTTCTAGCAAGACCGTTGAAGAAGTACCGACACCAGCAGCATCTGGTTCGATCATCGGTAATGCTCAAAGTTTGATTGGAGTGAAATACGTCTATGGTGGTTCGACTCCAGCGGGCTTTGACTGTTCAGGTTTCACAGCGTATGCGTTCCAACGTGCTGGCATATCCTTGCCTCGTAGTGCTGCCGCTCAATACGGTGCAAGCAAACGTATTTCTCAATCTGAAGTAAAACCTGGAGATTTGATTTTCTTCAGCCAATCAGGATCGATTGATCACGTAGGTATTTATTTAGGTGGTGGTCGTTTCATCGGTTCTCAAACCTCTACTGGTGTTGCAGTGGCATCATTTACCTCTGGATACTGGTCAAGATATGTTGCAGGTTTTGGACGTCCGTAATCTAATACATTCATTCCTTTAAAAAATGGAAACTATCAGAACATGATGGTTTCCATTTTTTGATTGTAAAACATAGTAGCTAGATACAAAAATGAAGGGATTTCAAGTGTTATAATGGGCTAGACAAACGAAGTCGATTGAGGAAAGAGTAAACGAAAATAGGAGAGGTTTGAATAGTCATCTTTAAGTCAGTCACTATAGCCAATTAGCTAAGAAAGATACACGAACCCTTTTACATTTCTTAGGAATAAAACCCATCTATGGAGAAATATATGATAAAATGAGAGAAACATAAGTAGTGAAGGGATGACGTCGATGACTGTATTACAAAATAGTTTGCTCGCACTTTTGCTCTTTTTTATCCAGCCAACTTTTTTAGCCGGTTTGGCTTTAACTTTTTTATCGAAAAGCCGACGCTATAGATATACAAGAAAGCAACTCAGAGCAGCTATATATAAAGAGAACTTTGAAATGAAACGCTTCTTACTTTGGGGACTAATCCCAGGACTTATATTATCTGTTTTGTCTGTCTTGATAGGGTTGCCTGTGACTTTAGACTGGATTATTTTATATAATATTATAAGCATTTTATTCTTAGGATTTGGTTACCGCTTTATTCATCCTATTTTTACATTTAGTGCCTCTGCTATTCTATTAATGCTGTACCAGTTGTTTTTATCACAAGATTCCTTATTTTTACCCATTACAACCCTTTGGGAAAGCCCCTTTTTAGAGGGCTCACCAGAAACTGCTTTTGAAGGCGGTCAGGTTATTTTGATTTTAACTCTACTCTTGTTAGTGAGTTCTATTTTGACCATGCATATTGGAAAGTTAACTCAGTTCATACCTAATTTTCTTAAAACAAAACGTGGGAAGCTAGTCGCTAGATACCGAATGAACCCTTTGTGGATGGTTCCTTTGCTGGTCATCGTTCCTGGGGACACGTTCACACAGCTATTTAGTTGGTGGCCGGTCTTTTCTATTGGGAATCAAACATTCTCTTTTCTAATATTACCAGTGCTAGTAGGGTTCCGGTATACTGTACAGGCTCAAATGCCAACTCAAGCTAAGCAGGCACTATTAAAAGACTTCGTTGCCTTAAGTGTAGTAGGAATTATCATCTTTGCTCTTTCATTTTGGGTCATTGAACTGGCGGCAGTCGGTTTATTGGTACTGTTCCTTGGAGGAGGATACGTTTTATATAGACACCGTTTGAGAGAACGAACATGGACCTTCCGTTTCGGTCCGGAACAAGAAGGACTTAAAGTTGTTGCGGTTAGACCGGGTAGTCCAGCTGATAAAATGAACATTGAAATTGGGGATACGTTACTAGAATGTAATCAAGTCAAATTGAACGACTCAGAAGACTTTGTCGAATCCTTATTCAATAATCGTGCCTATTGCAAACTTAAAATCAAGCGTGTTGATGGGGAGCTGGTTATGACTGAAACGGCTATATATGAAGACGATCCACACGATCTGGGTCTTATGACACTAGAAGATATTACCTTAACAAATGGCTATTGATCATAGTGTAGGAAATAAACGAACAGCCACTACTCTCTGAGTGACTGTTCGTTTTTTATTTAAAATTGACTTAAGAGGATGGTCATCGGCAGTTTGTAAGTTGGACAAAAGTCATTATTTTCTGTATCATATGAACAAATGTACATATAAAGGAATGATAGGAATGAGCACAATGAATGGAGATGCGATTGAACGGGCCTCTGATCTGTTTAAAGCATTGAGTGAACCTAATCGATTAACTATTATATACTTGTTGTCACTGGGAGAGCTTAGCGTTGGGGCATTAACTTTAAAGATGGAGATGACACAATCTGCAGTCTCTCATCAACTGAAAATTTTAAAAGCTGCACGGCTAGTGAAGTCTCGCAAGGAAGGAAAGAGTCGAATGTATTCTTTAACCGATGAACATGTCTATCAAATAGTCAATCAGGTCTTAACGCATGTACAAGAAAAGGAGGACGAATATGGAACAGTATAGAATCCAGGGTATTCATTGCAAGGACTGTGCTGAGAAACTGGAAGAAAAATTGAATCAATCTCAGACTGAACCTGTAATCAGTATTGATTATTCAAGTCAAAGGATGACCATCCAAACTAGTGAAGTGAATCGATACGCTATTGATAAAATACTTGAATTTGAAAAAGTGACTAAACGTCAGGTTGAAAAAGAGACAGAAGAACGTGCTGAACATCATCATAATCATCACAGTCACCACCACGGGGTATCTCAACCTGGTAACGGTGACGCGACAAGAAATATTACTATTGTTTTTATTTTAAATATAGTTTTTTCTCTATTGGAATTCATCTTTGGCTTCTTATTTAATAGTATGGCGATACTAACTGATGCCGTGCACGATTTGGGAGATGCAATATCTATTGGTATGGCAGGGTATTTCCAAAGACTATCGACGAAAGAAGCCAATGAACGCTATGGTTTTGGTCATCAACGCTTCTCCCTACTAGGTGCTGTATTTACGGCACTTGTATTAATTGTCGGTTCTGTATTGGTCTTATACCACTCGATTCCAAGGCTTTTTAACGCCGAAGCGGTTAACTACCAAGGGATGTTTTGGCTGTCTATTGTAGCTATTATTGCGAATGGATACTCTGCGTGGCTACTAAGTAGAGGATCGTCTCATAATGAGTCGGTTTTGAATCTGCACATGATGGAAGATTTGCTGGGTTGGATCGGCGTCTTAGTGGTTAGTATTATCTTACATTTTACAGATTGGTATGTTTTAGATCCGCTACTATCAATAGCTATTGCTTTGTTTATTCTTTATAAGACATGGCCGATTTTCAAAGAAACCGTTGAAATATTTTTAGAAGCCACTCCTAAACACCTATCTAAAAGTGATATTGAAGAATCAATATTAAAACTAGATGATGTGAGTAATATTTCTCATCTTCATATCTGGTCAATTGATGGAGTGGAGCATGCGATGACGGTGACGATTAGTACAACTGAATCAAGTATTGACCGTCATAATCACATCAAAGAACAGATACATGAATTGGTATCTCATCACAATATCACTCACAAGACCATTGAAATTGTATATGACCCCGATGACATACTAGCCGTATCATTAAAAAAGAGGAATGACTAGATTAGTATTTGATAAAGAAAGGTCTTAGTGGTAGGATAAGACAAATTTATTTTGTACACATTAAAAAGGAGGACATGGTTATGGGAATGCACGAGTACATTAAAAGTTTAAGTGATTTGGAGAAAATCTACAGATGTCCAGGAAAGTTTAAGTTCGAAGAGCATTCAGTAGCAGCTCACTCATTCAAAGTGACCAAAATTGCTCAGTTTTTAGGGACTGTTGAAGAACACAAAGGAAATGAAGTGGACTGGAAGTCGCTATACGAGAAAGCCTTAAATCATGATTATTCGGAAATATTTATTGGGGATATTAAGACCCCTGTTAAATATGCTGATCCGGATTTGAGAGAACGATTAGCTAATGTTGAAGAGTCGATGACAAAACACTTCATTGAAGAAGAGATTCCAGAAGAGTTTCAAGCAATTTATCATAACCGACTGAAAGAAGGGAAAGACGAGACTCTTGAAGGAAAGATTTTATCAGTAGCTGATAAAGTTGACCTCTTGTATGAATCCTTTGGTGAGATTCAAAAAGGGAATCCTGAGATTCTATTTACGCAGATATACCAGGAATCCTTGGACACTATTTTAGAATTTAAAGAACTCGCCAGCGTTAACTACTTCTTGAAAGAGATATTACCTGATTTATTGAGTGGAGAATTTACTAATCAATCTGAGTTGGAAACTATTTCTCAAAACATATTGACAAGACATAACATAGAACAAACATTCGCCTTGGGAGAATAAATCTGTTATAATATAGTATGGATAAAGGAGAAAGGAGAAAGGATGCAGCAGTTTAATGCGTATTCCTTTCTCTTTTGTGCCTATCGAACCTTCATAAGTGCAATAAAAAAGAGAAGACTTTACAATAAGAATAGTAAGTTTAGAACAGGACTCATATTAGAAATAAGACTGATTATATTAGATAAAAAGGTAGGATAAAAGAATGGCAAATGACAAAATAGAAGTAAGAGGAGCCAGATCGCATAACCTGAAAAACATTGATGTGACTATACCCAGAGATAAATTAGTTGTGATGACTGGTTTGTCTGGATCTGGTAAAAGTTCACTGGCATTTGATACATTGTACGCCGAGGGACAAAGACGTTACGTTGAATCGCTATCAGCCTATGCCAGACAGTTTTTAGGACAAATGGATAAACCGGACGTAGACAGCATTGAAGGTCTGAGTCCGGCAATTTCGATTGACCAAAAAACGACCAGTAACAACCCTCGTTCGACTGTGGGTACGGTAACAGAAATAAATGATTATATGCGCTTAATGTACGCTCGAATCGGTAAACCTATTTGTCCAAATGATGGGACTGAAATTTCCAGTCAGTCAGTGGATCAAATGGCTGATAGGATAGAGTCTTACCCTGAACGAACTCGCTTACAAATTTTAGCGCCCATTATAAAAGAAAAAAAAGGACAGCATAAGTCGGTTTTAGAGAAAATTAAAACGCAAGGTTATGTTCGTGTTCGCGTCGATGGTGAGATGAAAGATATCGGAGAAGAGATTGAGTTGGATAAAAACAAAGCTCATTCTATTGAAGTAGTCATTGACCGAATTGTTGTTAAAGAAGGCATAAGGTCTCGCCTATTTGACTCCCTAGAAGCTGCATTAGAATTAGGTGAAGGGTACGTTCTTGTAGATATCATCGGTGAGGAAGAGATTTTGTTTAGTGAACATTATGCTTGTCCTGTATGTGGCTTTACACTCCCGCCATTGGAACCACGTTTGTTTTCTTTCAACGCTCCATTCGGCGCCTGCGGAGAGTGTGGCGGTTTAGGAACGAAATTGGAAGTCGATATTGATTTGGTTATTCCAGAGCCACACTTATCGTTGGAAGAAGGAGCAGTTGTACCTTGGAAACCAATCAGTTCAGATTACTACCCACAAATGCTTGCTCAGGCGTGTAGTGAATTTGGCATAGATATGACTGTCCCATTTGAAAAACTACCCAAAAAGCATAGAGATATTGTGCTCTATGGTTATAAAAAGAAAAAATTCCACTTCCACTACAAGAACGATTATGGAAGTGTACGAGACACGAAGATTCCGTTTGAGGGTGTTATTCCTAATATCCATAGACGTTACCATGAAACGAGTAGCGACTATACTCGACGTGTAATGGAAGAGTATATGACAGAATTAGACTGTCCTGTTTGCCACGGCAAACGTTTGAACGAACAAGCGCTAGCTGTAAAAGTCCAAGGAATAGATATAGGAGACGTCAGTAGTTTTTCAGTTGGTCAAGCTAATGAATTCATTGCAGAATTGGATTTATCAAGTAACGATACAATGATTGCTGCCCCTATTCAAAAGGAAATTAAGGATCGTTTGTCCTTTTTAAAAAATGTTGGGTTAGATTATTTAACGCTGAATCGTAAAGCAGGAACCTTGTCAGGTGGAGAAGCTCAACGAATTAGGCTGGCTACGCAAATAGGATCAAATTTATCAGGGGTGCTGTACATCCTGGATGAACCGTCTATCGGCTTGCATCAAAGAGATAATAACCGATTAATTGATTCATTGATGAAAATGAGAGATTTAGGTAACACCTTAATCGTCGTTGAGCATGACGAAGATACCATGCGAGCAGCGGATTATATTATCGATATTGGGCCAGGGGCTGGGGAAAATGGCGGTCAAGTGGTTGCGTTAGGTACACCGGAAGAAATAGAAAATAACCCTAATTCAATTACTGGTGCTTATATGTCTGGTAAAAAAAGCATTCCTATTCCAAAAGAGAGAAGACAGGAAGATTTAGGAAAAATCGTTGTCAAAGGGGCACAAGAGAACAACTTAAAAAATATAGATGTTGAATTTCCTTTAGGTCGTTTTATTGCAGTAACAGGCGTTTCTGGCTCTGGAAAGAGTTCGTTGGTTAATGACATTTTGAAAAAAGCCTTAGCAAGAGAAGTTGGCCGCTCGAAAGTAAAACCAGGGAAACATAAATCGGTGACTGGCTACGAGCAACTGGAAAAAGTCATCGATATTGACCAAAGTCCGATAGGGCGCACACCTAGAAGTAACCCAGCAACTTATACAAGTGTATTTGATGACGTTCGTGACTTATACGCTAAAACAAATCAAGCAAAAACAAGAGGCTATAAAAAAGGGCGATTCAGTTTCAATGTTAAAGGTGGCCGTGGTGAGGCTTGTCGTGGAGACGGTATTTTGAAAATCGAAATGCACTTCTTACCTGATGTCTACGTTCCTTGTGAAGTCTGTAAAGGGACACGTTATAATTCAGAAACCTTAGAAGTGAAATATAAAAATAAAAGCATCGCTGATGTGTTAGCCATGACGATTGAAGAAGGCGTTGAGTTTTTCGAAAACATTCCTAAAATTGAGCGTAAGCTTCAAACGATTATAGATGTTGGATTAGGCTACATGACCCTTGGACAGCCGGCAACGACCTTGTCCGGTGGAGAAGCCCAACGGATGAAGCTGGCCAGTGAATTACACAAACGTCAAAATGGTCATAATTTCTATATTTTGGACGAACCGACTACAGGTTTGCATGCGGATGATATTTCACGGTTGCTTCAAGTGCTAAACAGGTTAGTTGAAGCGGGTAATACGGTATTGGTTATTGAGCACAATCTGGATGTCATTAAAGTGGCTGACCACATTATTGACTTAGGACCTGAAGGGGGAAGTGGCGGAGGAACATTAATTACCACTGGCACTCCTGAAGAAGTAGCAGAGTGTGAAGAAAGTTTTACCGGTCAATACTTGAAAAAAGTAATGGAGAGCCAATTAAGTAAAGAAGCAAAGACTAACTAACACATTGTGAAGGTTTTTCCTTACAGGGGGAATTAATCCTAAAAATATCAGTCGTAGGACCTATGACAAACTATTCTATCTGTTGCATAATATGATTATAGACAGAAAGAATGAGTGAGCTGTCGATAACTTAGTGATTAATGATTATACAGACACCTGTAAGGAGGGCTTATCAATGAACGAGAGAGAACGTATTATAGACTTAATGAAAAAAGGTATTTTATCTACCGAAGAAGGACTGGATTTGCTCGAAGGATTAGCCAAAAAAGAGGATGACAAACAAGAGTATCAAGAGTTTGCATCTCAAGATGGAGAACCAAAAGAGGTTAACGACGCACCAGTAGATCAACCAACTGAAGAAGCTCAAGATTCGAAAGAGCAGCAAGAAGCTGAAGAAGAATTAGAACAATTGGTAGAAGAGATTAATCGCTACTCGGTTAATTTGGATCAATTAAATAAAGAAATTGACACGGTCAAATCGACTTTATCTGAAAAAGAAAATGAACTAAAAACGATTTCGGATAAAGGAAAAGAAGGATTCAAAGAAGAAAAACAAGTACTGTTGGATCGAATTAAAGGAATCCAAAAAGAGTTGGAAATGATTAGACAACTGGATGAAGTGGATACTGCAGATGAAATGGATCAGTTAAAAGAAGATATTCAAGAGCTATCTTCTGAGTTGGATGATATTGAACAACGAGAAGAAGAGTTTTCAGATGAAGAAACTATAGGATTACAAGAAGAAATAAATGAACTAAAAGAACGCTTGGATGAATTGAACGCTGATAAACAAGAGCAGATCAAAAACTTGAATCGTACGAAGATGAAGCAATGGAAAGTGAAAGCTAAAAAAGCGACTGCTAGCTTCCAAATTCCTCAAGACTGGAAAAAAGAAGTAAGTGACGAATTGGCGAATGCCCGTAAGGAAATCGAATCGGCAAGTAAAAACTGGTCGGGTTCCTTTAAAAAAGGCATGAAACAAGTTCAAGAAAGTGAAACCACTCAATCGGTGCGTTCATCACTTGAAAGTGTTTTGGGACATCTGGATTGGAAATCAATTAACCTTAAACTTCCTACACTTGCTGCTAAAGAATACAAAAGAGAATGGACATTTGAAAAGAGTACAGCTACCATCTTGGATATTAAACTAGCCAACGGGAAACTGACAATTATTCCAAGTGATAATGAGACAATCAAATTATCTGCTAAAGGGAAATTATATGGTAAAATAGAAGAGAGTTCTCCAGATGAATTCTTTGAATCTCGTAGTACAGTAACAGTAGATGAGGACAAAGTAACCATTCATATTCCTAACAAACGTATTTCTGCCGATTTAGAACTAGCCTTGCCTAAACGGACATATGATTATGTATCCATAGTCATGCTAAATGGTAAGTTAGTGACTAATGAGTTATATGCGAAAGATGTCTTTGCAAAGTCAACCAATGGCTCGTTAACGTTCGAGGGATTGCACGCTACGATGCTTGAAGCAAAAGGCTCTAATGGTGGCATCGATATTGTGGATAGTGAATTGAAAGATCTGCTTGCAGGTTCTGTTAATGGTTCAATTAGCTTTAAAGGGTCAGTTGAAAGTGCTGACGTGAGCACAACCAATGGGGAAATCAAATTAACATTTATGAATGAGAACCTCATTAGAGTAGGGGCTACAACAGTTAACGGCAATGTGAAGATGGCTATTCCGGAATCAGTTGCTTTAGAAGGCAAAGTGAAGACATCATTTGGCAAAGTTAAAAGCCGATTAAATAACACTGAACCAAATGAAAAACACGAACAGACAACATTGATCAAACGAATCAATGGCCAAACACCATTAGATTTTAAAGCATCAACGACAACTGGAAACATTTTATTGAAAGATACGGATAACTAACAAGTGAAACGAAAAGAGGGATGAACATGAGACGATTATCAAAATCTAAGCACAATGCAGTGATATTCGGTGTGCTAGGTGGACTTGGCGAGTACTTTAATATCGATCCTGTCTTGTTGAGAGTTATAGTAGTAGTCGCAACGTTTGTAGGCGTAGGCTTAACAGTGCCGATTTATCTACTATTGGCCCTTGTCATGCCAGATGGGGAAAGCTCGAATAACAAACCGACGAATCGACCACATCGACCTTCTTCTTTCGGTAACTTTTCAGAAAAACCTGAACGAAAAGAAGCCGAGAAAGTTGATGAGGAAGATTGGAGTGACTTTTAAGAGATGAAATGGTGGCAAAAGATTTTAGCTAATACACTGATTTTCTTGGCTTTAGCCGGTTTCTTTAATGGGTTTAACATCTCAAGCTGGCAATCAGCCTTAATCGCTGCAGCAGTCTTTTCCTTACTAAATTTAATTGTCAAACCGATACTGGTTATCCTGTCATTTCCGATAACCATTCTGACCTTGGGATTATTTTATTTCATCATTAATGGTCTCATGTTGTGGTTAACATCGACCTTAGTCAGCGGCTTTTACTTTTCATCATTTGGTATGGCCTTGCTAATCGCTTTGATTGTATCAGCTTTAAATACGTTTTTCGAAAATTCTTAATAGTAAAGAATTGTCACAGTCTATAATGAACCCTGCCCGAAAACTAGACACTAAAAAAGAGTGTTATAGTTTTCGGGTTTTTTATTATTATTACCCTCATATGGGTATTAAGGAAGGGTTAGTGAATCTACACGGATTTATTCTATAAAGCCATTACAAATTGTGGTATGATGAAACTAGTTTTAATTAAGTGAAGAAGGAGATATTCCATGACAGTTTCAGTAAAAATACACGAACTAGTTGATGCAATGGATGATATTACTGTCGTTGTTGGAGAAGAGTATCTGGATAGAGAAATCACAATCAGTGACTTGTCCAGACCAGCTTTAGAACTGACAGGCTATTTCAGTTTTTATCCTCAAGATAGAGTCCAATTATTAGGTAAAACTGAAATCTCATTTGCAGATAGAATGACTAGCGATGAACGTTATATTGTAATGAAACGGATGTGCCAGGCTGACACACCCGCTTTCTTAATATCCAGAAACCAAGAACCACCTAAAGAATTGATTAAAGCGGCTAAAGAAAAAGGTATCCCTGTCCTGTTGTCACCTCGTTCGACAACAAGGCTATCGTCTAACGTCACCAACTACTTGGAAGAAAAACTAGCTGAGCGTATATCTCAGCATGGTGTACTTGTCGATATATATGGTATGGGTGTGTTAATTATCGGTGATTCCGGAATAGGAAAATCTGAGACTGCTTTAGAATTGATTCAACGTGGACACCGCTTAGTAGCGGATGACCGAGTTGAGTTATACATGATGGATGAGAGTCGACTCATTGGAGAACCACCCGAAATTTTAAGACATTTAATTGAAATCCGAGGCATCGGCGTTATTGACGTTGTGAATTTGTTTGGAGTCGGATCAATTCGGTCGAAAAAAACCGTTGATTTAGTTATCAACTTAGAACATTGGGATCGAAATAAACAGTATGATCGCCTGGGACATAACTTAGATAAAATGCGTATATTTAACGTGGATCTTCCAAAGCTATCTATTCCCGTTAAAGTTGGGCGGAACTTATCCATTATCATCGAAATTGCCACTATGAATATCCGTGCAAAAGAAATGGGTTATGATGCAACTCAAACATTTGAAACGAACTTAAATAAGCTAATTAAGAAAAACTCTATTGATGATAATAACGGGGGGGCGCTTGTATGAGTTTAACGTTAGGTCTAATTGACCCTGTTGCTATCAGGCTTGGGCCGATTACAGTCGCTTGGTATGGATTGATTATAGTTATAGGCATGTTCCTAGCTGTTTGGTTAAGTATGAGAGAAGCTAATAAACGTGGAATTGGGGAAGATTTTATTGTTGATTTGGCTTTTTGGATTATCCCTGCAGGTATTTTAGGTGCCAGATTGTATTATGTATTATTTGAGCTGCCGTCTTATCTGTCCAACCCTTTAAGCATTTTCTTTTTCTGGGAAGGTGGTTTGGCTATTTTTGGAGGCTTGATCGGTGGAGGACTCGTGCTTTTCTGGTATGCAAATAAAAAAAACGTGCCAGACTGGTTGGTATTAGACATATTGGCTCCCCACGTCATGTTAGCACAGGCAATCGGTCGATGGGGTAACTTTATAAATCAAGAAGCGCACGGTGGGCCAGTATCCAGAGAATTTCTTGAACGTTTAAGGCTACCCAACGTTATTGTTGAACAAATGAATATACGTGGAACCTACTATCATCCAACTTTTTTATATGAATCGCTTTGGAATCTCATAGGATTTACTATTTTGATGGTTCTAAGAGCCAAGACAAAGCTATTCAGAAGAGGAGAAGTCTTCTTATCTTATCTGGCATGGTACGGACTTGGACGTTTATTCATTGAAGGAATGAGAACAGACAGTTTGTATTTAGGGCCTTTTCGAGTGTCGCAACTGTTATCAGTCATTTTATTAGTCGGAAGTATTGGATTGATTATTTATAGAAGACACTATGTGTATCCAACACCTCCTTACTATACAGACGGTACAGCACCAGAAAAGGAATTTGAAGCTAAACGAAAAAAATATGAATCAAAACAGAAAAACAATAGATAATGTTGAAAAGGAGAGACTGCCGTGGAAAGCAATATTGCTGTGTTAGGGGCTGGCTCCTGGGGAAGTGCGTTGGCAAATGTACTTTTCGAAAATGGACACAAAGTAACCTTATGGACCAGAGATGAGAAGCAGTGTGAAGAAATAAATACGGACCACACGAATCAACACTATTTACCTGGCTTTACATTTCCAGAAAAATTAAAGGCCACGACAGATTTATCCGAAGCCGTTAGGGAAGTAAACGTTGTTTTATTCGTCATACCTACTAAAGGCATCAGGCAGTTGAGTAAACAAGTAAATGAGTTGTTGGATAGAAAAGTAACGGTCATTCATGCGTCCAAAGGCTTGGAAGAAACGTCCTATAAGAGACTGTCGGAAGTCATCAGTGAAGAGATGTCGAATGAGGTAGTGAAAGGTATCGTTGCCTTATCTGGACCAAGTCACGCAGAAGAAGTGATTGCTAAAGATTTAACGACGATAACAGCAGCTTCAACCAATTTAGAAGCCGCTGCACTTGTTCAATCTCTTTTTATAAATGATTACTTTAGAGTGTATACGAATACCGATATCATTGGTGTCGAGATTGGTGCTGCTTTGAAAAACATTATTGCCTTAGGTGCGGGAGTCATTGCTGGACTGGGATATGGCGATAATGCGAAAGCAGGCTTGGTTACTAGAGGTTTAGCCGAAATTAGTCGTTTGGGTATAGAACTGGGAGCTGAACCATTGACTTTCATGGGTTTAAGTGGAGTTGGCGATCTCATTGTTACCTGTACTAGCCCGCATTCAAGAAACTGGCGAGCAGGATACCAAATCGGTCAAGGAAAACCTGTCGATACTGTACTAAGTGATATGGGAATGGTTGTTGAAGGTATTTTTACAACAAAAGCGGCTTACGAATTAGCTCGTACACATGCCATTGATATGCCTATAACTGAAGCTATTTATAGTGTTGTTTATGAAAAAGCAGATGTCGAATATGTTATACTCAACTTAATGCAACGTGAAGGGAAGGCTGAATAGCGCTTATCATTATTTAAAGTCAAAGGAGATGTAGACATGCAAAAAGTAAGGAAAGCGATTATTCCAGCAGCAGGTTACGGTACTCGTTTTTTGCCTGCCACAAAAGCGATGCCTAAAGAAATGATACCTATTGTAGATAAACCCACCATTCAGTTTATTGTTGAAGAGGCTCTCGCTTCTGGTATTGAAGATATTTTAATTATTACTGGTAAATTAAAGCGACCAATTGAGGATCACTTCGATTCCAATCCTGAACTTGAAGAAAACTTGAAAGCAAAAGGCAAGCATGAGTTACTTAAATTAGTAGAAGAAACAACGGGTCTAAACTTGTATTTTGTTAGACAACCTTACCCACTAGGCCTTGGTGATGCAGTTTTACAAGCTAAAGCCTTTGTAGGAAACGAGCCATTTGTCGTCATGCTTGGAGACGATGTCATGGCTGATGAAGTGCCTCTAACTAAGCAATTGATTGAAGGCTATGAAAAAACGAGTGCTTCAAATATTGCCGTGATGAGAGTGCCGCATGAAGAAACATCAAACTACGGAATTATTGATCCGGAGGCAGAGGCAGAAGATGGGTTATACAATGTACGAAAATTCGTAGAAAAACCAAAACCTGAAGATGCACCAAGTGACTTGGCGATTATCGGTCGTTATCTCTTAACACCAGAAATATTTGGTATACTAGAAACGCTTGAACCAGGGGTTGGTGGAGAAATTCAATTGACTGACGCGATTGATCAATTGAATAAAACACAACGGGTATTCGCTAAAGAATTTAAAGGTGAGCGGTATGATGTTGGAGACAAGTTTGGATTTTTGAAAACAACCATTCAATATGGCTTGCAACACCCTGAAGTAAAAGATGGGTTAAGAGATTATATTTTATCATTGGCTAAGGAATTAGAGAGTGGACCATTCCATAATAAAATGAGTGCACAAAGCAATGAAAAAAAAGAAGATAAGCCAGCAGAAGCTAAAGTAGATAAGCCAAAAAAAGAAAAATAGTATGATAGTGAAAAGCTCCTTTTGTTACAAACAGGAAAGTGAGTACTGTTTGTGACAGAGGGGCTTTTGCTCTTGACTATTATCCATAATTTGGTAAACTAGTAGAGTGGCATAACACTTACAAAAAGTAAGTTGATAGCTAATGTAACTAGAATTGAATCAAGTGCAACAACTATGCAAGGAGGACACTCAGTGGAAATAGTAAATGAACTATACGATGTGGTAGTCATAGGTGCGGGTCCAGGTGGATTAACCGCTGCATTATATGCATCGCGATCTAATTTAAAAACATTGGTTCTAGAAAAAGGTATTCCTGGTGGACAATTAAATAATACAGCCGAAATTGAAAACTACTCAGGATTTGACAGCATAACGGGACCTGACTTATCCATGAAAATGTACGAAGGCGCTAAACGATTTGGAGCCGAGCATGTATATGGAGATGTCCAGGAAATAGTGGACAAAGGTACGTATAAAGAAATTATAACTTCTAGTAAGACCTATCAGGCCAAATCAGTCATTATCGGTACGGGTGCTGAGCATAAGAAATTAGGAGTTAAAGGAGAAGCGGAATACAACGGGCGCGGTGTATCTTATTGTGCAGTATGTGATGGCGCATTTTTCCGAAATAAACATGTTGTGGTTATTGGAGGCGGAGATTCAGCTGTTGAAGAAGGTACCTATTTAACTCAGTTTGCTGACAAAGTAACCATTATTCACCGCAGAGACGAGTTGCGTGCTCAACAAATTCTTCAAGATAGAGCGTTTAAAAATGAAAAAATTGATTTCATTTGGAATGCTGTTGTAGAAGAAATTATTGGGGAAGCGACCGTAACTGGTGTACAAATTAAAGATGTTAAAACAGGTGACGTGTCTACTGTGGAAGCCGATGGCGCCTTTATTTATATCGGGTTATTACCAAACTCAGATCAATTCCGTTCTTTAGGCATCACAGATGAAGAAGGTTGGATAGTAACAGACGAGCATAAAATGACGTCTGTCCCTGGTATCTTTGCGATAGGGGATGTAACGAATACCGTATTGAGACAAGTGGCAACTGCTGTCGGAGACGGATCCATTGCAGGAAATGCAGCCTATCAGTATGTGGAAGAGTTAGAAGAACAAACACAAAAACAAAACGTTTAAAGTCACCTTTTGTTGAAGCAACCCAAATGTTGAACCAGCGATTACAGTCCCTGGTTATCAAGTCTTGGGTTGTTTTTTTTCGGTTAATAATCGTACTCCTTTTCAGAACAAATGAAAGCCTTTTAGCGAAGACGTTAGATATGTATACGTAGACCATGCAAGATAAATATAAAAGTGATACAATGATACTATAATTAAGTGAGACAATATTAAGAAATGAGGGAACAGTATGGATTGGACAGACAGTTATCATACGTGGCTGAATAATGAATTCTTAGATGAAACATTAAGAGAGGAATTAAATGTAAATAGAGAAAATAAAACGTTGCTTGAGGATGCATTTTACACATCCTTAGAGTTTGGAACGGCCGGTATGAGAGGTATTATTGGAGCGGGAACGAACCGAATGAATAAGTATACCGTTCGACAAGCGACTGAAGGATTGGCTTTATTTATTGAAAACCAAGGTGAAGGGGCTAAAGAACGCGGTGTTGCGATTGCTTACGATTCTAGGCATATGTCAAAAGAGTTTGCTATAGAGTCGGCTAAAACACTTGCTGCTCACGGAATTCCTGCTTATGTATTCGAGGAACTGCGCCCAACTCCGGAGCTCTCTTTTGCTGTCAGACACTTGAAAGCCGCAGCTGGAATTATGATTACTGCCAGCCACAATCCAGCAGAATATAATGGATACAAAGTTTACGGTGAAGATGGCGGACAACTGCCACCTAAAGAAGCTGATGAGTTAACATCTTATGTAAGAAGCGTATCCGATATACTATCGATTGAGGCATTATCAGAAGAGGAAGCGCTGGAAAAAGGTTTATTAACGATGATTGGAAAAGAAGTTGACCGGGCTTATTTAGATGCAATGAGAACGGTTACGATTGATCCCGACTTAATTAACAGACAAGCCCGTGATATCAAAATTATTTTCACGCCTCTTCACGGAACAGGAAAGATGCTCGGAGAAAGAGCACTCAAGCAAGCAGGCTTCAAAAATGTCTCTTTAGTCAAAGAACAAGCTGAACCAGATCCAAACTTTTCGACGGTAAAATCACCCAACCCTGAAGATCCGGAAGCTTTCGCCCTAGCTATTGAGCAAGGTAAAGCAGAGGATGCAGATATATTGATAGCTACTGATCCAGATGCAGATAGATTGGGTATAGCTGTCAAAACATACAAGGACCACTATGAAGTTTTATCTGGTAATCAAATCGCAAGTTTAATGATTAACTATATATTAAAGGCACATGCTAAAAAAGAAACGTTACCACTGAATAGTGTGATCATTAAGTCGATTGTATCAAGTGAATTGCCGACAGCCATTGCAGATAAATTTGGTGTGGAAAGTGTCGACGTCTTGACCGGATTTAAGTTTATTGCAGAAAAAATTAAAGAATACGAGCAGACTCATTCTCATACGTTTATGTTTGGATTTGAAGAGAGCTATGGGTATTTAGTTCAACCCTTTGTAAGGGATAAAGATGCGATACAAGCCCTCATTATGGTTGCTGAAATGGCGGCACATTACAATGAAGAAGGCTTCAGTTTATTCGATGCCTTGCACCAGCTCTATCATGAGTATGGTCACTTTAAAGAAAAAACCATATCAGTTACATTAAGTGGAATTGAAGGATCAAAGAAAATTAAAGCATTGATGAGTCAATTAAGAGAGGATACACCTTCAGATTTCGGAAATATAAAAATTAAGTCAATCGAAGACTTTAAGGAACAAAAACGTATAGTTGATGGTGAAGAAGAAGCTATTGATATGCCTAAAGCTGATGTGCTTAAATACACGCTGGCAGATGGTAGTTGGATTGCTGTTAGACCATCTGGTACGGAGCCTAAGATTAAGTTTTATATTGCCGCATTTGACGAATCAGGTGTAGTTGTAGAAGAAAAAATGACTGCATTTGAAAAAGACATTAATACAATCTTAGAAAACTAATCAACACAAAAATAAGCTTCTTGTAGGGGATACCTCTATGAGAAGCTTATTTTATTGTCAGTTATAGTCAAGTTATGAACAAGTAACGACGATTTACTAGTTCCCTATACATGACACGCCTGGAATGTTATAATAAGCTAAGCTTTATAAAAGCATCTAGTCTTTTGAAGAGCAGACAATGAGTGGAAGGCCGCAATTTGCTTGAGACGACTTATACAGGAGTGATAAAGATGACAGATCATTTAGAATTAGTAATTATTACCGGAATGAGCGGAGCAGGTAAAACTGTGGCTATGCAAAGTTTTGAAGATATGGGTTATTACTGTATCGATAATATGCCCCCTAATTTATTACCGACTTTCTGGAATTTAGTGAGAGAGTCAGGACAGTTTAGTAAAATTGCATTGGTTATGGACTTACGAATGAAAGACTTTTTCGAAGAAATTGAACAAGCATTAAAAACGCTTGATGATTCACCGCATATAACGAGCCGCATTGTGTTTTTAGAGGCGACGGATATGGAACTAGTCTCCCGTTATAAAGAATCACGTCGCGTTCACCCTTTAGCTCGAAATGAACGAACAATTGAAGGGATTAAAAAAGAACGTGAATTATTAAAAGAGATCAAAATGAAATCTCAGCTTGTGATTGATACAAGTGACTTAACACCACGCCAATTGCGTGAGAAATTAATTGGGAAATTCAAGACAAAAGATAAAGAGATGTTTCGTGTTGAAATGGTTTCATTTGGATTTAAGTATGGGAGTCCCATTGATGCAGATATCGTTATGGATGTTCGCTTTTTACCCAATCCTCACTATATAGACGAGTTAAGACCTAAAACAGGTTTGGAAAAAGAAGTCTATGATTATGTGATGCAACAGAAGGAAACAGAATCTTTTTATAGGCACTTCACGCAATTACTTGACACGACATTACCAGGATATAAAAAAGAAGGCAAAAGCAATTTAACAATAGCAATTGGTTGTACCGGAGGGAAACACAGATCTGTGGCACTGGTGGAACGTATTGCCAATAAAATAAAAGCAGATGGTTATCCTGTCAACATCTCTCACAGAGATAAGGATAAAGTAAAGGAGTCCGTTGTACGATCATGAATAAATTAAAGCGAACAAAGAGAAAGCCAAAAATCGTCGTCATTGGTGGCGGCACAGGCCTTCCAGTTATATTAAAGAGTTTAAAAGAAAAAGATGCGGACGTCACAGCTATTGTGACTGTGGCGGATGATGGTGGAAGCAGTGGGGCATTGAGAAAAAGTTATAATGCTGTCCCCCCTGGAGATTTACGTAATGTGCTCTCTGCC
>Ga0194137_10000804_pt1 | contig 20027 bp, 14 predicted proteins | sample TARM_MetaG_T3_14_FD_134025 | JGI IMG/M metagenome (GOLD analysis project Ga0194137, IMG submission 134025) | Freshwater microbial communities from Pennsylvania, USA, analyzing microbe dynamics in response to fracking - TARM_MetaG_T3_14 (version 2) | ecosystem: Environmental > Aquatic >... | reverse complement strand
TCGAATAACATCATCAGTAACTTTTGACTTGATTAAATCATTCGAATATAATAAATACGAACATATATTCTGTTGCTACCTGGGAGGAAATTCATTTCCTTTGTCGAAATAACACTCTAACGTGATTAGACATGGAGTGTAGCTAAATGGTGCCGAATCCAACATTTATTTATCATATAACGAGTATTGGGAATTTACATTCGATCCTTAACAATAATGGTCTCGTTTGTATAAACCAATTACACGAGCACGAAAGCTCTTTCGTGAATATTGCTTATGAGCAAATTCAATCTAGACGCTCGGAAAAACAAGTTCCAATACATCCATACGGTAATCTACATGATTATGTTCCTTTTTACTTTGCGCCGCGGTCACCAATGTTGTATACAATTAATCAAGGAAATGTGCCACAGTATCAAGGTGGTCAAAATCAAATTATATATTTGGTATCAACGGTACAACAAGTGTTATCAGAGAAAATCCCATTCGTGTTTACAGATGGACATGCGATCATGAGTTATTCCGAATTTTACAATGACCCGGTTGATTTAGAGCAAATTGACTGGGGAATAATGAGATCCCAATATTGGTATGATACTACTGAATATCCTGACAGAAAACGGAAACGGCAGGCGGAGTTCTTGGCTTTTGAGTTTTTTCCCATTGACTCTATACTTGAAATTGGTGTAATTAATGAAACTTACAAGGGTGAGGCACTTAAAATTTTGCGTAATAACTCGATTAATATACCTGTTGAGGTACGCAGAGAATGGTATTACTAAGGTGGTGAGTTTGTGATTGAGTATAAGAAAGGTAACTTGTTGGAATCCGAGGCCGAGGCTTTAGTAAACACGGTGAATTGTGTAGGAGTAATGGGTAAGGGGATAGCACTTCAATTTAAACAGGCTTATCCTGATAATTTTAAAGAGTACGAAAAAGCATGCAAAAATAATATGGTTATGCCAGGTAAAATGTTTGTTGTTGATACAGGGTCTATGTTTAATCCTCGATACATCATTAACTTTCCAACAAAGCGTCATTGGAAAGGAAAGTCAAAGATTGAAGACATACAGTCTGGATTAATTGATTTTATTGAGATAATTCGGGAGTATGGAATTAGATCAGTAGCAATCCCTCCATTAGGCTGCGGTAATGGTGGTTTGAACTGGGAAGACGTTCGGCCACTAATTGAGGAAGCGGCATTGAAAGTTCCTGAGGTTTTATTTATGGTTTACCCGCCAATTGGAAGTCCTGAGCCTGATAAAATGCGTGTTGGAACCGAAAAGCCGAAGTTAACTCGTGCTAGAGCCTTACTTATAATGCTAATGAATCTCTATGCTGCACCGGGCTACAAACTGTCAATGTTGGAAATACAGAAACTTGCTTACTTTTTGCAAGAGAGTGGAGAGGATTTAAAGCTAAGATTTGTTAAAGCTCAGTTTGGACCGTATGCTGACAATTTAAATCATGTTCTTCAAAGACTTGAAGGGCATTATATACGGGGATATGGAGATCGAAATCGGGATGCGGAGATTTATCTTTTACCTGAAGTAACAAGGGAAGCTGAAGGCTTTCTGAGTCAATTAAATGATGGGAGCACGGAAAAAAGGCTTCAGCATACCAAACAAATAATTGAAGGTTACGAAACCCCATACGGACTTGAATTGCTAGCTACGACCGATTGGATTATTAAGCATTATCCTGATTCCAGAGATAATGTGAAGATTGCGATTGATCATTTTAAAGCCTGGAATGAAAGGAAGAAGAATGTCTTTAAAGATACACATATCGAGATGGCTTGGAGACATTTAACTGCCATAGATTAATCCTACAAACATATGAATGCCCTGTCCAATTTAGCATTGGAAGGGCATTTTTTTAATCCTCGTCTAATATCAAACTATCCGAAATAGAGAGGTACTCCAAAGTGGTACCTAACAACTCATGCCTTAATTGTTGTTGAATTGCTCTCAAGTTTGCACCACTTTTAAGCATCAGAAATCCGGTAGTTCTTCTGAGATCATGGGGAATGACCCTTCTATTAATCCCGGCTTTTTCTGATATAGATCTGACTATAGATACCATTTGATTATTATAGAGTTTACGTTTTTTTCTTGAGAATACATATGGACTAAAATCTTCTTCAATGGTCTCCTTATATTGTTTGAAGTGTTTCAGTTCGTTTGCTAGGAACCCAGGAATGGCGATCCCCTTAGCATTTGTTTTTTGACCTTTGTTAACTATCACCATATTATTTTGAAAGTTGATCTGCTCAAATGAAAGGCAACATATTTCATTGTTTCTAAGTCCGGTTGTAATGGCTGTCCAAATCAACAGATAGTAATATTTGGAGAAGGGCTCCTCTAGAAGGGCTGCTTTCAGGAGGTCTTTACACTCAACCTCAGTCAAGAAATTAATATTTATATTTCGTTCATAATATTTGTTTGTATAATAGGCCATGGGGTTGTGGCTTATCATATTTACTCGATCAAGAAAGTTGAAAAAGCTCTTTAATGAACTAATTTTATTGTAAATGGTTTTATTTGAAAGCCCTGGATTTGATGATATAAGATACTGAACAAATTGATCAATGAACGATTTGTTAATCGGTTCAAAATCATTTGATTCAACATAATATGTGAATCGGTCAAAATCTAGATTGCCTTCGAAACCGTTCTCCAAAAGAAATTCCTGAAGTGTGGCGAGAACCTTTTTGGTTGCTGAGCATGCTGGTTTCTTTAAGCCAGAGTGTTCACTCCAAGTTTTAAAATAAATAGAGTCGAATACAATTCCAGAGGGCGTCATTCCGTCTCCACCTCAATCAAATAAATTTGCCGCTAACGAGCGAGCGAAAGGATGTTTTTCGATTGCCTGTAGAAGCATGCTGTTAAAGAGTTGCAAATAAATGGTTGTTGTTTTTAATGATTTATGGCCAAGGAGTTTCGAAATACTGACAAGATCCACGCCCTCTTCTAAAGCGAACAATGCGAAAGAATGACGTAAAGAATGGACAGATAATCGCTCTTTCTCTTCTGGAGAAATGGTCTGTGCCTCAGAAATTAACCCATCTAACATCTTTTGGACTGTACTATCACTGATAGGGGTAACTCCCTTATCCGTTGAGAAAACATACAAATCAGTATAATTAGGCTGACCCTTAAGTGACCCGTATTTAAAACTTACATATTTTCTAAGAAGCTCTAATGATGTAGCTGTAATCCGCCGAGGAACTTTTTGAAGCTTTTTCCCCTTAACACGAACTTTTATATTCTGAGAATTATAGCAAATATCCCCGATTTGAAGTTGAGTCAACTCGTTAAGGCGAATACCGCTGCCAAGAAAAGTCCATAAGATGACAAAGTTTCTAAAACCATCGTTGGTCAGCCGCGATAAGTTTATAATTTCCTCTACTTGTTCTTTCGTAAAAGCCTTTGGAAGATCTTCATCAAACTCAACGTCAACTATCAAGGTTTCCTTGATCTTTTTAATATCTATTTCAAAGAATCGTGTGAAGGTAACAGTGAAAAAGTCCCTTAAAAATGAAGCTTTTTTTGATCGCGTATTTTGGGTTTTAACTGGCTTAAGGTAATCAAGTAGTACTTTGGGATTCTTCTCAAATGAAAGCAAAGATGGAGTTTCCGGCAGCGAATCGACAAATGAAACAAACTGGTTCAATTCAGAACGATATGTCTTTTGAGTAGCTTCACTCTTTCGTCCGAATTCAGAGCTTTGTAAGTACCAATTTACGGCTTCCTCAAACGTTACATCTTTCCGTTCATTTGGTTCTTCAACGAAAATAAGATTGCTTCTTTCTAAAGCTTGTCTCATATGATCATGACTGTTGGTCGCAGCAAGTTTTTGCAAGTGGACCATCAGATTAGCGACAGGTGAGTTACCTTCTACCTTGAACATGAAATCATCTCCATATAGAATCGATTTTTTGCATTGCATCATTAAGTTCTTGATTTTGCCTATGTAAATACTTTGAGGTCGTGTCAAGTCTGGTATGTCGAGCTAGACGTTTGATGATTTGCGGATGTACGTTTTTTCTAAGACTCAGTTTGGTGATAAATGTGTGCCTGAACAAATGAAGACCTCCGGGGAATGTCCAACCGGATATCAAAGAATATAACTTGTATTTATCTAACATTTTTCCGTATAAAACTTTTTTAGATTGTCTTCCCTTAAAGACAGATTTCTCGTCTGTACGAACTTTATATAGGGATTCTAAATATTGATAAAGTTTTTTCGGCAAGTGTAATGGTACAGGTTTCCCAGCTTTGCCCTTACCCCGGATTTTGATTATCCTTGCTTGAAAATTAATATCTTCCCAATTTAGACGCTCGGCTTCACAGAATCGTAGTCCGAGATGCAGCAAGGATCCAAAAAAAGCTATATCATAATCAGGATCATCCGAGTATCTAGCTATAGTATTGAAGAAATCTGATAATTGATCTTTATTGGGGATATCACGATGAAGATACCTCTGTGCTGATATTCCTCTTATTGAACCGATATTCTTTGGGATAATTCTGTTGTCATACAGATACTTAAAGAACGAAATCACACAGTAGAATTTATTGCTAACCGTTATTTCGCTGTAAAGGCCTTTTGAATGGCAACGTTTAAGGTAATTTTCAAACTCTAAAATATGGTCTCTTTCGATTAACCAAACAGGTATTGCATTCGGTGAGAAATCATTGAAACTAGCGTAATTGTTAACAAGCCAGTTTAAAAACAACATTACGTCGCGGTTAATATCTTTTATATATCCTCCGGAACGACCTTCTGATTGAATTTGGTCATTGAAGTTTTTCAAATATGGATGCAGTTCATGATCGGCTAGTTTAGAGAGGATCCTTTTGTTTTGCTTGACTATATTGAATCTTCTTCCTGGGAAGTACAATTTAGCGATTTGGTTGAGAAAGAATTTCTTTATGTCTGAATTGACGTTTTTCAGACAATACTGAAAGTTTATTTCTGTAATATCAAGATCGTTAAGCTGCCAAATCGGCTTTTTAATGTATGTAGAGATCTGTTGTTGAAATTCCAGTGCTTCCTCGTAGAAATCGTAAAGTTCGATCGGTGCCTTTGATGTCTGAATCCGTTTCAAATAAATTTTCACTTTGTCCAATTTGATACTTGGCTGAACTCTGTTTTCCCACAACCAATCAGCGATGTTCCCTTTAGTGTGGGGCAGATCAGTGGAGTTGTCATAACCTTCATAATTAAATAATGTATCCATAATATTCCTCACTTTGCTCTTACTAACGTCCCATACGGCGTCAGTTGTAAGATGCACATCGTGAGGATTTTTTATTCCATTTATAAATTCTTCTGTGGAAGAAGCATTCCACAGAAATAATTCTGTTCCTTTCCACAGTTTGTTTTGTGGCTTCTGGCTGCTCATTAATTCATTGATTACGTTTTTCGAATCTTTATCCATGTCGAGACCTCCTTAATTCGAAAAGCTAATAAGACCGAGGTGAGAAAGTGGCAAAGGCAGTACCAACCAAAATTAGAGTCATTTATGGGGATAATCATAAACAGTCACTCTTGTCAGCAATTGAAATTTTGAAGTCGAAAGCTACTGTCGAGATTACCGCTTCGAAAATGGGTAACAACAGTGCTATTAACGTTTTGAAGCATGATTAACTTTTGAAGTATTCATTCCACTTGTTTTTGATTCTTTACTTGCAGCAAGAGCCCGAATTGCAGATTGAACATTATGTTGAAAATGATTGCCTTTAAAACACTTGATTACCTTAGGTGAAACAAGCCCCATAAACATTACCTCTTTCAAAAAGGCATAGAAAAACAAAAAAGGGACCCAAAATACCACAGTTACCTGTGGAAAAATTGGATCCCTTTCGCGTATGCCAGAGACTTATATTCATTAATAGTTGAACTATTAAGAATTCAGCAGAGGAACTTTCCGCATCCCGCATAACAGGGGAAAATTCTGCCTATGACTCTGCCTATGTTTCATACTATAAAAGAGAGTAGGACTTGTTGTCAATGCCCCCACGTTTAAAAAAATAGAACGTACATTCGCTGACAATCTCTTGTCTCTTTGATTCGTCATAATGGAGGAAAGACATACGGGAGTGAGTACAGTGGACCAAAAGATCTATGTCGCCGTTACGGGCACGCAGCACTATTACGGAGCTGATTTTCTAAAGCCGGGTCAGATCGTTCACTTGATCAAAGACCCGGATAATCCGCATGACCATGAAGCAATTAAGGTGGATATGATCCCATTGGGCAAAATCGGTTATGTCGCCAACAGTCCGCATACCGTACCGAAAGGATGCCACAGTGCGGGACGGATTTATGATCGATTTGAACTGCATGTTTACGGTATGGTGCGATTCGTCGTGAAGGAGACAGCCATTGTTGAACTTACGCCGGGCATAGAGGAAATGTACATAGTCAAAACGACAGAGGACGTTGCGTTTTCTCCTTGTCTAGGCAGGAAGAACTAGGTAAAAAGTAGAATCCCAATATGATAACCATTTACATTCCATATGCCACGATGGGAGCTATAATATGACGGATAAAGTGATACGACTCTTTAAAATGCTACTTGCCATTCAAGCAAATCCGGGGATTTCGGCCAAGGAGCTAGCGGATAAATGCGAGACAACGGATCGTACGATCTACAGGGATTTAAGGACCTTGGACTTGATCGCGCCGGTTACGAATGAGGGTTACGGAAAAGGATACCGTTTTGTCGGAAATTTCGCAATGTACCCGCTGAATTTCACGGAGCAAGAAGCGTTGGTGTTCTCTGTCCTGCCCTCCGTGCTGGACACCAGTAAATTGCCACCAGGCTTTGAATCCGCATACGACAAGGTGATGGCTACGCATGTGAAAGAAACCCGGAAGCGGTACGATACATTGGAAAATGTGGCGGACATGATCCAAATGGGCACCCCGGCTTATCGGGAGAACAGTGCCAACTTTTTGCTGCCCATCATGGAAGCGATTATCTTCAGCAAGACGATCAGGGCTGTTTACCATACCCAGAGCCGGAATGAATTGACGGAGCGCGAAATTGATCCGTACTACCTGGTTCCAAGGGATCAACGGTTCTACTTGATCGGTTATTGTCGTGCCAAGCGGGAGATTCGCACATTTCGAATCAGCCGTTTCCGGCATGTAGAGCTGACAGGAAATCATTTTGACAAGGGCGATTTCAGCATCGCGCAGTACATGAAGCACACTTGGTCCATAGAACGCGGGGATTCCTTAATCACCTTCAAGATTAAATTCCATCCCGATGTCGCCCGCTATGTAAAGGAAGAAGAATTGTTCGTGAGACCGAAGATGACCGATCTGCCAGACGGCAGCTTATTATTTGAAGTAACCGTCAACCACGAGCGCGAATTTATGAACTGGGTGGTTCAGTACGGACCTTCGGCGGAGATCCTAGAACCTGCATCTGTGCGGGAAAAGTTTAAGGAACAGCTGCAGCGTTGGGGACAGTTGTATGGGCAGTAAGTGCAAATGTGCGTTTAACCGAAAGGAAGGTGTCCCTTGTGAAAGTAGAAGGCACATTTCTAGAACGTTTATATGATGCAATCCGTAAAGAGCCTTTTCGCCGCAAGATTGTGATCGCTCCTTCCTACATGGAAGGACAGTCTTGGTTGATGCGAATATGTCGGGAATTAGGACCGGTAATGAACACGGAGATCCATACGGTTCAATCCTTTGTTAGAAGCGAGGTTGAGTTCTCCCTGTATAAACAAGGGGTGACCTTAATCGGGGATCAGCGGTCCTTTTGGATTGTACATCATATTATGGAACAAATTGCTTCCGATGTGGATACTTACATCTCCATGGATCAAGTAAAGCCTGGTATTGTGATGCATGTTCACCAAGCCATTATGGATTTACGCCGTGCCAGGGTAAAAGCAGAAGAACTGCGTAGGGATCAACTTTTGAGCCAGCAGAAAGGCATCTATGTCAAAAAGGTGCTGTCAGCGTATGAGCGCTTTCTGAATCAGCGGCGCTGGACCGATTTCCCCGGCCTTTTGTCGTATATACCAACCCAATTGCCGGAAAACGTGGAGCTTATTCTGCCAGACCCTATGCCGCTTCCACCGGTTTCCGCCCGGATGATGAAGCGGTTGTCAAACGGACGGATGACAAGGATTGTAGCGGATTCTTCCTTCACTGACGTTCAATCCAGATTGCCGTTCGGAGAGGTTCAGTTCTATCAAGCGACCGGAAGGATGGCGGAGGTTCACGAAGCATTGAGACGAATTATTCAGGGCCGGATGCCATTGGATGAAGTGGAGATGATCGTCCCGGATGAAGAATATACGCTGGCCATTTCGACCATGTGTGCTTCTCTGGGTCTTTCTTGTTCCTTCGCTGACGGGCTGCCTGCGATTACATCCGGAATGGGAAGAGCCGCCCATTTCCTGCTGAACTGGCTGGAGTCCGGTTATCAGGTGCGGCCGCTCGTATCGATGCTGCAGCAGCAATTGATTACGTTCTCCGAACGTGAGCAAGGAATAACGAATGCGGATTGTATTCGAGCTCTGGAGAAAAGTGGAATCGGCTGGGGGAAAGAACGGTATATCAAGTTGCTGGAGTCAGAAGTTGTCCGGTTCCAAGGGGATTCAAATGAAAGACCCGAAGAACGGGAGCGGACGGAACAACAACAATGGGATGACGAGATCAAGAAGCATCTGACAAACCTCCTTGGAGAATTGTTTCCAGACGAAGAGGCGCTCTCCTCTCCTAAGGGAATCTGGGGATGGCTCGTGAACGTCTTGGATCGAGTTGGTGTCTCTGGAACGGAAGAAGATGCGATCGTCCTGCAAGAAATGAGAGGTGTCGCTAATGAACTGCAGGAATGTCCTGTTCCGGACTTGATGCCATTTCAGCAAATGCTCTTGTATGCCCGAGACATGCTGCAGGAACTTCGAGTCGGGGTGCAGCGGTTACCCAAGCCCGGATCCCTGTACATATCGAGTTTGCCGAACGGGGGGATCAGCGGGAGGAAACAGACGTTTCTTCTCGGGATGGATGAACATTCGTGGTCCGGGAATATCAGGCAAAATCCCATGCTTCTCGATGAAGAGTGCAGACGGATCGGTGCTGGGCTTCAAACAGCCGTGCAGAGACAAAGAGATCGGCAACGTCTTCGTGATGGTCGGCTTGGGATGATTAGCGGCAACATCACATGCAGCTTCTCGTCGTATGACTTGGCAGAAGGAGCGACAGCAAGCCCGGCTTTTCAACTTCTACAGGTCTTCCGGAAAGTATCCGGAGAACCGAATGCGGACTATGAGATGCTGCACCGGAGCTTAGGCGAACCTGTCGGGTATTTGGATGTAGAACAGCCATCCTCTACTGAGCAAAATGGATTACCCTTAGACGGCTCTCATTACGTCTTCCGACAAATCCGTACGAATGTAAACCTTATGAAGGACCGGCAATCCTTCATCGAATCGGTCTATCCTTCGCTTCGTCAAGGCAGACTTGCACTCGAAGCGCGTGGCAGCTCGCAAGTGACGGAGCATGACGGATATATAGCGGGGGATGAATGGGCTGATTATTGGAAAGGCCGAGACGAACGGACGCTTAGCGCAAGTCAATTGGAGAAGTACGCGGAATGTCCGATGCGGTACTATTTCCAATATGTGCTCAGGATTCGCGTGAAAGATCAGGTGACTTTTGATCGTACCTCCTGGTTGAAGCCGAATGAAAGAGGCTCGCTGCTGCACGAGGTTTATCATCGTTATATGACGGAAGTCAGCGCAAGTAAAGTCATGCCTATTACACACGATCATGCCCTTTTGCTACGTATTGCGGAGGAGACGATTCTCTTATATGCCGAGCGGATTCCGGCACCGAGCCCTCATGTGTTTGAGAGGGAGCGGCAAGCGATGCTCCGGGATATTGAAGTATTCTATCGCATGGAATTGCAGGCTAATACGGCCCCCCGGTTTTTCGAACAAGAGCTCATCGTAGACGGCCAGCCGTTGCATCTTGAGCTTGGCGAGGACATGGCGATTACGCTGCGCGGAATCGTTGACCGGATCGATCAAGTTGCGCCGCATCAATATCGAATTATTGACTATAAGACCGGCAGTCCTCGGCCTTACAAGGAAAATGGCATGTTCGCAGGCGGCACGCAGCTGCAACACGCTCTATACGCGATGGGGACGGAGTCTTGGATGCGGCAAACGGGTGTGGATTCAGAAGCAAAAGTGCTTGAAGCGTCTTATGTCTTTCCAAGTGAACGGGGGCACGGGCAAGTGATTGCACGCTCGCAAACCGAGCGGAATCGAGTCACCGAGGTGATCCGAGGAATCCTTTCGTCGATGGAACAGGGATTGTTTATTCCCGCTTCCAATCCCGCGATCTGCCGGTATTGCGACTACGCGGCTGTATGCGGAGAGCACGCAGAACTGCTGGCCGATAAGCGAAAGGACGAAGTGAATTCGGAGCTGCTGCACACGCTGCTGGAGGTGGAGAACATTGAATGAAGCATCCGATCAACAAGCTAGAAAGAGAATATTAGAGGAACTGAGCACGACCTTTCTGGTAGAAGCCGGAGCAGGATCAGGCAAGACAACCAGCTTGGTCGGCCGATTGCTGGCGCTCATCGAGACCGGAACGGCTAAGATCGAGCAGATTGCGGCGATCACCTTTACGAATAAAGCGGCGGATGAGATGAAGGAGCGTTTCCGTATTGCTTTGGAGCGGAAAGCGGCTGATGCTGAAGGCGAAACTAGAGGACGATTGGAAGAAGCTTTGGCCAATTTGGACCAAATCTTCATCGGAACGATCCATGCGTTCTGTTCCTCCATGCTTCGGGAGCGTCCGATTGAGGCCGGATTGGACCCTTCTTTCGAAGAAATGGATGATGAAACGAATCGTGCGTTCCACGATCAATGCTGGGACGAATATCTAATTCGGCTGCAGGAGGGAGATCCTGAAGCCCTAGCATCCTTTGGCGAGGTGGACTTTGATGTAAGCATTCTTAAGAATGTCTATGATCGGGTATCCTTTTTTACGGATCTCCAAATCCCTTGCGAACCGGTCCAACGTCCTGAATTCAACCTGATCCGTCTCTCGCTGCTTCCCATGATGGAAGAAGCAAGCCGATTTATGCCGACAGTTGAACCGGAGAAGGGTTGGGATAATCTTCAGGCCAAACTGCGTGCTGCTAATCGTATGCTGCGGTTGTCGGATGAGCAGGACGATATGCTGATGCTAACACTTGCGAAGATGTTTGACTTCAAACTGGATGTGAAGCAGTACAAATGGACGGATAAGAAGCAAGCCAAAGCCATCTCCGAACGATTTCATGATTGGCAGATCACGGTCCTGTTCCCCTTTCTTCAATCGTGGCGGGAATATCTGTATCCGAAGGTCATTCAATTTGTCTTGCCTGCATTGGAGTATTGCAGAGAACGGCGATTTCAGGAAGGGAAGCTGAACTTTCAGGATCTTCTGATGAATGCATGCCGTCTGCTGCGTGATTACCCGGAGGTTCGAGCGTTTTTCGCCGGGCGCTACCAACGGGTAATGGTCGACGAATTTCAGGACACCGACCCGGTCCAAGTGGAAATGATGTTTCTCTTAACGGGGGCCGGGGATGATCCGAATGAACGGAATTGGCGGAAGCTTACTCCAAAGCCGGGTTCCTTATTCCTCGTAGGAGACCCGAAACAGTCCATCTATCGTTTCCGCCGCGCGGATATTTCCATTTATAACGAGGTGAAATCGAGGATTCACGCATGTGGAGATGTGCTTCACTTGACCAGCAATTTCCGATCCGTCGATGCGATCGGCGATTTTGTGAATGGGCAATTCGTCGGCAAGCTTCCCGTTCGGGAAAGCGAGGTTCAAGCGGTGTATGTCCGGATGGAAACGAATATACCCAATCCCAAAGCAAGCAAGAAAGCGAACCACGGGATCTATGCGCTTACGTATCCGAAAATTCCGGGAGGCAAGGATGCAGTAGCGGCGGTTGACGCAGAGCGTATAGCCACAACTATTGCGTGGGCTTGCCGAGATGGGAATATGCACATACAGGAGCGGGATGGCGCAGCTTGGGAGTATAGAGAGGCGCGGCCCAGTGATTTTCTGATTTTGACAAGAACAAGGCATTATTTGCACCTATACGCGGAAGAGCTGGAGAAGAGGGGAGTAGCCGCGGAAACGTTTGGAAGCTCCGCCTTATATCCCGAGCTTCATACACTTGGACAATTAGCTCTCTATCTGGCCGATCCGTCTGACCAAGTGGCGATGCTGAGTGTCTTGCGCGGGCCTCTATTCGGTATTAGCGACAAGGAACTGATAGCGTATCGCGCTCAAGGGAATGCTTGGTCGATCTATCGGCTGCCGGAGGAAACAGAAGAACTGGGCAATCCAGTTACCGCTGCATTACGGAAATTGCGGGAATATGCCGGCTGGGTCAAGGAAATGCCTGCATGGGCCGCTTTGCACCGAATTATCGAGGACACTGGCCTTTTACCTTATTCCACTCTACAAGAAGCTGGTGCCAATCGTTCAGGAACTCTTCTCAAGATGCTGGAGCTCTTGCAGCGTGACGCCTTGCTTGCATCGGATTGGCATGAACTGGCGAAGGCGATATCGGCCATTCGGGAGAGCAAAGGGATGGAAACTGCCAGTCTCTATACGGGCAAAGGTCAAGCGGTACGGATCATGAACGTCCATAAGGCAAAAGGCCTGGAAGCGCCTGTCGTGTTTCTCGCTTGTCCTTGCGGAGACAAGGATCATGACGCTGACCAGTTTGTTGATCGTTCGGAGACAGAGGCCGCGGGCTATTTCCTGATCCAGCAATCGAAAGGATTTCAGAAGGAAACGATTGCCCAGCCGGTAGGTTGGGAATCGATGAGCGTGCGGGAACGAGCCTTCATGCAGGCGGAGCGGGATCGTCTTCTCTATGTCGCGGCGACACGAGCAAAACAAATGTTGGTTGTCAGCCTCTACCCTGAGCAGCCGGCGAAATGCCCGTGGAGCTCGCTAATGGAGGGGATGGATCATATCCGGGAGCTAGATGTTCCGGAAGCGGATGTAGGGACTGAAGAATGTGATGAGGAATTGGAACGAGATATCGCTTCTATTGATTTGGGGGCATACTTGGCTCAGAGGGAGCAGGTGTTCCATCAGCTGCGCCAGCCTACTTACGCGGAAGCAACCGTTACGGGGCTGACGAAGAGCATGGGAGAAATACCAGAATGGTCAGCCATTGGGAGGGGCCAATCATTCGGCAGTGTAATCCATAAGGGACTTGAGGCGGTCGGAAAAGGCCTTCCGATGAGTGAATTGCCTGCGTACGTTCAATATCTCTGCCAGGTCGAAGGGGTTGCAGAGAAGGATGCGGGAGATGCTCTGCCAATACTCCGAGAAGTGCTGGATAGCGAACTCTGGCAGCGAAGTCTGCGAGCGAAGCAACGGTTGTTTGAGATCCCGATCATGATGCATCAGAGAAATGGGGAGGCAACGCCTATTCCCGCAATCGAACAGGCAATATCCGAAACAGCCGCCGCGGCATTAACGCAACAATCCATTAACGGCTTAAATCTCTTGGTGAAAGGTGTAATAGATTTTGCCTTTGAAGAAGAGGATGGCTGGGTGATCGTCGACTTCAAGACCGATCAGCTTGACGAAGGCAAATTGCAGCAGTTTGTCCATTTCTATGCGCCTCAAGTTCAGGCGTATGCTTTGGCTTGGTCTGAGACGTTCGGATATCGGGTGAAGGAAGCAGGATTATATTTTATTAGTCTGCAGAAACATGTCACAATTGGGCAGTCTGTTGTATAATTAGACAAGAATCAACATACAGAGGAGAACGTTATGATTACAGGTGAACTAAGGCAAAAAGTAGACCGGATTTGGGAGACATTCTGGACCGGCGGCATTACCAATCCATTAAGCGTAATCGAACAGTTTACATATTTGTTATTCATTAAAGGTCTGGATGAAACGGAGACACGTAAGGAAAATGAGTCCATGCTGCTGTCGGTACCGTTTACCGGACTATTTCCAAGTGATAAACAGTATTTGCGTTGGAATCACTTTAAAAATCTTGATCCGCAGCGTATGTATGATATTGTTTCCAATGAAGTATTTCCGTTCATTAAGTCACTTCATGGAGACAAGGATTCAGCCTATGCTAAATACATGGGCGATGCCATCTTTATGATTCCGACTCCCAATATGCTTGTACGCATTATCGAGGGCATTGATACGATTGATATGAAGGATAGGGATACCAAAGGGGATTTATATGAGTATCTATTATCCAAGGTAGCTACAGCTGGAACGAACGGCCAATTCCGAACACCAAGACACATTATCGATATGATGGTTGCTTTGATGAAGCCGACTCCGGAAGATATCATTTGTGACCCGGCCGCAGGATCAGCAGGTTTTCTGGTTGCTGCAGGAGAATATTTGCGTGACCATCATGCCAATCTATTTCTGATTCAGGGCTTGAAGGAGCATTTCAACAATCATATGTTCTACGGTTTCGATATGGACCGTACGATGTTGCGCATCGGGGCCATGAATATGCTTCTTCATGGAGTGGATAACCCGAATATCGAATATCGCGATTCTCTGAATGAAAATAATACCGACAAAGACAAATATACACTAATCTTAGCCAATCCGCCGTTTAAAGGGTCGCTTGATGCGGATGCGGTAGCAGCGGATCTATTGCGTGTGACCCGCACAAAAAAGACGGAGTTGCTGTTCCTTGCTCTGTTCCTACGTATGCTCAAAGTTGGGGGACGCTGCGCTTCCATTGTGCCGGACGGTGTTTTATTCGGTAACAGTACGGCCCATAAAGATATTCGTAAGGAGATCGTCGAAAATCACAAACTTGAAGCAATTATTTCGATGCCCAGCGGGGTATTTAAGCCGTATGCTGGTGTGTCGACAGCCATTATGATATTCACCAAAACAGGTGCTGGGGGAACGGATCACGTTTGGTTCTATGACATGAAGGCAGACGGTTATTCGCTTGATGACAAGAGGAATCCGATTGAAGCGAACGACATTTCGGACATTGTGGAGCGGTTTGGCAAATGGGAAGCTGAGAAGGAGCGTAAACGCACGGAGAAGTCTTTCCTAGTTCCGGTTGATGAGATTCGAAACAATGCGTATGACCTCAGTATTAATCGTTACAAAGAAACAGAGTATGAGGAAGTTCATTATGAGGACCCGAAGGTCATACTCGCTTCGATCAAGCAGTTAGAGGAAGAGATTGTTGAGGGGCTTGCGGAACTGGAGGCGCTGTTGGGGTGAGGTTTGAGAAGTTAGGACAAATTGTTGAGCAAATTAGAGGAGTTTCGTATTCATCAGACCAAGTTTCCAAAGAAAGTAAAAAAGGTTATGTTCCACTTCTAAGGGCAAACGCAATTAATAACGGGAAAATTAATTATGAAGATTTAGTTTTTGTGCCTACCGATATCGTAAGAGATAAACAGTTTCTGCTACCAGGTGATATATTAATTGCCACTTCAAGTGGAAGTCTAAGTGTTGTAGGAAAGGCAGCTCAGGTTGTAAACAATGATAAGTTAACATTTGGGGCCTTTTGTAAAGTATTACGACCTAGTAATGCCGTAGATAAAAATTATTTTGCTCATTTTTTTAAAACTAATTTCTATGCTAACTATATTCAAAAATGTGCAGAGGGCGCAAATATCAACAACTTAAAAAATGAACATTTTGATAATCTGACAATTCCGCTCCCAACTATGAAAGAGCAGATGCAGATTGCTACTGTGTTAGACAAAGCACAATCCAATATTGATAAGCGCAAACAAGCTATAGCTAAACTTGACGAATTGATTCAAGCTGTGTTCTTGGATATGTTTGGTGATCCAGTAACAAACTCTAAAAATTTAATCACCATATCACTTGGCGAATTGGGTGAGTGGAAGAGCGGCGGCACTCCTTCGAGAGGGAACAAAGAATATTTCAAAGGAAACATTCCTTGGTACACCTCAGGTGAGTTAAATGATCTATATGTAAATGGCTGTATTGAATATATAACCGAAGCTGCCCTAAAAGAAACTTCAACAAAGGAGGTACCAATTGGAGCACTACTACTGGGAATGTACGATACAGCAGCATTAAAATCAAGTATTACCACTAAAAGAAGTTCTTGTAATCAAGCTATTGCATTTGCAAAAATAAATGAAAGTTTAGCCGAAACCAAATACGTTTATTATGCCGTACAATTAGGCAAGGAGCACTATAAAAGTATCCAAAGAGGAGTCAGGCAGAAAAATCTTAACTTATCCATGATAAAAGCTATAAAAATTCTATATCCATCGTTAAAGCTACAAAAAGATTTCGTCAGAATTGCTGATATTATTTACTTGAAAAAGCAACAAATGAAACTTCAACTCCAACACCTAGAATCCAACTTCCAAGCACTGCTTCAAAATGCTTTTAAGGGCGAATTGAAAGTGAAGGACGGTGTAGAGGTCTAGATGAGCGATTTACAATTATCAAATTTTGGATTTCTCAGTGGAAATAAAACATATGCCAGCTTTGCAGGTGCATGTGTAGAGGCGGAGAAAGCACTGGTTGTCAGTCCGGCGACCAGTGCAATCCTGTGCCGGCGGGCTTTGGAGCTTGCTGTAAAATGGCTGTTTACCTATGATAGCGACTTGAAGGTTCCCTATCAAGACAATCTGTCAAGCCTGATTCACGATGTAACTTTTCTCCGCGTAATCGATCAATCCATGTTACCTCAGCTGAAATATATCACGAAGCTAGGTAATGCCGCTGTACATTCAAATGCGACGATCAGCCGCGGCGAAGCAATTCTGTCACTTCGTAATCTGCATAACTTCATCTGCTGGATTGATTATTGCTATTCGGTCGAGTATACCGCGAGAAGCTTTGATGAGCAACTCTTATTGGAAGAGAACAAGCACCAAGAGAAAGTAAGACCTCAGGAACTCCAGGATTTATACGACCGTTTAGGTTCAAAGGACCGTAAGCTGGAAGATCTGATTAAAGAAAACGAAGAGCTTCGGAAGCTGCTGACAGAACGCAAAGCACAGAATACCCAGGAGTATGACTTTGAGCCGGATCAAATCAGTGAATATGAGACCCGCAAACGTTATATTGATCTCGAGCTAAAGCTTGCAGGATGGACATTCCGGCAAAATGTATTGGAAGAGTTTGAAGTCCAAGGTATGCCTAACGGACAAGGAATCGGTTATGCCGACTATGTGTTATTCGGCGAGAACGGGAAGCCGCTTGCCGTTGTGGAAGCGAAACGGACCAGTTCTGATCCCAATATAGGCAAGCAGCAAGCGAAGCTTTATGCGGATTGTTTGGAGCAACGGTACGGACAGCGTCCGGTCATTTATTATACGAACGGTTTTATAACGAACTTCTGGGATGATCTTCACTATGCTAGTCGGCAAGTATCCGGGTTCGCCAGTCAGGATGAGCTGCAACTGCTCGTAAACAGGCGCTCGATCCGCAGGCCGCTGCAGGATGTACAAATCAACAACTCCATTGTAAATCGTCCTTATCAGCATGAAGCAGTCCTCTCGGTTTGTGATGCATTAAACAAAGGACAGAGGACCTCTTTACTTGTCATGGCGACAGGCAGCGGCAAAACCCGTACCGCGAGTGCCATAGTTGATGTGCTTAGCCGATATAACTGGGTGAAGAATGTGTTGTTTCTTGCTGATCGTACAACGCTTGTTCGTCAAGCCAAAAACAGCTTTAGCCAGCATTTGCCCGATATGACACTATGCAACTTGCTGGACAGCAAGGATAATCCGGAAACGGCGAGAATTGTTTTCTCTACTTACCCTACGATGATGAACGCAATCGATGAGGCCAAGCGAAAGGACGGCAAAAAGCTGTTTACGGTTGGTCATTTTGACTTGATTATCATCGATGAATCGCATCGTAGCGTCTATAAGAAATATAAGGCCATATTCGATTACTTTGATGCCATCCTCTTAGGGTTGACAGCAACTCCTAAAGATGAAGTTGACAAAAATACATACGACGTGTTCCGTCTGGAAAATGGTGTTCCGACTTTTGCCTACGAACTAGAGCAAGCAGTCAAGGAAGGACACTTGGTGGATTACCGTACCGTGGAAACAACGACCAAGATTATGGACGATGGCATCCGCTACGATGATCTGTCCGATGAGGAAAAGGAGCAATACGAAGAAGTGCTTCTGGAGGATGAAGAAGAGGAACCGCGGGATATTGACAGTGCAGCGATCAATGAGTGGTTGTTCAACCAGGATACGATAGACCGGGTGCTGCAGTTTGTTATGGAGCGGGGCCTGAAGGTTGAAGGCGGAGACAAGCTGGGCAAGACCATCATTTTTGCCAAAAACCACCGGCACGCAGTTGCGATCGTGGAACGATTCGATAGCCTGTATCCGACATTGAAGGGGCATTTTGCAAGGGTCATTGATATCAAAACGAATTATGTTCAATCCTTGATTGATGATTTTTCCATATGGAGCAAGCTTCCTCAAATTGCTGTTTCTGTAGATATGCTGGATACGGGCGTAGACATCCCTGAGGTTGTCAATTTGGTATTTTTCAAGAAAGTACGCTCAAAGTCAAAGTTTTGGCAGATGGTTGGTCGTGGGACGCGGTTATGTAAAGATCTTCATGGTATTGGTGAGGACAAAAAAGAATTCTTAATCTTTGATTTCTGCCGGAACTTTGAGTTTTTTCGGGCAAATCCAAAAGGGAAGGATACCAATATTGCCGAGACTTTATCGGAGAAATTATTCAATGTTCGTACCCAGATTGTACGTGAACTTCAGCAACTGCGTTATCAAGAACCGGAGTATATCGCACATCGCACGGACTTGGTGAATCGGCTGAAGGATAGCGTGAGTGCATTAAATGAGGAGCATTTTCGTATCAGGCAGCATATCCAATATGTCCATAAGTATAAAAATGACACTGCATGGCGATCCCTAACCGATACCGATATGGGAGATTTGAAAGAGTATATAGCTCCTCTTGTCGTTTCTTTAGACAGTGACGAATTAGCAAAACGGTTTGACTATATGATGCTAATCATCGAATTGGCTAAGCTTCAGGGAACACAATCGGTGAAACCTATTCGCAAGGTCATGGAGACGGCAGAAAAACTCTCCAAATTGGGTACGATTCCTCAAATCGTCGCTCAGCGAGAAGTAATAGAGAAGATCCTAACGGCAGAGTTCTGGGAAGAAGCGGACATCTTCGAAATGGAGAAAGTACGTGAAGCTTTAAGGGATCTTATTAAGTTCCTGGAACGGGAAACGCAGCAGATTTACTATACGAATTTCAAAGATGAATGGCTTGCCGTAGAGGAGAGCCACGGCTTTTATAATACCAATGACCTGCAAAATTACCGCAAGAAGGTTAGCCAATATTTGCAAACTAATAAGGACCAACTAGCAATCTATAAACTGCGCAATAACAAGCCAATCACCAAACAGGATCTGGAGACGCTCGAACATATACTGTGGGGAGAACTCGGAACCAAAGAGGATTATGAACGGGAATATAAAGATTTACCGGTAACTAAGCTTGTGCGTACGGTTGTGGGACTTGATCAGGAGGCTGCGAATGAAGCATTCATGATGTTTCTCCAAGAAAATCGCTTGAATGTCAATCAACTACGGTTCGTGAAGTTGATTATCGATTATGTAGTTAAAAACGGTATCATTGAAAAATCTGTACTCCAAGAGGAGCCGTTCCGCTCTGTTGGCAGTATAACGGAACTGTTCAGTAATAATCTGGACGATGCACGGGCAATTATCGGTATTATTGATACGATTAATAAGAACGCTGAGGTTGTTGGGGCTTAGTTTTTACGAATTTTAGACACTAATAATTTAATTACTTGCATCTGGGCGTAACTAAAATGGACATCTATTTTAGTTACGCCTTTTTTAATTAAACGGTTACGGGGTGAAAAGTAATGATTAAAGAGATTTCTATCAAGAAGATTGCGACTTATAATAATACAGGTG
>Ga0194137_10000803_pt1 | contig 20047 bp, 15 predicted proteins | sample TARM_MetaG_T3_14_FD_134025 | JGI IMG/M metagenome (GOLD analysis project Ga0194137, IMG submission 134025) | Freshwater microbial communities from Pennsylvania, USA, analyzing microbe dynamics in response to fracking - TARM_MetaG_T3_14 (version 2) | ecosystem: Environmental > Aquatic >... | reverse complement strand
TCCGGACAGGTCCTGGGCCGCATTCCGCATCGCGTAGTCGGCCGGCGTCGCTTCCCCGAGCCCGAGCGCGACATCCGGCACTTCGCCGGCCGCGTTGCCGAGGATGAGCATGTTCGGGTTCGGCATCAGGTTGATGTTCACCGCGATGCCTGTCTTCGGAGTGAAGTCCTGATCGACCATCTCGCGGAGCAGATCGACGTAGTCGCGTCCCCGCTGCACCCAGATCGTCAGCGCTCCTTGCTCGGTCTTGCCGCCCAGCTCGTAATCCATCGTGAACGAGCGTCCGAAGTCGCCGAGCGCATACGGCACGCGGGAGAGCACCGAGGCGGTCTTCAGGCCGGGATCGCTGTCCGGCGTGCGCAGGACGAAGTAATCGAGCATGAGCGGCTGCTGGGTCAGCGTCGACATCCAGGTCCCGATGCTGGCCTGGATCGTGGAGAAGTCGTTGACCTTGCTCGGAATTTCGTCCACATCGTCCAGCATGGCCTGCAGCATGCTGACGGAGGACTTGATCGCCTGAGACAGGTCGGAATCGCGGCCGTTCAGGCCGTTCACATAGTCGCGGATGACGTTCAGCCTGGCGACGATCGCCTGCACCTTCGCTCCGGCGTCGGGATCGTATTTCTTCATCTCCCAGGTGCGCTGGGAGTCGATGTTCGCATCCGAGGCGTTTTTGCTGTAGTTGCCCGTAATCAGGCGGATATGCCGATCGAAGTCCGAAATCTGGCCGAGCGTCTCCTTGAGCGCGAGCGACACCGGCTGGAGAGGCGACGAATCCGCCGTCATCGTGATTTTGTGCCCGCCTTTCTTCAAGTAGATCCGGTAGGGATTGCCCTCGCCGTCCGCCGCCGGGGCGATCTCGAATTCCTTGTGGTAGCCGAGCCCGTAATGCAGCCATTCGCGGAACGGAACCTCGCCGTCGATCTGGATCGTGCGGTAGGCCTTGAAGCCGGCGCGGTAGTTCTGGAAGTTCTTCAGATCCAGGACGTACCAGCCGTCCTCCGGAACCTCCGTCCTCCATTCCACCCATTCTCCCGGCAGCCGCCAGCGGTTGCCCCCGAGCACGTTGTAGGTGAGATGCCCTTTGGGATCGGGCGATATGTTCGGCTCGGCCCAGTGGTCCGTCTGGATGGAGATGCTCGACTTGCGGTCGAACGCCTCGGCTTCCGTGATTTCGTACCACGCCGGCTGATTCCCGGCCTGATCCGCCGGCTGCGAGGAGACATACTCCTCGTAGGCGGGAAGGACGCGCTGCGGCTCGAAGGAAAGCTTCTTAAGCGCGACCGGCTCCCGCTCTCCGACCAGCCTCAGCGTGTGGCCGCCCTGCTCCAGCCGGTACAGCAGCGGCCTGGACGAGGCCGAGAAGTCGCTCGCCGCCTTGACGGACCATTCCGATATCTCCGTCTGCCGGGGGCGCACCTGCATGCCGAGCTCGTTGCGTTCATACGGGTACTTGGCATCCTTCCACAGTCGCTGCAGCTCGATCGTCTCCGACTCGGCGAACGGGTAGGCGCCGTCGAGCTGCACGCCCCGGATGACGGATGTGCGGCCGCCGGGCAGCGGCTTGTAGTCCAGATGCAGCTCGTACCAGCCTGCGCGCGGAGCTTCGAACGACCATTCCACCCAGCCGGAGTCGCTGTTCCAGCTCAGCGCGGGACCGTCGGGACCATCCGTCTCCGCCAGCTTCGCCTCCGGAGCCGATTCCGTGTACTGGAGCGGATCGATCGAGATGGTCGGCGAGGAGGCCGCTTCCGCCTCCGCCTCGGGATGCTGGAGCATCAGCCTGGCATAGGGAAGCTTCCCTTCGGCATCGGGCTGCGGAGAATTCCCCAGCAGCTGCGAGGCGCTGACCGTCTGGGAGAACGTCGCCGCTTCCTTGCCGGAAGACCACCAGATGATACCGCTTGCAACAGCGGCGATGAATAGCAGCCTCAGGCCGAGCTTGCCCGCCCGGAGTAGAGGCTGCCGGCTTCGTTTCGGGAGGAAGGATCTTTGGCCGCTTCCCGTCATGCCTGCTCTCTCCTCAGCGATACTCCGCTGCTCTCGTCGAACAGGTGAATCTTGTCCATCTGGAAGCCGAAGGCAGCCTGCTCCTCGGGTTGGTATGCGCTTTCAGGATCGGTCCGGGCTATGACTCTCGTGTCGCCGGCCAGCAAATACACATAGGAATCGGCTCCGGTTTCCTCCTTCATCTGCACGACGGCGGCCGTGTAGCCGCTGTCCTCCCCTTCCGGAAGCGCGGCGCTCAGGCGTACATGCTCCGGCCGGACGCCGAGCACGACGCTGCGCAGCGACCGGTCGGTGCCGCCGAGGCGTCGCTCCATCTCCACGGGCAGCGGCAGCTTCATCCGGCGGTTGGCGAAGTAGAGGGTCCCGTCCTCCCGCTGGATCCTGCCGGGGATAAAGTTCATTTGAGGAGAGCCGATGAAGCCCGCCACGAACAGATTGGCCGGCTCGTCGTACAGCTTGCGCGGCGGGGCGACCTGCTGAATGACGCCGTCCTTCATGACGACGATCCGGGTGCCCATCGTCATCGCTTCGACCTGGTCGTGGGTGACGTAGACCGTCGTCCGCTTGAGGTCGCTCTGGAGCTTGATGAGCTCGGCGCGGGTCTGCGCCCGCAGCTTGGCGTCGAGGTTGGACAGCGGCTCGTCCATGAGGAATACTTGCGGCTCCCTGGCGATGGCTCGGCCGAGGGCGACGCGCTGCTTCTGGCCGCCGGACAGCTGGCTCGGCTTGCGCTCCAGCAGATGCGAGATTTCGAGAATCTTGGCCACGCGGTTCACGCGCAGCCCGATTTCATGCTTGGCGGTCTTGCGCAGCTTGAGGCCGAGCGCGATATTTTCGAACACGGACAGGTTGGGGTAAAGGGCGTAGTTCTGGAACACCATGGCGATGTCCCGGTCCTTGGGGGAGACGTAATTGATGAACTTGCCGTCCATGTACAGCTCGCCGCTGCTGATCTCCTCGAGACCGGCCAGCATGCGCAGCGTCGTGGACTTGCCGCAGCCGGACGGCCCGACGAGCACGAGGAACTCGCCCTCCTCGATGGACAGATGAAAATCGTCCACGGCGGGGCGGGCTTCGCCTTTATAGCGTTTGAAGACATGATTGAACGTGATGCTTCCCACTGTTCTCACCTCGCGCTAGACTCTTCTGGATTGCTCTAGAGTCCATGTTAGCGCAAGGCGGGAATGGAAATAATAGGGTGGAATTGGCTTTTGCAGGGGGATATTGGCTGGGGAAGAGAGTTGCGGAACTCAGATTCTCGATCGTATTCTCTCAAGTATAGGCGTCCATGATTCCGGCCAAAAAATTCCAATAGTCAGCCACATAGGATTCGGGCTCGATAATCCTCAAGTCCCGCCCGAAACCCGCTAAAAATTGAAACCCGATCTCGTCTTGAGGCACGCTGATCGTCGCCACCACCTGTTCGGGATTCGAGGCATCGATGCTTTTTCGGCCATACCTTTCCAGCAATTGATCTTGGATGCGGGGGGCAATCCGAGCTTTGACGGCAACGAGCCGAGCCTGATAGTCATTTCCCGCGACTGAATGATCCAGATCATTTCGAGGAATAAAGGATTGTTTCTCCGTATTCAAACGATCCGTTCTCGACAGTTTAAACGTTCGATACGCCTGCCGTTCTAAACAAAAGCCCTTCAAGTACCAGCTCATCTCGCTGAAATGAAGCTGGTAAGGCTCCACCGTTCTCTTTGTAGCGAGACCGTTTCGATCCATATAATCAAATGAAACCAGCCTGTTCTGCAGGATGGCCTGCTGGCAAATGTTCAAGATCGGTTGAATCTCCGACCGCCCTTCCCAATCGTAAAAGGACAGATGAATAAACCCTTTGGGAGACACCGGATTCACCATGGACTCAATCTTCTTTATCGTCATCTCCACTTCCTGATGGACCCGAATTTGCCCCAGTCCGCTCAGAGCGACCAACAGATTTTCCAAATCCTTGTGGCTCAAAAGGCGCTTGTCGAGCTTATATTCATTCATGATCCCATAACCGCCATTCACCCCATGAATGGAGTAAATCGAAATATTGGACAGGCCAAGCGTTTCCATATCGCGGAGAATCGTTCTTTTGGACACCTGAAACAGCTTGGCAAATTCGTTCGCTGAAACGACTTCCTTTTGCAGCAGGATCATGACGATGGCAATCAGCCGCTCTATCTTCCCCATTCTGTCCCTCCTCGAAATCGAGCATCGTTGCCGTCCCATAGTGAATTCAAGAACGTCTGCATTTTTGATCCATCTTTTGTTTGGGTGCAGCAAATAAGTGACAATATAGCTGTCACCTATTATACCTTATGCTGAGTGCATCAAAAGAAGGAGGAATCACCATGTCAGCTGTTGCGTATTTGAATTTTGATGGAAATGCAGGACAAGCGATCGACTTTTATGCCGAAGCGTTCCATGCGACCCAGGTCAAGAAAGTCCAGTTCAAGGATCTTCCCCAAGATCCCAACTACCCGTTGCCGTCAAATGAACAGGAAATGGTGATGGAGTCATCGATCGAGTTTGATGGCGGAAAAATCATGATGTCGGACCTTTTGCCTTCCATGAAGCCGGTAACGGGCGAGCTTGTACAAGGAAACCAGGTGCTGATCAGTCTCGTTATCGAGGATCAAGAAGCTTTGGCCGCATACTTCAACAACCTGTCTGTTGGAGGACAAATCATATTGCCTTTGTCCAGCCAGCCTTGGTCCGCTTGCTTCGGAATGCTGGTGGACCGATTCGGCATGGTCTGGAAGTTCAACAGCGACGCAGACAAGTTTCTTGATTCCGTAATTGCCCATAAAAAATAGTAAAAGCGCGGTACCGTCTATGGACGGTTGCCGCGCTTTTTTTTGTTCAGAAAATCAAGGACAGGGAGGATGGGTAGGGAGGAATTAAGCCGATAAAGCGGTTCAGCTGAACGGGGCTATCGGCGAAAAATACGGAGGGAGCTGACGCGGCGCATGGTTTTCAACCCTAACATGGAACTTTCAAGCCGCGGTCGCGTCAAAATCCAACCGCTGTCACAAGCCTTCATTGATTTTAACTAGTATTTCCTTCAAGGTTTTCTTTTCCTCAGCGGTAAGGGTTTGAACGATTTGATCCTCGACGCTTTGAAAGGAAGCATTAAAGTCTTCGATCAATTCAACGGCTTTGGGCAAAACATATATATTTTTTTGCCGTTCATTATTGGCAGGTATCTTGCGCTCGATAAATCCTCTTTTCTCAAGGCCCTGAAGCATGCTTGTAATACTGGCTCCTCGCACGTGAAACCGATCTGCAAGGTCCTTTTGAATAATAGTTGTATCTTGGTTTTTGTAGATATAGTCGATTATTTTCCCCTGGTGCGCGTTTAAATCCAGCTCTTTGATGCTCTCGTCCGCTCTTTTCTTTAACTTAAGGCCGATAATCTGAAGCAAATCCAGATAAGGCGTTTCCTTGCGGGGTTTCATGATGGTACCCCCTCAAATTATTAGAAGGCTAATTGTCTATAAATAGACTATACAAAAAACGAGCAGACGCGTCAAACAACAGTTAGTTTATTGACAGTTAGCTTTCTAACTTTTATACTCCTAATTGTTACATTGCCATGCAGCTGTCAGGCCAAGGAGGAATAAGAATGAAGAATGCAGTTCAACACGTTCCGTCAGAAAAAGTGACTGCCATTACGAATGCGCGTATTTTCGATGGGGAAAGAGTAATCGAGTCAAGGAGCGTTGTCATCAAAGGAGAAACCATCCTTGCGGTGGGCGGCGACATTCCGGCGAATGCTACTATCATCGATGCCAACAATGCGACATTACTGCCCGGCTTAATTGATGCGCATGTCCACACTTCCATCGGCGGTTTGCGGGATGCCTTGAATTTCGGCGTGACGACAGAACTCGAGATGAACGGCGACTTTACGGAGAGAGGACGCGCAATCCAATTGAAAAATGCAGAGGACGTCGCCGATGTCCGTTCTGCAGGCACGGCGATAACCGCCCCGGGCGGCCATCCGGATGAATTGCTTCCGGATGGGGATGAGATCCCGGAATTCGTATTAAAGGAATTGGAGAAGCTTGCAAAGGAAGACCGGGAAGCTATGCTGGCCGCATACGCCCACGATCACGAAGAAGTTCCGCAAGTAACGACGGTGGAAGAAGCCATCAAACATGTGCATACACAAGTGGAGAATGGCGCCGACTATATCAAAATCATGATTGAAGAAGGCACCGTCATGGGTGCTCCTGGCCTGCCGGTTTTAAGCGACGAGATTCTACGTGCAGCCGTGGAAGAAGCCCATAAATTCGGCAAAATCGTCATCGCCCACGTCTTGACTGCTCATTCTTCGCAAACCGCCATCGATCTTGGAGTCGACGGATTGGGCCACCTGTTTGTCGACAGGCCTGAATACACGTCGGAGTTAGTGCAATCCATCGTCGATTCCGGCGCGTTTGTTATACCGTGCTTGGTGTTGAACTCATCCATTCTCGGGAATCCAGCAACCGATTTGGCGAATGATCCGCGTGTTTATTCCAACTTAAGTCCGGAATGGATCGATATTCTGAACTCTAGCTTCCATACTTTCCCGCAAGGCAAAATGGAAAACAGCTTCAAAAACGTGATGGATCTTCACCATGCAGGAGTGGATATTCTTGTCGGTACGGATGTCGCCCCCGTTCCCGTTCCGAATCTTGGCGGCCTGGCTCATGGAGCCAGCGTGCATCATGAATTGCAGCTGCTCGTTACGGCTGGATTCACTCCGATAGAAGCGCTTCAGTCGGCTACCTCGAAACCGGCCCGTCGGTTCGGTCTTGAGGATCGCGGACGTATTATCGAAGGAGCGCGCGCTGACCTCGTCCTGGTCAATGGCGATCCGACAACCACTATCTCGGATACCCTGTCCATTCAAGCCGTATGGTTCAAAGGCGTGCAAAAACGAAGTTGATCGTTGTTACTCCTGTTCTAACAAATTATATGTAGTCAAAAACGAACAACAGGGCCCTCCGCTTCGAAGAGGGCCCTGCTGTTCGTTTTTGTAATTCAACTGCCAGCCGATTGACGCCGTCTGAAAAGGCACGTTTAAAGACGAGGATGGACAATGGCGTCCATCCATCTTCACTTTCATATGGCCGTTTCATCTATAAAGCGAAACCAAAAAAGGCTTTCGGGTCTCGGCCACCCTCGGTCCCGTAAACAAGGAACGTGGAATTAATTGTCGGGATACATCCGCTCCGACTAACCTCATCACGGCTGGCAGCAAGCTGCCATCACTCGTTGGGAATTGTTGATGCATGAACTAGTCATGATTCAACTGCCTCCTGTGATTTTTTCTTGAATTGGCCTTTGTTTACTTACTTTGCTCCAATTCCTTCATTATCGACTCGCCTTCAATATCGACATTTGGCATCACATTATCGAGCCATTTAGGCAGGTACCAGGCGGACCTTCCAAGCAAAGCCATGATCGCAGGAGCTAAGGTCATCCGAATCAAGAAAGCGTCCACCAAAACACCGAAAGTAAGTGCAAAGCCCATTACTTTAATCATCGGATCGTCAGCAAATATAAAGGCGCCAAATACAAAAATCATGATTAGTCCCGCTTCAGTCACGACTCGGCCGCTCAGTCCCATTCCTGGCTAGGATCACGATAGCTCCACCGAAAAGAGGAAGTGCAAATTGTCGCCAAATCATTGAGTGAACTTGAATAGACCCTTTAGTCTTGAATTGATTCATACTCAAATCTTTGCTGTGCCGGACTTCAATCTAGCCCGAAATCCCACTATTTTTCGCTGTCACTTATGATACGATACACCGCAATGTATCTAAGCACAAAGTACGGTTGACCATAACGTATACATCCGCATATAAAACAAAACCATTCCCAATTACGGAGTGGTTTCTTTAAAAAGTACTTCACTATGTTCGAACTTTTATTCTCAATCAAGTCAACTACGCATTTGTATCTAACATTGTTGGGATAGTGATTTCTTTTACGCAAGAAGCTTTAGAAAGGTTCATTACGCATTTAACCAAAGAAACCATATCTTGAAGAGGAATCTGTGTGCCGCCATATGTTGAGAGGACTTTTTCGACTCCATCCTCCAATGGAATTTGGGTTGCAATCTCACCAGGATTTATACAAGTTACACCGATTCCATATTTCTTTACATACTCTCTCATGGAATTTCCAATACCACGCAAACCAAACTTAGAAGCTGCAAATGAAACTTGTGTAAAATCGTTATGTTCAAGACCTGCCGTAGAACCAATCAAGAAAATTTTGGCGTTATCTGACTTTTTGAGATTCGGTAAAAGCTTCTGGATACAGGTAATCGCAGAAGTAACATTAATATTGATGATATTGGCAATCTCCGCTGGATCATCTTGCTCAAAATTATAGTCGTCTCGAAACCCTTTACTCTCCCATATCCCTACATTGTATATTAATACGTCTATAGCAATATCATTTAATGCACTCGTAATCAACTTGCTTGCATCAGGATTCGCTAAATCCGCCTCGATCCAATATTTCAGAATACCATCTTCAACGTTTAAACTGCTAGGGTAAGTTCTAGAAACCACCCAAACCTGATCGCCATGTACGGGTAATCCCTTGACGAATGCCTCACCTAATCCTTTACTTGCTCCGAAGATAATGAAATTTTTCATGAGTTATCCTTTCGATACGATTTTTTTATAATTATATCTAGTAATCACCGCTCATGAGAACAGTGTCTCATTTAAATAATAATCACTATTTTTATATGGCTACTTATCCCGAATCAACGAAGCATCCAAATACTCTCTCCCCAAATAACCACTCAGAGGACAGGACGGTAACGAACTTATAACATTTTTCAACTCTGTTCCTTTCTCATGAGACCAAATTTCAAAAATCAAAGTCTTCTTTAGTTGATGGTACTCTGTGGAGTCCGTCACCCCCGTTAGAACCTCAAAAGCATAAATCTCTTATCGCCAAACTTGCCTACAGGTTGGTATCTACCTGTCTTCAAGCGGACGTAGTGCGTTTATTAGGTGATTTATTTCAGTTATGCTATTTAATATTGTGGTTTAAAGCACGTCCCACATGCATTGGGAACTTCCCATAAAACGATGTATCAGGTCTTTCGGCACTGTGGTACGACTCTCCGCGCTGTCCGTCTATCGTCCATATAAAGACAAAATACCAGCCGCTTTTTCAATTAAATTTTCTCTGATATGCGAAGGGCTCAAACATTCGCAGTGATTGGTAAATCTTAATAAGGAGTCATAACCTTGCTCATTATCTTCCAATGAAATTGTTGCAGTGTACCAGCCATCCGTATAAGAAACAATACAACCTTCACCATAATAATCTATCATCTTCTTTTTAATATTCTCATTAAATCTAATTTGAACGTTTATCCATGATGCTTCTTTGGAGAATGATGCATCCATCTCATCGATTTCAAAGTTGCTCGGGACAAATGTAGTCTCTGAAAGAGATATATTAGATATCCGGTAAACTCTAAATGTTCGAAACACCTGCTTTGTCCGACAAAAGCCTTGCAAGTACCAATGATTTCCCTTGTGAACAAGTCGATACGGCTCGACTTCACGGTTGGACGTCCTTCCCTGTGCGTTGCAATATTCAAAATGTACTATTTTCTGCTGATCCAAAGCTTTATGCACGCATTCTAGAAATTGCTCCAAACGAGCGTCTGCATACCACGGCGTCAGGTCAATGACGATTTGTTCCGTTTGTCTTTCAACCAACGATAATTGATTACGAGGCACCATACCTTTGACTTTGATAATGGCATTTTTGGATTGCTCGTCTTTTAATACAGATTGAACGCCTGACAAGCCAATAAGCATCGTACGAATGTCCTTGTTTGTGAAAAGCTTTTTATCTACTTTATATTCTTCCAGAATACCGATGCCGCCCTGACGTCCAGGGTAGGTTATGATCGGAATACCCGCCTGATTGATAGCTTCAACATCGCGGTAAATCGTACGGGTAGTCACTTCCAAAATTGCGGCCAGCTCTTTAGCATCCACTTTTCTGCGTTGCATGAGAAGCATAATAATGGAGATTAATCGGTCGATCCTCATCCTTTCACCCCCTCTACCCTTTAAAACATGACATAATGTTGTCAAGTTTTCCATGTTACAATCAAATCCAATTCTGTCATTGGAGGTTGAGCCGAATGAACGAGAACCAAATGTTGCAACCTGAGAACCATACCATTACCCCCTGGGTCACTACAAAAAGCACAGAAAAATTGATTGCTTTTTTGGCTTCCGCATTTAATGCACAGGAACTTGGCCGGGTATACAATGCTGACGGAAGCATAGGTCATGCAGAGGTGCGCATCGGCGATTCAAAGATTCTAATGTTCGATTCTCCTGCCGAATGGCCGTCGTTTCCTTGCTTGATCCGTCTGTATGTGGGTGACAGCGATGAAATTTTTGCTCAGGCCATCAAGGCCGGCGCTACATCCATGACGAGAGTGATAACCCAGGCATGGGGGGAACGAGGCGGAAGAGTAGTTGATCCGTTCGGGAATATATGGTGGATAACATCCAAAATAGAGGACTTTAGTCCTGAAGAAATGATAGAGCGGTCAAAACAGCAAGAGTATATTGATGCTATGGAATATGCCCAGAAGAGCTTTAACTCATTTTTGACGGATGTGGAAAAGAGCTGAAAGACCCATTTTGGACTTTTTCAGGAGCAACTAATGAGTCGAATCCGAAGGCCACACTCGCCCGCTCCTCTGGGTGTCTAAGCGGTAATCGGAATATTTGCTCCGGAAAAATTCACGGCCAAGCTGCTCGGCGGCGGTAACCGGAGTGCTTGGGTCATTCACCACCTCGCCGCGGCTGTTGCCGAAGCCTCGCACGACACCAACAAATTCGGAGTCTGTGTAGCGGGAATACTCCTGAATTTGATGGATAATGCCGAGCGAGGCGCCCGGATAAGTCTCCTCGGAAGCCAGCGCAAGGCCAATGCGCTTGCGGGACATCCTCTCCATAACATGGGCCGATTCCGAGTACGACGCTGCATAATAGCAGAATGTGCGATCGAAGAACGCTTTTGTCTGAGCCGATAAGCCGTACCAGTACACCGGGGAACAGAACACCACACCGTCGGCCGGTAGAAAGTCATCGAAAAACAGCGTCCGGTACTGGTCGGCAATAGCGCACTCGCTGTCCGGAAGACGACAGGTCCGGCAATCATGGAGAAAGCTTGAAATGTACGAGTCAATGAACCGCAACGATACCTGAGTCCTCACCTGCTCCGCCCCACGCTGAACAGCTGCTGCAAGCGCGGCAGAATTCCCTTTGCGTCGCGGGCTGCCAACGAGGATAAGCAGCTTTGGTGAATGGTTTTTTGGATTCAATTCTATTTCCCCTTTCCAATGCGGTTTTAGGTTCAACGCTTTTCTTATCCTCATTGTAATAATGAAATTGCAAATTGAATAATGATCGATATTGATATTTGTATCATTATTTCTGATATCCCTTTGGAGGAGAAACCGTGGAACTGATTGATCTCAAAGTATTTTTGAGCATTGCAGAAGAAGGCAGTATTTCGCGGGCAGCTGAAAGATTGGAGTACGTGCAGTCGAATGTTACCGCGCGAATCCGTAAGCTGGAGTCTGAATTGGGGGTAGCGTTGTTCCACAGACATTCCAAAGGCGTCACACTATCTGAAAAGGGGATCGTATTACGCAAATATGCGCTAACGATTATGAATTTGTCCGAAGAAGCGGTTAAAGAGGTCCGGGAGACATCTTATCCAAGCGGCCCCTTAGCGATCGGCGTTGTAGAGACCGTTACGTGCGGAAATTTTATGAACATCTTATCAGATTTTCAATTGCAATACCCGGATGTATCGCTTTCCCTAATAACTGGAACCTCATCGGAGCTTCTTGCAAAGGTACTAAACTATCAATTGGATGGCGCCTTCATCACTGGCGATATCAAGTCGCCTCAGTTGATTAGTGAATATACGATGCAGGAGCAGGTCAAGCTGCTGACCCAAAAAACAGATGAGGTTTACCCGGACCTGTCGAATACGAAATGGGCAGTTTTTCCGAAGGGATGTCCATTCAGGGCTATTTTGGAGGAGTGGCTTGGCAGCAAAGGAATACCTCTGGTGAATATGATTGAAATCAGCTCGTTGGAAACGCTGCTGAGTTGTGTGCGGTCCGGTCTTGCTGCTACGCTGCTGCCTCAATCCGTGCTGACTGGAGCCTACAAGTCGCTGGGTGCATTCACGCTTCCGGCAGCGTTCAGGTGTACGCAGACAAACCTGGTTCGCCGGAATGCTCCATTTTCCAGTAAAGCTTTGACAGCTTTCGTAGAAGTGGTGAAGATCGCTGGCCTTGATTGAAATTTATTTATGCCAGGCCGTCTATGTCGCTACTCTAAGTTCTGTCATTTCGCAAGGAAGGATAGGTAGTTCTCCTCTTTCAAGCTCACCGATACGGCCAATTGAGGAAGAAATGCAATTCCGATGCCGGACATTGCGCATTGTTTATTGCTTCAGCACTTGAAAATTCCAAATTCATATGTAATCTAACGATTCCTTCCCGAGCTAATGCCTGATCGAAAATCAATTCAGTTTTAGGAGGGACTTTATCATGGAATATGAAATTTTGGAGCTAGGCGATTATACCCTGCAGTCAGGTGCAGTGCTGAATAACGCTTTTCTCGCATACAAAACTTATGGGACTTTGAATGCTGAGAAGAACAATGTTATTTTGTATCCTACAGCTCTGGGCGATACCCATCGAAGCAATGAATGGTTGATCGGCGAAGGTATGGCACTGGATCCAAATAAATACTTTATTATTGTTCCAAATCTGTTAGGAAACGGCTTGTCTTCATCCCCTAGCAACATGGAAATACCGTCAGATAAGAACTCATTTCCTCTCATTACGATCTATGACAATGTGCGAATACAGCACCATCTCATGATGTACAAACTAGGGATTAAGAAGATTGCTCTGGTCACAGGCTGGTCATTAGGAGCTTTGCAAGCCTTTGAATGGGGAGCCGCTTATCCCAATATGGTTCAACGGATAGCACCTTTTAACGGAACAGCCAAGACTTGGCCTCACACCTATGCCTTCTTTGAAGGTGTAAAGGCTCCACTGGAGACTGACGACACGAGCACAAGCTTACGAACCGTAGGACGTATTTACGCCGGATGGGGACTCTCGCATGCGTTCTATCGTAATAGCTGCTACAAGGAGCTAGGGTACGATTCATTAGATGAGTTTATTGCCGGTTTCTGGGAGCAAAACTTTCTTGCGCTTGACCCTTGCAACTTATTGGCAATGATTCGGACAGGGCAACATGCCGACATCAGCAATAATCCCTTGTACAAGGGTGATTTCAATCAGGCACTCCAAAGCATCAAGGCCCAAGCCTGCATTATGCCAGGAAAAACAGATCTCTATTTTACGCACGATGATAGCATGTACGAAGCCGATCATATGCCGAACGCATGCATACATCCAATAGACTCCATTTGGGGACATTTTGCTGGAAGGGGTATTCATCAGCCTGATATCTCTTTTATTAATGATGCACTAAATAATCTTCTGTCCAATTGAATTTCATAAATCAATAGCCTTGCTGGGCTTGAGGTTCAGAGAAGGTTGTACTCCCTATGTACAGTACTCGCCAGAAAGAGCTGTTTTTCTTGGAAGAACTATTTATTAGAAATGTCGCCTAAAGACATTTACGCTCTAGTGTTTGAAACTCTAGACACTACATCCTTCTTAAAAGTGGTGGCCAAAAAGAATTGAAAAGATACGGTAAATGTCTCAATTTGGTCATCAATCATCTTGTAATGAATGCGACATAACCGAATTAAGCTATCATAAGTATCCATTTCATCTTTAGGACGGTTTTGACCATGTCTAGGCCCATTCTTCTGTCCAGAAAGAATATGGCATTCCTCGCCGACAATGGACGAATCATCTTTCTCAGTCTCATCAATAATTAGTTCTAGCTTGCTTGCATATGGAACATCTATTTCCTGATCTACCCCATAATACTTTCTAGTCTTATCTGAGATCGACATGAAATTATCGATGACTTCCCATAAATATGAGTTCGACTGATGTCCTACACTTAAGAGCCGTTCATTATAACTATTATTTCGCCTCGTGTCCTTAATGGAACAAGCTGCTCGCGGTCAGTACAATCATACCGTTAAATTGGAAAACATGATCTTATTGGGTCGTACAAAAATCCCCCTACAGTCCATCTCTAGGGGGATAAGCTATCTTATACCTTCTTCCATCACTCCTACAATCAATCCTCTCCCCCTTTTTTGTCACTCAAACTTTTCGCCGTCACTTATGGTAGGGTTCACTACTCTTAATCTTAAACTGGACCCCGCGTAACTTAACTACTGAGTATTGAGCACTCTCGGTATGCTCGTTGTCATTCCATATAGCAACACTTCCGAGCAACCTAGGTTTATGTTTGTAAAGAAAAAAGCCCGCTTTTATGCGGACTTGAAATCATTATGGTGTTCCAACCGTGTGCATTTGCTGAGTGCAGCTATCTTAATCGTCCATATAGTTATTTCCGCAACAATATCCCGGCACCCAACCTAAAACCCGCTTCGCCCGCTCATTGCTGAACAGCGGCTCCCGCCCTGTCAGCTCCTTCTTAAACTCCTTCACCTCGGGATAATAATTCTTCACCAGCTCCGCCGTATCCAGCTCGCTCAGCGTATCATCCCCGGTTATATTCAGCACTTCCGCTCCCTGGATCCCCTCCGCCGTCAAGGCCAGAACACAAGCCGCGGCGGCGTCCCGTAGATCTACATAACTCCAAAGGATCTTCCGAAAAGCCTCCGGCCGCTTCATCGCCTCCCGCAAATGATCATGCTCCTGCGGAGCCGCGATCAGGGAGAATCGGAGGCTGACGACCTCCAGCCCGCTGCGGCGGCTGAACATCGCCGCCGTCTGCTCGTTCAGCGTCTTGGACAGGCCGTAGCCTTCCTGGGCCAGATGGGGATGATCCTCATCGACTGGCAGATAAGCCGGCGCAAAGGGCTTCTCCGCCCACGCGAAGCCATAGCAGGACGTGCTCGATCCCATGACAACTCGATTAATTCCAAGCAGCGAAGCAGCCTCCAAAATGTTGAAGCCCCCGATGACGTTGTTGGCGAAGATATGGTTATGCGGGAACCCGACCGGCGCCGGTATCGCTGCCAGATGGACGATGCCCTCCGCTCCGCGCAGGGCGCTCATCACCTGCCCCAAATCGTTCATGTCTACCTGAAGCTGCCTGCAAGGCAGCTTATCTGAAATGCGGCTATCCAGCGAAACGACGTCGAATTCGGCTTCCTTCAGCTGGCGCACGACCTCCGAGCCCAGCTTGCCGCTGCCTCCCGTTACCGCGACTGTTTTCATGTGGCGCCTCCTCTTCGCTTGTCCCCGCACTTCAGCCCGATCTGTACAGCTGCTCAAAAAAACATCGTGTAGAGCGGGTCTGCCTGGCTGACGTTCTTCACCGTACTTGAATGCTCCTACTCCAAGAAACAGCCGCCATCAAGGCCGTACCAGCGTCCCATCCGCCTTGCGGTCCAGCGCATACGGATGATGGTACTTCGAGCTGTCCCAGCCTTTGCGCAGCAGGCCCGCAGCTTGGACTTCATCCAGCTCCAGTCCGAGTCCCGGCTTGTCGTTCGGATACAGGTAGCCGCCTTTTCGCTCGATCAATCCCGGAAAAGCTTCCCGCTCCTCCGGCCGGAAATGGTTCACCTCCTGAATGCCGAAGTTCCACAGCGCCATGTCCAGATGGACCGCCGCCGCCTGGTTGACGGGATCGTTCTCCCCGCCCTCCTGCCAGGCGGTGCGGACGCCAAACGCCTCTGCGACGGCGGCGATTTTGCGGCAGGCGCTGATGCCGCCCGCCTTGGACAGGCGGACGCGGATGAAGTCGATCAGCCGCTCGGAGATCAGGGGCAGCCACTCCTGCACGTTGGTGAACTGCTCGCCTACCGCTTGGGGCGTGGAGCAGGAAGCCCGCAGATGGCGGTACCAGCCAAGCTGTTCAGGCGGAAGCGCGTCCTCCAGGAAAAACAATCGATAAGGATCCAGATTCCGCGCCAGCTGGATCGCCTGGACCGGAGACAGATGCTCATGCACGTCATGCGTGAACTGCGCATCCGGCCCGAACTCCAGCCGCAGCCCCTCGAACATCCGGGGTATGGCGGACACATAGGCCTGCTCGTCGAAAACCTGATTCCTCGACCATGCATTCTCTGGCAGCCGAGCACGCGAGGCGTCGATGAAGCCGCCGCCCCCGTAGCCGCCCATCTGCACGCGGATAACGGTGTAGCCCTCCTCGATGAAGCGATGCACGTCTTCCTTGAGCTCGGCTAGATCTCGCCCGCCCGCATGCCCGTAGCAAGGCACGGCCGCACGGGCCGCTCCTCCGAGCAGCTGGTACACCGGCAAGCCCGCTTCCTTTCCTTTGATGTCCCACAGCGCCATGTCGATGCCGCCGACGGCCGTCTGCAGGATGCCGCCGCTGCGCCAGTAGGCGCTGAGGCTCATCACATTCCACAGATCCTCGATGTTGGCGGCGTCCTTGCCGATCAGCAGCGGCTTCAGCAGCTGCTCGATCACCTGCACGACCGCCTCCGGGTTGTACAGATCCGAGGCGGAGCCAAGCCCGTACAGCCCGTCCTGGTCGGTGACGACCTTCACGATCGTCCAGCAGCCGTTCTCTCTCGTGCGGATGCACTGGATATCCCTGATCCTGGCCATTGCGATCCCTCCTTACGGACGGCGAATGCCGACCGTGACGATCTTGGCCGGTCCGACAGCCTGGATGAACTCCCCTTGGGAGCTTGCCAGAGCCGCGCCGACTTCTTCCATGATTGTGCTCTCATACATCGGGTTGTCCACGTCATCCATGATCGAGCTTTCATTGAAAGGAATATCCGCAGCACATGCGGTCGCATCGTGATTACGGCAACCCGACGGGCCCGTACCATCCATACTCATTCCCTCGGACAAATCCGCTCCCTCAAGGAGTATGGACTTGACCTTAAGAGCGGTCTCTTCCCCCTTTACGTTGAACACGCGCAGGAACAGGTCGTCGCTGTCCTCGCCCGCCTTGAGCGCGCTGAACGCGAGGCCTTCGCCATGCCAAGCGACCATCTCCCGCGAAGCCGGGAGGGCTCCGCCATGCTCGCCGGTCTGGACCGCCGTCCACGGCACCGGGAACTGGTACGCCTCGACGAAGGCTCCCGACTCCGCAACATCGCCGTCATGGACGATGAGCTTCATTTCCAGCGTGTGCACGCCCAGGCATTGAGCTTCCGGTGTCGGGAAGACGCCCCAATCGCCGAGCTCCCGCGTGCCGCGCAGCAGCGTCACGGCGAGCGTCGAGCCTTCCTCCAGCGCCTCATACTCGTTCAGGCCGATGTTGGCGACGGTCAGTCCGGCCGAGCCGTCGCTGATGCTGACGAACGCGTTCTGATGCTGGGCGTTGCTCGGATTGGTCCAGGCCGACTCCGGCTTGATCGGACGGCGGGCCAGCTCGTAGATGGAATCCGCCGTCACGGCGTCCGCCGCAAGTCCCGTCGGGAACAGCATGCGGATCCGATGGTCGCGGACCGTGTTGTCGACCGTGCTGGAGATCGCGACCGAGCGCGAACCCCGCTCCAGCGCCAGTCTCGTGACGATCTTCACCTCAGCCGTTTCCTCTACGCGCCGGGACTTGCGGCAGCGGAACGGAACCATGGACGCGACCTCGCGGTCCAGCGTCTCGTCCGCTCCGGCCGGCAGCTGCCAGCGGTGGACGATTTCCAGAACGGCCCGCACAGCCGTATGCTCCGCAACACGAACCTCCGCCTGAAGTTCCCGGGTCGTCAGCGGCTGCTCGCCGTCCGGCTGCCGGTACATGTACTCGTTGCCGATGTCGCCCGTATCCTCGTAAACGCCGAGACCGGCATAAACGCGGCCGTTCCCTTTATCCGTCAGCGTAAAGGAGCCGTCCTCGGCAACCTTGATACGAACCTGCCCATTTTCAATGACGCGTCCCGATGCAGCCAAGCCGCCGCTGTCATGCAAAGCCACCGTCCCTTCCCCGGAAGGCACAACCGCATACGTCCGATACCCGATGCCCGGCAGCGGCTCGGCATGCAGCTCGGCCTCGACGCGGAACGCCCAGTACGGCTGGCGGAAGCGGTCCCCCGGCAGGTCGTAGCCGAATTCCAGGCCGACCTTGCGCAGCTCGGCCGGAACCTGCCTCCCCGCCTCATCGACGACGATCCAATCGTCGAGACTCAACGACTCGAACGCCGGCTCCAGCTCGCCGTACCGCTCATGCGGCTGACGATGGTCGAAATAAAACCGCTCCAGGTCGACCGCCGCCTTCACTACGCCTCCCCGGGCATGGCCCGACGTGTTGAACACGACGAACGGACGCGAACCTTCGCGGAAGCCGGACGTGTCCACCTGTGCAGCCAGCCACTCCGCGCTGCGCCGCGCGACGGCCTCCGCGACCTGCCCCGCCTTGGCGAAGCGGGTCATCATCTCGCGATGGACCTCGTCCACGCTGCAGCCGCAGATGCTGTCATGCGGATGGTTCTGCAGCAGCGTTTTCCAGGCGTACAGCAGCTCTTCCCGCGGATAGGCGGCGCCTGCGAGCATCGCCATCGCCGACAGCGGCTCCGCCACCTTCTCCAGCAGCGTCTGCACACGCGCGTTGGCCTGCTTGATGTACACCCTCGCCGAGGCGGTGTTCACGAGCGTGATCCAGCCGTCCGTGAACTGGCTGCGCAGCTCGCCCTTGACGATATCGAGATCCCGGGGCAGCTCCGCCTCCAGCGCCGCGACGTACTGAGGGAAGCTCGACTGCCGGAACTCGACGTCCGGCCTGACCTCGGCGGCGGTGCGCAGCGCCTCGGACAGATCCTTCTGCAGCGGCTGGTGGTCGCAGCCGTTCATGAACAGCAGCTGATCCGTCGAGGCGAACGCCTCGGCATCCGCCAGCTTGCGCTCCCAATATTCCCGCGCCGCCTCCGGCTCCGCTGGAATCTCCACGCCGTTGTTGTACCAGCCGGCGAACAGGATCGCCAGCACCCGCGTGCCGTCCGGCGATTCCCAGTACATCTCGGAGAACCGCGACGTATGCTCGCCGCCCTCCTGCACCTCATTGTTGAAGCCGACCGGCTTGACTCCGCGTCCGTACACGGCCGTCTTGATGCCCGCCTGCGCGATCAGCTGTGGAGCCTGCCCCATATTGCCGAAGGAATCGGGGAAATACCCGATCTCGGCGACGCCGCCGAACTTCTCCGAGGCCTTGATCCCGATGAGCAGGTTGCGGGCGTTGGCCTCGCTGCTCACGAGGAACTCATCCTGGAGAATATACCACGGGCCGACGACAAGCCTGCCCTGCTGGACGAGCTGCCGCACCTCCGCCTCGCGCTCTGGCTTCACAGCCAGGTAGTCCTCCAATACGATGTACTGCCCGTCGAGATGGAAGCTGCTGAAGTCCGGATCGTCGCGGAACGTCTCGATCAGATCGTCCATCAGCTGCACGAGCTGCAGCCGGTGCGTCTCGAACGGGAGATACCACTCCCGGTCCCAATGCGAATGCGCGATGACATGCGCTGTTTTCGTCTTCATTTCGCCGATCATCCTATCTCTGTATATTCGCTGGCTTAGATCCGCTTACATCTTGACCGAACCGACCGTCATGCCCTTCACGTACATTTTCTGCATGAACGGGAACGCCATCAGAATCGGAATGACGGTGATCAGCGCGCCGGCCATGAGCTCGTTCCACTTCTTGAACGACGAGGAGTCCAGGTACATGAGCCCCATCGGAAGCGTAAACATGCTTTGCTTGTCGACGATGATCATCGGCCAGAGGATGTTGTTCCAGCTGCCGATGAAGTTCAGGATCGCGATCGTGCCGATCGCCGGAAGGGCGAGCGGCAGGTAGATGCGCCAGTAGATCTTGAAGCTGCCGCAGCCGTCGAGCACGGCGCTCTCGTACAGCTCATGCGAGATCGTCCG
>Ga0194137_10000801_pt1 | contig 20056 bp, 16 predicted proteins | sample TARM_MetaG_T3_14_FD_134025 | JGI IMG/M metagenome (GOLD analysis project Ga0194137, IMG submission 134025) | Freshwater microbial communities from Pennsylvania, USA, analyzing microbe dynamics in response to fracking - TARM_MetaG_T3_14 (version 2) | ecosystem: Environmental > Aquatic >... | reverse complement strand
GGGTTTACGGAGAAGAGCAGGTATCCCGGCATGATGCGCGAAGCGGGAATCGGCTTTCCCGAGCTGCTCGACCGCTTGATCCATGATGCGTTGAAGGAACCGCGTATATGAAGGCCGATACAAGTCCGCCATGGCGATCCGAACCGGCATCAGCCCTGGCAGAGAGCGTGCGGGTCCCTTTGAAGCAGATGCATGAAGGCTATCTGATTCTCGTCAATCGGAATTATCCGGTCAGGACGGAAGAGATGAAGCTGGCGCCGCTTCCATCCGGCATGATCCAGGCCTTCAACGCGGAAGAGCCGACCCGTTCCCTGGAGTGCGAATGCGGACGGCAGCTGGCCGCCCTGCTGGCAGCATGCCGGGGCTTGGACAGCATCGCGGTCGTGAGCGGCTACCGTTCCAAGCAGGCGCAGCAGAACCTGTACGACAATTCCATACGGGAAAACGGGATCGCCTTTACGGAAAGCTACGTGGCAAGGCCAGGCGCAAGCGAGCACCAGACCGGCCTTGCCGTCGATGTCGGCCTGGCGTCCGACGGCATGGATTATATCCGTCCATCGTTCCCCACCGATGGAGCGTGCGGACGGTTCAAGAGACTGGCGGCCGATTACGGATTCATCGAGAGATACAAGGAGAGCAAGTCATCGCTTACGGGAATTGCCGGGGAGCCATGGCACTACCGCTATGTCGGCTTTCCTCATGCGGCCATCATGGAGAGGGAGAATATGTGCCTGGAGGAATATGCGGGGTTCATCCGCCAGTTTGCGGGCGGAGACAACCATCTCGCGGTCGGCAACAGGTTTGAAATCTATTATGCGGCCGCCGCCGGCGAGCTGACCTCGGTTCCGATTCCGGCGGCGCATCAAGGCAGCTGGCGCATATCCGGCGACAACTGCAGCGGATTCGTCGTGACGGTGACGTATCCGGGCGGAAAACGGCATGGCGGCTGAAGCCAGGTTCGGCAGCCTCGACCGGTTCAAGCTCCTGGCCGGCATGCTCGTCGTTGCCAACCATACCAGCCCTTTGACGACGTACAGTCCGTTTGCCGATTTCCTGCTCAGCGGACTTCTGTCAAGGGTTGCCGTTCCCTTTTTCTTCATGGCCTCCGGCTTCTTTTTCTTCCGCTCGCTGCCCCGCAAGCCGTCCCGATGGGCCGCGTTGAAACAGTTTATGTCCCGGATCGGATTCCTTTACGCGGTGGGAATTCTCCTTTATCTGCCCCTTAATGTGTATTCAGGGGATTTCAACTCATCCCGGAATTTCGGTTCTTATGTCAGCGGCCTCTTCTTCAACGGCACCTTCTATCATCTCTGGTACCTGCCCGCTCTCATGATCGGAGTCGGCATCGTCTTCGGGCTGAAGGCCGCGCTTCCCGGCAAGGCTGTCATAGGCATTGCGGCCGGACTGTATGCCATAGGCTTGCTTGGAGACAGCTACTTTGGTCTTACGGCGTCCGTAAGCCCCGCTCTTGCCGCGGTTTTCAACTCCTCGTTCCATTGGTCGGACTACACGCGCAACGGCATCTGGTTCGCTCCGCTGTTCATTGCGATGGGAGCCGGCGCTGCGCAACGGTCTCTTCCGCCCGCTTCCGCTCCCAAGCTGGCCGTTGCATTCCTCTTCTTCCTCGCGCTCACTCTGATTGAAGGGATCTGGCTGAAGCAAGCGGACTTCGCCCGTCTGGGAGCCATGTATGTCTTTCTGGTTCCTGCCATGTACAGCCTCTTCCATCTGCTATTGAGGCTGGGAGGCAAGAAAAGCCTTCTTCTCAGGCAGCTGAGCACCTGGATCTACGTCGTTCATCCATGGATGATCGTTGCCGTTCGCGGAACAGCCAAGCTCCTTGGCTTGCAGGCTCTGCTCATCGGCAACAGCCTGATCCATTTCATCGCGGTCGCTGCAACGTCTGCGGCTCTATCGTTAGGAGGTGTCATCATGCTCACCAAGCTCAAAAGCACAACCGCCGCGCGCAGCCGCGCTTGGGCCGAGATCGACCTGGCCAATCTGGACCATAACGTGAAGGAATTGCAGCGCATCCTTCCTTCGGGCACCGCCTTAATGGCTGTCGTCAAGGCGAATGCTTACGGCCATGGAGCTGCACCGGTAGCCGAGCGGCTGTACAGTGCCGGCATCTCTTCCTTTGCCGTGGCCGAGATCGACGAAGGGATCGCCATGCGCAGGCAAGGCATCCAAGGCGAGATTCTCGTTCTGGGCTACACCCCGTCGGACCGGCTGGACGAGCTTCTTCATGCCGATCTCGCGCAGACCGTCGTAAGCGCGGAAGATGCCGAGCGCCTGCAGGCATTCGGCAAGAGAATCAACGTCCATATCAAGATCGATACCGGCATGAACCGCCTCGGAGAGCCGTTCGGCCATACGGAAAAAATTTTATCGATGTACAGACACAGCCATCTGCATGTCATCGGCACTTTCAGCCATTTGTCATGCGCGGACAGTCCCGACGAGGAAGACCGGGCTTTTACCCGGCTCCAATATGAACGGCTGCTGGAAGTCGCGGCGAAAATCCGGTCCGCAGGACATGACCCGGGCAGGCTCCATATCCAGAACAGCAGCGGCATTCTCAACGGCTTCGGATGGAGCTTCGACACAGCGCGTCCAGGCCTTGCCTTGTACGGCTTTAATTCCGCTCCGGAAGGCCGGATTCCGGCCGATATCGAGCTGCGCCCGGTTCTCTCCCTCAAGGCCAGCGTGACGCGGGTGAGCCGGGTCGAATGCGGGGAAGCGGTCGGATACAATCGGGGCTTCACGGCTTCCCGCGCCACTGTGCTGGCTACCCTGTCGATCGGTTACGCCGACGGCATCCCGAGAAGTCTGGCGGAGACAGGCGGCTCGGTTCTGCTGCATGGCAAGCGCGCGCCAATCGTCGGACGCATCTCGATGGATCAGATGACAGTCGACGTGACGGAGATCGAAGGAGTCAGGCAAGGAGATGCCGCTACGCTGATCGGCCGGGACGGAGCCGAAGCCATTGCGGCCGAAGAGGTGGCGGCATCCGCCGGAACGATTGTGAACGAGGTGCTCAGCAGGCTGGGACCTCGGCTGCAGCGGATATACTTGTCTTAAGCGGATGCCGCTCCATCTGCATTATTTTCTCTTCCCAGCCCGCAGCGAATCATAATCAAATTACCGGCGTGCGCGGAAAGAGCGGCGCAGCTCCTCTACCCAAAGCTCCGAAATCTCCCAGGGGTTGAAGCGGCCTCCCTTGCCTCCATTCCGATCAAGCTTTTGTCCGGCTCGTGGATACTTTCGATGAGGCGACGACGCTTTTCACGGTCCAATCGCCCAGATAAGAGGAACCTCCGGGTGAATCGGACACGGAAGCGGATGGCGATGATTTCGGCGGTTCGTTTCCTGATTCGGAAACGAACATTTAACCGCGAATAATGTCTTTTTTTTTGCAGGCTGGGATCCCTTAAAAGGCATCGTTTCGTTGAGATTTCATGTCCATTCCGTCTTGTCGTCTGCTCTTTTGCGCAGTCTTGTCGTCTGTCCTATTGCGCTCTCTCGACTGCTTGTCTCTTTAGAGCCTGAATAGCTCCGATATGCAGCCCTTCATGAAAAATCGTACGGATAAGCACCTGCTCGACGGTGTGCATCCCCATTTCGGTCGGCGGGAACTCCTCATCCAGTCGATCCCGATATCGTTCTTGAATCTCGGCAGGCTGCTGCTCAAGCATCTGCAGAAGCTCGGAGAAGGAAGGCGTCTCCGTCGTGAACGAGGACGGGCTTGAGCCGTATCCGAACCACAGATTAAAGGCTGCGGCAACCGGCTGCTCCTCTTGAGTGAGCGCATGAATCCAGGCGTATTGATCCGTGAAAATGTGGCCCAGGTTCCAACGGATGTTATTGTTGAAGCCAGCCGGAATCACCTCGGCCTGCGCTTCCGTCACCTCCGCGGCAAGCTCCAGGAGCTCCCTTCGATAAGCGTGCAGCTGTTGGAACAACACCTCATGTCTAGCCTTCATTTGTTCCCCACCCTTTCTTAGTCTCTATATTACAATTGGATAAAGCCCGTTGATTTTCCTACAGGCGCATAAAAAAACAGGAGCGGCTTCATGCCGCTCCTGAACATCCCTTCGTGACCTTGCTTCCTTTCATCCGCATCGGGCTGAGTTGTGCAGTCAGGCAGAGCCTGCGATCAGAACGTGCTGGCCTTGGTCGTATCGGAGCACCAGCGCAGGTTGAACAGCTCGCGGAACAGAACCTCCCGCGCTTCCGGGCTGTCGATGTAGCGAAGAGCCTCCGCCGCATGTCCTCGTACATAGCGGTTCGGATCCTGCAGAGCTTCAGCCAGCTCAGGCACGGCATCCGCCGCCGCTCCCTTCAAGCGCAGCAGCGAGAGAGCCGCCATGAACCGCACTTGATTGTCCTCGTCGCGCAAGCCCCGGATGAGCGCCGGCACGATGCGCTCCGCCGGACTTCCGATCATTCCGAGCGAATCGACGACCTGGCGGCGAACCTCGGCCGACTGTCCGGATAACAGCGCGGCAAGCCTCGGTACCGCAGCTCCGGCTAGCTCTCTCAGCTCGCCAAGGGCGAATGCGGCATGACAGACCGTCGCGGCGTCGGAGCTGTCAAGCGCTGCCTGCAGGCCGGCGACCGATCCTGCTCCGGCAGCCGACAGGCCGTAGGCAGCCAATCGGGAAATTCGGCTGTTCTCCTGCCGGAGAGCCTCCTCCAGAGCGGCGATTCCTCCTTGGCCTCTGGCTGCCAGGCTGTAAGCCGCGTTGAGGGCTGAGCGCTCATCCGATCCTGCCAGAGCGGCCGCAAGCCTTTCAACGGCTTCCGCATCGTCCGGCTGCGTATCGGCCAGGCTGCCGATTCGTCCGAAGAGCCAGTTCCACGTCTCTTCCCAGATGACAGCCTGATGAGATTCCGCGGCTGCCGCTTCTTTTGAAGGCGTCCAAATCGGATTCCGGCAGTCCCAGGAAGGAGCCGACGGCGCTGTCGTGCGCATGAATTCAAACTTCAGCATATAACGGGGCTGGCCAAGCACGTTGGCTGTGGAACGATGCCAGATGTCGTAATGGATGAGAGCGAAGGTGCCGGCGCCGCCCTGCGCAGTCACTTCCTCCTTCGGATTCTCGTCCTCGAACATGCGGGACTCCAGCAGCTGGGTGCCCGGGAAGATCCCTGTCGGTCCGAGCTCAACAGGGGTGTCCTGCGGGAAATACATGATCATCGCCCACCAGGGATGATGGTTTCTCATCCGCTCGTAGCCCCAGTAGCTGTCCTTATGCCAGCCTCCCGGCTGCGGAGAGGCGTTGAAGTGGCCGTGGCGGTGGGTGTGCAGCAGGTAATCGGGACCGAGCACGCTGGTAAGCGCGCCGGTCACGACCGGATGGTCGAATACTTTCTGCAGGTCCCGTATCCGGGGCAGAATGTTGTTGCCGGGATTGCCTTCCTCGTTGTAAACCTCGTTCAATTGAGACACCAGGCCGTCATGGAACTCCTGCGGAAAGTCGGTTTGGAGCAGCAGCACTCCGTCGCGGATAAAGGCTTTCATTTGTTCGTCTGTGAGCAAAGCCGGCTTGTGGATATTGGTCATGATCGATGTCCCTCCCGGAATCTGATACACTGATTATAGTTCGCGGTTCCGAGGGGGAGAATGGAAGTTCCTAAGGGATTAGGGGACAAAACTAAGCAATGGGGCTGGACGAATCATGCTTCGACAAGAAGAATCCACTCTGCTGGAATTGCTCGACAATCTGCAGGTTCGGGTTCAGGTCGCCCACCGCACCCAGTGCACGGCGGACTGGCGGGATCTGGACTTCGTGCCGGAATTCAACCGGCTTTATTTCATCCTGGACGGGACAGGCTGGCTCCAGGTGGACGGCCGGGAGTGCTTCCCGAAGCCGGGCCAGCTGTGCCTGATGCCGGCCTTCGTCAAGCAGTCGTATTCGGCTGTCGCGGACAAGCCGCCTTTCTCCAAATACTGGTGCCACTTCAATGCCGGCGTCGGCCCGTTCGACTTGTTCCAGTGGATCGACGCCCCGCTCTGCATCGATGCGCCGGACCCGCAGCGGATGCAGAGCCTGTTCGCCGAGCTGGCGGAGCTGCATTCCAGCCCCTCCCTCGTTTCGCTTCTCCGGGAGAAGGCGGTCATGCTGGAAATCCTGTCCTCCTTTCTGGAAAGCATCCCGGTGCAGGTGCTCACCCATCGGAGCGAGGACATGCAGAGAATCCGCATCATCCAGGACTATGTGGAATCCCATCTGCAGGAAAGCTTGAGCATCAACGATCTGGCGGCTTCCCTTCATCTCCACCCGAACTATTTCATTTCGTACTTCAAGAAGCACTTCGGGATGCCGCCGGCCAAATACATCAGCCGCAAACGGATGGACATGGCGCGCAAGCTGCTTGCCTCCACCTCCCTCAGCATCAAGGATGTCGCGGAACGGACCGGATACCCGGACACCCACTATTTCGCCAAATGCTTCCGCAAGGAAACGGGACTCAGCCCGACGGAGTTCCGCTCATCCTATGCATGACAAAAAAACCAGCTTCAGCCGATCCCGTCGGCAAAAGCTGGTTTTTTTATCGTTGGCCCGCAGCGCGAGGCCGGTCAGTACAAGCTTTCCAGCTCGTCGATCAGGGAGCCGACATAGGCTGCGGCGGTGCGGATCGGATCGGGCTTCGACATATCGACGCCTGCGAGCCGGATCAGCTCAAGCGGACTCATCGAGCCGCCTGATTTGAGAACCTCTAGCCAGCGATCCACCGCGGGCTGTCCCTCCTCCCGGATGAGCTGCGCTGCCGCCGTCGATACGGTCAGTCCAGCCGCATAAGTGTAAGGATACAGGCTCATATAATAATGCGGCTGGCGCATCCAGGTCAGCTTGGCATCGTCATTGATGACGACATCCCCGCCCCAGAACGAAGAGAGGATGTCTCCCTTCAGCTCGCACAGCTTCACGGCCGTGATCGGCACGTCCTGCATGGCGAGGCCGTAGACTCGGCGCTGAAGCTCGCCTTCGAGCAGGTGGGTGACGAAGTTGTGGAAATAAGTGCCGAGCAGCTGGGATATGACCCAGCGGCGCATGCGGGGATCCTCCGAGCGCGACAGCAGATGGTCCGCCAGCAGCAGCTCGTTCATCGTCGATGGCGCTTCGATGAAGTAAAGCGACGGCCTGGCGTTCGTCGGGCGCTGATAACGGCTTCCCAGCATCAGATGGCCTGCATGCCCGACCTCGTGGGCGAGCGTGAATGCGCCTCTCATGCTGTCCGCCCAGCTGATCAGAATATAGGAGTGGACGCCCGGAATCGACATGCAGAACGCGCCGGTTCTCTTGCCGGCGTTGTCCGCATAATCGACCCAGCGGTCCCGGAACGCATCCGACACGATCTCGCCGTACTCGGGACCAAGGACGGCAAGAGCTTCCTTGATCAGCTCTCCCGCTTCCTGGAACGTAATGCCGGGACTGAAATCGGGATCGAGCGGAGCTTTCAGATCCGCGAACGTCATCTCGTCCAGCTGAAGCACCCGCTTCTTGAGCGCCGCGTACTTGCGCATATGAGGCGCCAGCTCTTCCTGCAGAATGTCCAGGATGTTGGCGTACATTTCGGTCGTGACCTGCTGCGGCGTCAAGAGCATGTCCGTGACGGAATCATATCCCCGCAGGCGCGACTCGATCACCTGCCGCTTCACTTCGGTGCCGTAGGCTTCGGCGAAGGTGTTGCGGTAGCTGCGCAGCGTTCCGCTGAACGCTTTGAACGCATTGCGCCGCAGCTCGGTATCCGGCGATTCCGCGTATTTGTTCTCATAGAGCGCAAACGAAACCGGCAGCTCATTCCCGCTGCCGTCCTTCGCGGCCGGGAAGGTCATATCCGTCAGCTTGCCGCGTTCATAGATGCGGTATGGCGCGCCCAGCACTTCGCCGAAGGAAGCCAGAACCTTTTCCGTCTCCGCCGTCAGCCGATGGGGCTTCGTCTGCAGCAGCAGGCCGAGGCTCCGCTCGAAATCCCGCAAAGCGGGCTGCTCGCTCATGTACGCGGCGACCGTTCCGTCCGGGAGCGAGATGATTTCGGATTTGATGAAGGAAAAGGCGGAGCCGGCCTGCGAGGAAAGATCGCGCGCTTTGGCTGCGTTCATCTGATTGTGCGGATCGATGCTGTCTCCGGATTGATGCAGATGGGCATACGCGTATACCCGGCTGATCCGGCTCTGCAGCTCTTCCTGCGCGACCAGGCAGGCGAGCAGCTTGTCCGCGCCTTCGCCCAGCGTGCCTTCGTATTTCGTGACGGAAGGCAGATCCTGCACAATGGCATTCCATTCCTGCTCCCAGGCTTCCTTCGATTCAAAAATGTCGCGCAAATCCCAAGTCGTCTCTGCGTCGACCTCGGACCGGGTCAAGATTTTCGACATGATCAACACTCTCCTTCCGGATATATCCAGGCTTGGCATCTCCAAATATCACCATTGTATCATGGCTGTCTATGCCGCCAACTGGTTTTGGATGGAAAACAGAGTTGAAACTGGAAGCCGTTTTCCCTATACTCAAAATGACACGAAGTTCATTTTGTGGGAGGATACAGGAATGTCGCCCAAACTATCTGACGAACGCAAAGAACGTCGAAGGCAACAAATCCTTGAAGCGGCGAAGCGCGTATTTGCCGAGAAAGGGTTCGGAGCTGCGACACTCAAGGATATCATCGAGGAAGCGGGAATGAGCCGAGGATGGATTTATTTGTACTATCCGACCAAGGAGGAAATTTTTGAGGCGCTCCTGGACCATCAGGATGCCGATCACGAACGGTACCTTGCAGGGCTTGAGGCATCGTCGACATCGGTATGGGAGCTGATCTCCGCTTCGTATTCCATGCGGTTGAATGAATGGGCGAGTTCATCGGATCGCGGCCTCATGCCGGCATTCTACGAGTATTTCCTCGTCGGCTGGAGAGATGAAGCGCGCCGCGAGCTTCTTCGCCGCCGCTACGAGAAGGGCATCGTTCAATTCGCTGGGCTTCTCCAAACCGGCATCGACCGCGGGGAGTTCAATCCCGTGCTGGGCGTGCTGGACATATCCCGGCTTGCCGCTTCTTTTCAAGAGGGCATTGTAACGCATACCTACGCGGTTGGAGCCGCCAAGGCGAATTCCCCGATGCAGATCGAAGCGCTTCTGGACTATTTGAAGTCTCTGCTTCGGCCTGCGACGGACAGCCGCCGGCCATCCAGGGAGGAAACGCTATGAAGACGCTGTTTCGCAATTCGACGTTCAACAAGCTGTTCTTCGCGGCCTTCGCATCGCAGCTGGGCAGCGTAGTCGGCAATATGGCATTCGCCTTCTATCTGGTCGACCTGTACAGCGAAAAGCCTTCGCTGGCGACGACGGCCGAGCTTATGTACTCTCTGCCGACACTGGCGGTATTCTGGATCGTCGGCGTCATTGCGGATCGATTCGACCGCAAGATCATCGCGGCGTACAGCGACTGGATACGGGCGGGCCTTACCGCGCTGCTGCTTCTGTTCGTCCATTTCGACCTGCTGTTCGCCTGCTTTCTGGTTTTGTTTCTCCGCAGCGCGATCTCCAAGTTTTTCGGTCCCGCCGAAATGGGGCTGCTGCAAGGCAGCATCCCTCAAGACGCTTATGTACAGGCATCGGGCCTCAATCAAATGGTGCTGGGCATGTTCATGCTTTTCGGCATGAGCCTCGGCGCGGCCGCCTATCATTTTATCGGAATTGAAGGCGCTATCATCGTGGATGCCGTCAGCTTCCTCGTCTCCGGCCTGTTGATTTCGAGGGGGGATTTCCCTGCCCATGCCCGCACTCCGAACGGAATGAGCCGTCTCCGAGATCTCCGCTTCTCCCTGCTTCTCAAGGAATTTTGGCAAGGCCTCCGGTATCTGATGGGCAATCGGCTGTTAGTGGTCCTGATCAGCGGATTCCTGTTTTTCGGCCTGGTCAACGGCGTGTTCGCCGTGCTCCCCCTCTTTGCCATGAAATACAAGCTGAGTCCCGATCAATACGTCGTCCACTCCTCGCTGATTACGGTCTTCCTCGGAATTGGCTTCCTCATCGGCAGCCTGCTCGGCCCATGGATGATACGCCGCCTGACGAGAGCTCCGATTCTGATCGGCGGCCTATTCCTCTCCAGCCTGCTTATTGCCGGACTCGGAATGGCCGAGCGAATCGAAATCTATTTCATCCTCATCCTTTTCGCCGGAATCGCCATCGCCCCGATCAACATCGCGCTCGGGAGCTGGATGCCGGAGCTGGTGCCTCCGGATCGAATGGGCCGTGTCAACGCTTTGATCGAACCGGTCATGATGCTCGGCCATTCGCTTTCCCTCGGGTTTATCGCCTTTGCTTTTCCGGCTTGGATCTCCATTGCTTGGCTGCATTATTCGGTTGCCCTATGCACGGTGGCTGTCAGCGCGTTTTATTTGACTTCTCTTCCCCCGCTTGTCCGCAAGCTTCGGGGCCAAGGAGCCGAGCGGGCTGCGGCGGCCGAAGGAGAACAAGCCTAGCTTTTAATGATTGAACACCTGCAGGGTGGCTGGAAAAGCATTTGCAGGCATGACCGAAGACGACGGTTTCTTGCTTGGTCGGATGCATGGAAAGACATCGATTATCCCATATGGATTCAGCCTCAACGATTGTTCAGCGTCGTGCCAGAAAAGGAAAGCCGGTAGGCTGTCGGGGTCAAACCGGTCTTTTTCTTGAACCACTTCGAAAATTGCTTGTCGTCCCCTGCCCCGACTTTTTCCGCTACTTCCTTGACTCCGAGCCGGCTGCCTGCCAGCAGATTCTTGGAGGCGTCCAGCTTCAAGGCGTGGACATAGGCCAGCAGGCTGACCCCGAACTTGCGCTTGAACAGGCGGGCCAGATAGTCTTTGTTGTAGCCGATCCGACTGGCTGCGGATTCGAGGGAGATCGGCCTTTCATGAGCATGCAGCCTTATCCAGGCCAGCAGCTCGGCCAGCCGCGGATCCGTCTCCTGCAGCCCGGCCGAATCATGGAGCTGCTCTCCCAGCTCGATCAGCAGAGAGGTCAGAAAATAGTCGCCCGCAGCCGCGATGGCATATCCTCCACTGGCCGCGTGAAGCAGCTGCCTGGCCAGAATATGAACCCGGCTCGGAAAGGAGCAGCGCGCATGGCGAGGGATCAGGCTTTGAGGCTTCCCCGATGGCGGCTCGGCAGGATCGAAGTGGAACCAGTAGAAGGAAACGCCAGGAGCGGAAAGCTTGTACCCGCGGTGACGCTGCCCTGGAAACAAAATCAGGATCTCGCTTTCCCTCAGCTCCAGCAAGCGGCCGTCCACTTCCAGGAATACGACTCCGGAAACCCCGATCATCAGTTCATGGTCCTCAATGATTCGATCCATATGGGACCAATCCTCGTCGGAAATAAACCTTCCCCCTTCATGAAACCGGTAAGGCTGACGCAAATGCAAGGGCAAATAATCCATCCTCCACCTCCGAGGCTTTCCGCCATGAAGTCCGTTTTTGACACTTAATCTACGGGATTGCCTGCCGACAAAGGCGTCTCCGTTTTTTATGATGGAATCAGCGAGCCGCAGCAGCGGCCGCGAATCCTTGCATGAAGGAGAATTCCACGATGAGCGATAATAACGCGACGAAGCCTGGAACGAGCGTCCGCGTCGAGGATGGCTACTGGACCCCCTATCAGAGACTGGTGCGGAATACCGTTCTTCCCTATCAGTGGGAGGCTCTCCATGACCGGATCGCAGGCGCCGAGCCCAGCCGGGCGATAGCGAACTTCCGAATTGCAGCAGGGCTCCAGGAAGGACGCTTCGAAGGCTTCGTCTTTCAGGACACGGATCTCTACAAATGGCTTGAAGCCGCATCCTATCAACTCGGATCGGCCTTCGACCCGGAGCTGGAGCGTCAAGTGGAAGAAGCAGCCAGGCTCATCGGAGCCGCCCAGCAGGCCGACGGCTATCTCAATACCTACTTCACGGTGGCCGAACCCGGCAAGAGGTGGACCAATCTGGCCGACTGCCACGAGCTGTACTCTGCGGGACACTTCATCGAAGCCGCTGCGGCCCGCTATTCCTGCACAGGAAAGACGGACCTGCTCGACATCGCCGTCAAGCTCGCGGACCATATCGACTTCGAATTCGGACCCGAGCCGGGCAAGCTCCGCGGCTATGACGGCCACCAGGAAATCGAGCTTGCGCTCGTCAGGCTGTACGAAGCCACAGGCGAGCGGAAGTACTTGGATCTGGCCGGCTTCTTCATCGACGAGCGAGGACAGAAGCCGGACTTCTTCCATCTGGAATGGGAAAAGCGCGGCCGTACCAGCCACTGGCATCCAGGCGTACAGAAAACCCCGCCCTCTCTGCACTACCATCAAGCCCATCTGCCCGTCAGGGAGCAGGAAACGGCGGTCGGCCATGCCGTCCGGGCTGTCTATATGTACGCTGCGATGGCCGACCTGGCCAGGCTGCGCCAGGACGAAGGACTGCTGGCTGCCTGCAGGAAGCTGTGGAGCAGCATCGTCCATAAGCAGATGTACGTGACGGGCGGCATCGGGTCCACTCCCATCGGGGAAGCGTTTACAATCGACTACGATCTGCCCAACGACACGAACTATTCGGAGACATGCGCCTCGATCGGGCTGATCTTCTTTGCCCGGCGCATGCTTCTGCTCGAAGTCAGCAGCGAGTATGGAGATATTATGGAGCTTGCGCTGTACAACACGGTCTCTTCCGGCATGTCGGCAGACGGCAAGCATTATTTCTACGTCAACCCGATGGAAGCCTGGCCGGAGGCCAGCAGAGGGAATCCCGGCAAGCACCATATCAAAACGGAAAGGCAAGCCTGGTATGGCTGCGCCTGCTGTCCGCCCAATGCCGCACGGCTCCTCTCTTCCCTGGGACATTATATTTTCACATCGGATAACGAGAACCTTTATGTTCATCTCTATATCGGCAGCGAGGCTGAAGTCCAGCTCGTCGGCGGCAAGGCGGCCATCAAGCTGGAGAGCGGGATTCCGTGGAAGCCGGAAGCGAGCCTGACCATCACGGATCTCCCAGCCGGCAACCCGTTCTCCATTGCGCTTCGGATGCCTGCCTGGTCCAGCACCCTCCGCCTCGAAATCAACGGGCAGGAGGCCGATCCGGACATCAGGAGCGGGTATGCTTATCTGTACAGGCGCTGGGAGCAGGGCGACGTCATCGACATCGGCTTTGCCATGGAGCCCCGGCGGATTTACAGCCATCCGCAGCTTCGGGCTGATGTCGGCAAGGTAGCGCTGCAGCGCGGTCCGATGATCTTCTGCCTGGAGGAAGCCGACAACGAGGCCCCTCTGGCCGCGCTCTCGCTGCCTTCAGTCTCCGAGATCACGGAGGTTCCTTCTGAGTGGAGCACCGGAGCAGTACTGCTGCAGGCTCGCGGCGAGAGGCTGCGCGCTCCGCTGGAGGAGGAAACTTCCCTTTATCGTCACTCACCACCCGTTGTCGAATCCTGCAAGCTTACCTTTGTCCCTTATGCTCTCTGGGGCAATCGGCGTTCTGGCGAGATGGCCGTCTGGCTGCGTGAATCGCTTTAGTCCGTCCGGAAACAAGCTCGTGTCATGGCCTAGCGTCCTTTCCTTGCGGCTTACATTTCAAGGACGTAGAGGCGTGAAGTCTCTTCCCATATTTCTCCCGGCTTCAAAGAGACGAGGCCGATGGCTTCGGGATCCATGCCGACGTTCGGAGCGTTGACCAGATTGATCTGGGGCTCCGGACAGAAGAAGCCTTCGGCCGCTTCGTTGTTCCAAATCATCCATAGCCGATAGGAAGTCCCGGCGTCATAGATGAGCTTCTGCCCTGCTTGCCGGTCGCTGAGCTCGATCCGGTTGCGATCGAATGGTTGGAAACTCCCCGACCCGAAGCTTCGCGCCGCCGTAAGGAACGAGAATGATCTCTTGTTCCTTCTGCCCTTCCGCATCGGGATTCAGAGGCGGGGAATCCGCATTGTTCCCTGCCATCGGCCAATTGCGGACGAGCCTGCCCTTGGTCTTCAGCTTGACGGGAGACTGCTCCGCGAGGAAAGGCTGGGAAGGAATCTCTCCGCTCGCGAATTCGAAGCCCGCGCCTTCGACAAGCCCGTACCGCCATGCTGTCGTCGGATAGATCTCCCAATCGCTGAATTTCTCCCGAGAGATATGCGGCAGCCAGTTCTCGCCAATGGGAAGCGCGTATACAAGCGGGCCGCGTTCCACGCTGAGCGCATACAGATTGCGCGAGATCAGCTCGACCTTCATCGGCAGGCTCAGCTCGACGGCATCGCCGTCGTTCCACTCCCGCTCCACGAGCGCAAAGCCATGGTCAACCTGCAGCTGCACAGGCTTGCCGTTGATGGACAGCGCCGGCTCCGCGCACCAAGCCGGGATGCGCAGATGCAGGGCGAACTTCTCCGGTCCGGCGAGCGACAATCCGATGGAGACGTTCTCGCGGAACGGATACCCGCCGCCGACGGTCAGCTCGGCTTCGCTGCCGCTCCCGACAACGGCCTTCACGATGCATGGAATGTAAGAGACGGCGGCAAGTCCGCCTCGGCGGTCCGACATCCAGGCGTGCGCGGCCAGCTTGGGCCAGCCTTGATGCATATTGGCCGTACAGCAGCCGAAGTTCGGCTCCAGGCCGAACAGATTGGCCTCGTCGCCGTTGCTCCAGTCCCGTTTGGCTACGTTGCAGATGATCTGGTTGACCTGCTGGTCGTATTGATGGGAAGTCCAATCGGCCGATATCGCTGCAGGAAGCGCGTTGAAGGCGACCTTCTCCAGGATGTCTCCGAACCGTCCATCCCCAAAAATGCGAACCAATTGCTCCAAGGTGAACATGTACTCGACGACGGCGCATAGCTCCACGCCTTGGGAAGGATGCGTTCCGGACAGCCATTCATCGCCGGAGAACATGCCATGGGCCTGGCCGTGATAAGCCATCAGGCTGTCGATGCCGCGGTGGACGGCCGATCGGAGCTTCTCGTCGCCTGTCAGCTCGTAGAGCAGGCCCGGCGTCTTGATTCCCATCGCCACGTTGACGACATGCGTGCGGTGATCCCAGTGCTCGACCTTCCGCCAGAACGGAAAACGATCCAGAATGGCGGTCCAGTCCGTCGTTTGTTCCGAAACTGTTTGCGACAGCTCCAGAAGAAAAGGCTCCTTGGTCCTGCCGTATGTCCAGTGAAGGGCAAGCATCAGCTCCGCTCCGCGCGGAACGGCCCAGTTCTTGAGCGGATGGTGTTGCATGTTCATATGCATATACCGGAAAAATCGGATGAGGAAAGGAACGATGCGGTTGTCGCCGGTCGCTTCCTCGTACTGGATCATGACCTTCATCATGATCATGTAATGCCACCAATCCTGGCTTTTATCGATATCCTCGTTGACAGACTGTATCCGGTCCGGGCCGAAGGAGCCGTCCTCCCGCTGGCTGGCCAGCGACCATTCGATCCAGCGCCGGGCCTTGGCGATCAGGCGCTCATCCTGAAGCAGATAGGCGAGCGGTACGAGCCCGTCCAAGTAATAGGGCCCGCGCTCCCAGCTTTCCCCCGAGCCTCCGATCCAGCCGTTGCCGGGACCGACATCGTCCCAATGCTCCTCCAAATGACCCGTCAGGCCGTCCGCCTGCAGCCGCAGCTGATCCTTCATCCAGCCAAGCGGCAGAACGCGGCCAAGCGGCAGCGCCTCGTATGCCGAACTGTTCAAGCTCATTCCCGATTCCCCTTTCGGTAGGATTACCAGGGGAATATAGCATAGGCCGATGCATGCCGATAAGATCGAAAGACAACATCTATTTGTCCGATCTGGACTTTAGCGGAAGCAACAAGCTCTGATATAATAAGCATTTACTTGGACAAATTGATTTTGCATGAAGGAGACGGTTATGTCGGAAATACGTTTTGTCGCGCCGCCGCTGCCTCATTACATCTTCAGCGGCGAAGATTCGTATATGCCTGGACGCAGCCATCCCGCGCGGAGGGACATCGGCGTGTTCGACCTTCTCATCGTCGCGAAGGGCTGCCTCTATGTCGCCGAAGAGCAGTCTTCGTTCGATGTGGCTGCCGGCCAATACTTGCTGCTGAGGCCGGATCGCGCTCACCGCTCCTACAGGCCTTGCAGCACTGAAACGCATTTTTTCTGGGTTCATCTGCATACTCTCGGAGCCTGGAGCGAGACGGCCGAAAGTGTGGAGCCGCACGCCGTGACGACTGACGATCCTTTCATCCGCATCCATCAATTCGCCTTTCAGCTTCCCCGGTTCGGCAGCATCGTCCAGCCCGATTCCGTCTACAGCCTGCTGCGCCAGCTGAACCAGCTGCTGGACGAGCCTTCCGCGCTCGACCGTCTGAAGCAGCAGAACTTATTCCAGGACATGCTGCTGACGCTGCTTCAAGGCGCCGTTATGCAGCCGCCCGCGAACCCTCGTCTTGCGATAGCGGAGCAGGCGGCTTCCTATCTTCGCCAGCATTACCGCGAGCCGATCTCCTATGGAGATTTGGCGCAGGCGGTCCACTTTCATCCGAACTACATCTCCCGCTGCATGCGCAGCGTATTCGGCTGCACCCCGCTGTCCTACCTGACCCGGTATCGGATCGAGCAGGCCAAGCTGCGCCTCATCCATACCGACGAGCCCGTCGGCTCCATTGCCGAGGAAGCGGGCTTCGCCTCCTTCCCCTTCTTCGTGCGCACCTTCGCCAAGCATACCGGCTGCCGGCCGCGGGAATTCCGCAGGAAGCATCGGACGATCGGCGATCGCTGAGCGGAGTGCAGGCGTAAGCCGCTATGCCGGAATTCAGTTGCGGAGCGCCGCAGCGGTCACGGCTTCTTTTCGAGACTGGACACCCTGTATCCCCTCGGTGTGACGCCGATGAATTTCTTGAACTGGCGCATGAAGTGGGTGTCATTGTCGTATCCGCATATTACCGATATCTCCGCTACAGACAGACGGCTGTTCACGAGCAGATACTGGGCATACTCCAGTCTCCCTCTGATGATGTCGGCCATGACCGACACCCCGAAAAACTGCTTGTACACATGCTGGAAGTACGATTTGCTCATATTGACGCGCGCTGCGAGCTCTTCCACGGAGACTCGGATCTGAGGCGAATTATGGAGCTCGCTCCGCAAGTCGACAAATGCTCCGTAGTAATGGTTCTGCCCTTCCGGAAGCGTCCAGCCTCCCTTCGAATTGCAGATCTTCATGAACAGGCTTCGGAGTTCAAGATCCAGTATGGAGGCTGCAAGCTGTCCTCCATGGCTGCTGATCCTCTGCAGCTCGATGATGCATCTGGAGATGAGGTGGGAATCGATCGCCTTTACGGGCTGGTTGATCGGGTAGTGGATATCCCGAAGCCATTCCTCCATTCCCGCGCCCTCGCAGTGAAGCCAATCGTTGACGAAAGGCGGTTCGATTCCGGCATAACGATGGGAAGATTCGGGATGGAACAAAATATGGGTGCCGGACGGGACGATCGTGCGGACTCCTTCCACGATGACTTCCGACTTGCTGCGGAAGAAGACGAACGCGAAGTTGCCCGCGCCGCGGGGACGATCGATGGCAAGCCCGCCTGGATGTACATAATGGTATCCGCAGCTGACCAGATGGAACAAGGCTGACATTCTCCTCTCTCAGCACGATAGGTCAGTTTTTAGAAGATCATAATGGATGGTTTAAAGCCGCTGTAGACCGATATAATCATACCAGAACGATAGAGAAAGCGTATACAAAAAGGAGGCTGGAAGCATGTCGGAGAGCATGCAGACCCGAGACCGAAACATCGCCCGGGAGGCCGATAGGGCAGCCGGCAGCGAAAGCTTGTGCAAAGGCTGCCGCGAGAGCGTCGCCGTTCCGGAATCGCATCTAGCGAGAATCTTGGCCAAGATTCGTCCCGAAGACAGCGTGTCCGAATTTCTGTACGAACAGCGGCTGTCCGCGTGCGGCTCATGCGAGAGCTTGTCTTATGGGACGACTTGCATGCACTGCGGCTGCCTCGTTGCCATCCGCGCCAGGCTCAAGACGAGTCATTGTCCGCACCCTTCGGCCGGCAAGCGCGCAAGCTGGGTACTGGCCGTTCAAGCAGAAGCGCACGCTCAAATTTGAGAGGAGAATCACCATGTTGAAAGCCGTCGTACATACCGATTGGACTACGGGTACGATCAACCGCAATCTATACGGGCATTTTGCCGAGCATCTCGGGCGCTGCATCTATGAAGGTCTCTGGGTCGGAGAAGACTCTCCCATCCCGAATACGGACGGAATCCGCAACGATGTTCTGGAAGCGCTGCGCAAGCTCCATATTCCGGTGCTGAGGTGGCCCGGAGGCTGCTTCGCCGACGAATACCATTGGCGGGACGGCATCGGCCCCCGCGAGTCGCGCAAGGAGATGATCAACACCCACTGGGGCGGCGTCGTCGAGAACAATCATTTCGGAACGCACGAGTTTTTCCGCCTATGCGAGCTGATCGGAGCCGAGCCTTATATATGCGGCAATGTCGGCAGCGGCACGGTACAGGAAATGTCGGAGTGGCTGGAGTACATGACGTTCGACGGCGAGTCCCCTCTCGCCAATCTGCGCAGGCAGAACGGCCGGGATAAGCCATGGAAGCTCGCCTACTTCGGCGTCGGCAACGAGAACTGGGGCTGCGGCGGCAATATGCTGCCGGAGCATTATGCCGACCTGTACCGCCAATATCAGACGTACTGCCACCAATACGGGGACAACAAGCTGTACAAAATAGCCGGCGGAGCCAATTCCGACGATTACCGCTGGACCGAGGTGCTGATGCAGAAGGCCGCCGGACAAATGGACGGCCTCAGCCTGCATTACTACACCGTTCCGGGAACGTGGCAGGAGAAAGGCTCGGCAACGGAGTTCGGCGCCGAGGAATACGCCCGTACTCTCGTCAGGGCTTTCCATATGGATGAGCTTCTGACGCGCCACAGCACCGTCATGGACCGGTACGATCCGCAAAAGCGGGTCGGGCTCATCGTCGATGAATGGGGCGACTGGTTCGATGCGGAGCCGGGAAGCAATCCCGGCTTTCTCTTCCAGCAGAATACGATGAGGGACGCTCTCGTCGCCGTCATTCATTTTCACCTCTTCCATAAGCATTGCGACCGGGTCCGGATGGCCAATATCGCCCAGATGGTCAATGTGCTGCAGGCTGTCGTCCTGACCGAGGGCGACCGCCTGCTGCTGACGCCGACTTACCATGCGTTCCAGATATACGCCGTGCATCAGGATGCCGAAGCGCTCGCCTTGCATGGAGAGTTCGGATCGTATGCGGCAGGCCCGGACTCGGCAGCGATGCCGCAGGTCGGGGCAACGGCTTCCCGCAAAGACGGCGTCATCCATGTGAGCCTGTACAACCTCCATCCGGAGAAGCCGGCGGACATTGCGCTGGAGCTGCGCGGATCGAGCGTTCGATACGAATGCAGCGGACAGCTTCTGGCCGGCGACTCCATCCATGCCGCCAATACGTTTTCAGATCCCGGGCGGGTCGTCCTGAAGCCGCTCGACAGCATCGAACCGATTGAGTCCGGGTTTGCGGTGAAGCTGCCGCCCGCGTCGGTTGCGACAATCCGGTTCGCCATGTAAACTCGGAGCAGCGGCTCTTGAAGATGAATCGACAAAAAAGCGAGCCGCTCCAGCGGCCCGCTTTATTTTGGCTCGGCGGCATTCATCCTTGATCCGGACCAGCCAGGAGGAACCTTAACCATGATCATCTCCATGAAATCGAATCTGCCCATTTCCCCTGACGTCCTGTGGAACCATTTGAAATCCCCTCTCACCTTTCAAAAAGTCGCCTCTCCGCTCATGGGCTTCAAGCCGCTCGGCGGGGACCGGCTGCCTGAACAATGGTCGACGCGGGCATATCCACTCCGAATGGATCTGTTCAAGCTCATTCCGCTCGGCAGCCATACGATTTCGTTTCTCTCCATCGATGATCGCAGCCGGGTCCTGTCGACGGATGAATCCGGCACGATCATCAAAACATGGAGGCATACGATGGCGGTACATGCCGGATCGTCGGGAACAACAGCCGTCTTCCAAGATGAGCTTCATTTCAGCAATGGCCTTCTG